>Ga0307414_10001032_pt1 | contig 14227 bp, 15 predicted proteins | sample DK1Ometagenome_FD_203804 | JGI IMG/M metagenome (GOLD analysis project Ga0307414, IMG submission 203804) | Maize rhizosphere microbial communities from greenhouse at UC Davis, California, United States - DK15-O-3 | ecosystem: Host-associated > Plants > Roots > Rhizosphere > Soil | place: USA... | reverse complement strand
TTTGTAACCGTAACCAACCGTGATGGAAATATTGCCACTTCCAATACCCCATTCTATATAGCCATAGCCGACAATAATGAAAAGAAATGATCCAGTAATTAATCCTTCCAAATATCAGTTGTTCACCTTGCGACTGATGATCTTTCTGGGTGTTTTCTGCATGTTTTTCTTTTTTGCGGAGTTGCTTTCTGAGGATACCGATTCGATTCCGCTATATTGGATGCTCTTGTCTACCATTGGTCTGGCCTGTGCGCAGGTTATCTACGAATGGATTCACTATCTGTTCATTACGGTGCCCAAGAGACCTGTGTCTCAAAAAAGCTTTACTGTTGACGTTTTTACGACATTTTGTGCGGGAGAACCCTATGAAATGATCAGGGAAACCTTGATTGCGATTAAGTCCATGACTTATCCTCATCAGACTTTCCTTTGTGATGAGGCCAACGATCCCTATTTGAAAGATTTTTGTGAAGAACATGGCATCCATCACATCACCAGAACGCTAAAAATAGATGCGAAAGCAGGGAATATCAACAACGCATTGAAGCACTCATCAGCTGAACTCTGCCTGGTATTGGATCCGGATCATGTTCCTTTCCCTGATTTTCTGGACCATGTGATTCCTCATTTTAATCGTCCTGAAATTGGATTTGTACAGGTGGTACAGTCTTATAAAAATCAGGACCAGACCCTGATTGCCAAAGGTGCGGCACAGCAAACTTATCAGTTCTACGGACCAATGATGATGACGATGAATCAGTATGGAACGGTACTGGCGATTGGTGCAAACTGTACGTTCAGGAGGGAAGCACTGGATAGTATTGGCGGACATGCAGCTGGTTTGGCAGAAGATATGCATACCTCCATGCAGTTGCATGCTAAGGGATGGAAGTCGGTTTATGTGCCTGTAGTGGTAGCGAGAGGTTTGGTGCCCAGTACGTTATCTGCTTATTATAGTCAGCAGCTGAAATGGGCAAGAGGTGTTTTTGAATTGTGGGTGACCTCCTATCCTGCCTTGTTTAGGAAGTTTAGCTGGAAGCAGAAACTACATTATGGAACCATCCCCGTATTTTACCTTTCCGGAATATTTTATTTGCTCAACTTTATTGTTCCCATTGTTTCCCTGACGCTGAATGTCAGTCCGGTGAATATTGATTTTTCAAAGTTTTTTATCCTCGCATTTCCACTAACTGTGTTGGTTATCCTCATCAGGCACTTTGTACAGAAGTGGGTGATGGAAGAAGAAGAACGGGGTTTTCACTTAGTAGGAGGCTTATTGATGATCGGTACCTGGTGGATCTTCCTGCTGGGATTTGTTTATACCCTATTGCGTATAAAAGTACCTTATATTCCCACACCTAAAGACGATGAAGAAGATGACAACCGGTTCTTGAACCTTCCCAATCTATTGGTGATTTTAGCTTCTTTGATTGCCATTGGATATGGGTTGAACCATGACCTGAATCCTTATAATCTTTTTATGGCTGGATTCGCCGTGTTTAACTGCTTAATTTTGTTGTTTACCATTGCTGCGAGCAAGCAGCTGCAATTTAGAAAGTATAAGCAGAGGCATCCTTATCTGTTCTTCGTGATGCAGAAAATCGCGGTGTTTAAGACGCATTTCTGGAAATTCAGGAGACGTGTTTATGGCTGGATGAGAAATACAGCGCTCCTTCTCACAGCGGCCATTACCTGTTTCACCATATACCTGATTGTTGCACAGAAATCTGCGAACGAACCGGCAACGCAATCTTTTCCCGATCGGAGAGACCTCTTAATCCCCGGAATATTTGCGCCTTCTCAATCGGAAGGGCTGAGTTCAATGAAGGTGGTGGAAAAAATAGAAAAGCAAAGCGATATCCATTTTGGTATTATATCGCTTTACTTATCATGGGGTGACCAGAAAAAAAATGAATTGCCCGGTAAATTACTGGATAGTATTTATGAGTCCAATGCCATTCCTATGATTACCTGGGAGCCCTGGCAAAGTCTCTTTGAACAAAATAAAAATAGTAAAACAAGAGAAGAAAAGGTCTTTTCCAAAATTGTAGGTGGAGCGTATGATGCCTACCTCAGCCGCTTCTCCAGTCAGATAAAGGCATTAAACAGACCTGTTTTTATACGGTTTGCACATGAAGCAGATAATCCGCAATATCCCTGGTCGGCGGTTGGCGGAAATACACCTGCTGAATTCATCGCTGCATGGAAATATGTGCATGCCTATTTTGCAGACCGTCAGGTTCACAATGTAGTGTGGGTATGGAATCCCTGGAAACCAGAAGCCGTGAAAGCGTATTTTCCTGGAAAGGAATATGTAGATTGGATTGGCGTGACCAACCTGAATTATGCAAGCCAAAATCCAGATGGAAAATCTTACACGATGGAAGAACTTTATGAGCCGTTTCACAAACTGAAAGAATTTAAAAGCGGATTGCCGGTGATGTTGGCTGAAACCGGATCATTAGATACTGCCCGTGGACAAAAGGAATGGCTGAAAAATGCGTTTCATCAGGTGGATACCAGGTATCCGGAGATTAAAGCCGTTCTGTTTTTTCATAGCGGGGAAGATAAAAATACGGTGATCGCCAAGGGGACTCCGCTGCTCGATTGGAGGATTGACGATTTTAGTCCGATAGCAAAAATGTTAAAGGCAAACGGGAAGCACACAGAATGGATTTCAAATCAGGCTATTGTGCAATCTGCTTCCGGCCAGATGGTCGATAAGAAAAAGGCTTTCCGCCAGAAGGCACTTGAAAGCATCAAAGGTGTTAATTATGCTAAAGATCAAAACTGGAAAATCAGTTATCATAATTTAAAAAAGGAAGAAATCATAGATGACTTCGGACAAATGAAGCGGATGGGCATCAATACGATTAAACATTTTGGCCCTAATATTTATGATAATAACATTCTAAAGGTTGCAGGCCAAAAAAAGTTGGGAATAGTTTATAGTTTCTGGATCGGGGATCAAAATAATTTTGTCACAGATGTAGAGAAACTGGAAGACTTTGCTGACGAGATATTGAAAACGGTCAATAGGTTAAAACATAACAAAAACATTGTCAGCTGGAATATTGGCAATACACCAATGCTTCAACTGGAGCAGCATTTTTATAAACCAGACCAGTTTTATCCAAGAGAAACCTACCTGTCATGGTTAAACAAATTAGTGCTTTCCATTCAGCAGGCCGATCCGGAGCGTCCGGTGGCGGTAGATTTAGCGGTCAACAGTAACCTGAGTGCCAATGCCGCAATGCTACAGGATCGGATTCCTTACGTTTATCTGGGCCTGGTTGCCGGAAATCATGGAAATCTTGGAAATCATGCAAACGATGAAGACGAAATAGAGAAACTGAAAATGCCTTACTTTTATAGCAGCATAAGCCCGGATCACTATTTGAAACTAAAGTCAAAAACATCAGGTGTTATTCTAAAAAACTGGCAGGATCAACGGACAAAAAATGCCGTTTCATTTGACGGTTTAAAGGACCTGTATGGGGATAATAGAATGGAGTTATATGAACTTGCTGCACTGTGGAATGGTTTAAAACGTCCATCACCTATTCCCCGGATGAAAATTTTAAAGCCTGCTACAACGATCATTGAATCTGGTACAGCTACTTATCACGTGATGTATGAAGTAAATGAGGGATGGAAAATTCTGACAGATCGCAGCGATTTAAAATTCAAATGGCATTTAGTGAAGAACGATGTTTACGGGAATCCGATTCAAATGGATAAAATTGGAACAGGGGCTGAAATCACATTGGAAATACCCGCAGAACCCAAACGTTATCAACTTTATCTGAATGTGATAAAAGGAAGGCAGGTCCAGGTGATAAAATCAAACTTAAATACGCCCTTAATCCCCTAGTGTAGCGTATATTTGCACAAATACAAAACCATGAACAATAACAATTCGATAACACACAATGTTTATTTTGAAGGAAAAGTACAAAGCCTCGGACTGGCAACAGAAAAAGGAAAGGCAACAGTTGGCGTGATGAAAAGCGGAACTTATACGTTTTCTACCTCCTCAGCAGAAAAAATGATCGTCATCTCAGGTATGATGAACGTGAAGTTACCAAATCAGGATTGGGCAAAATATGCCGCGCAACAGGAATTCGATGTCGTAGCTGGTGTTTCCTTTGAAGTGACCTGCGATACAGATGTGGCTTATATCTGCTATTACGAATAAGTCAATACGTTAATCATTTTCTGAATGAACACTAAAATTAAAGGCTATTTCTGGGCATGTATTTCCTCTGCCACGTTTGGCCTTATTCCTTTATTTGCTTTACCACTGGCTCAAAAAGGGCTCTCCCATGATTCGGTTTTATGTTATCGCTTTGCTATCGCATCCTTGTTTCTCGGGCTTTGGATGATCTTTAAAAAGGAGTCATTTGCGGTCGCAAAAAGAGAACTGATCCTGTTGATTGTTCTTGGGATATTGTATGCACTGTCGGCACAGTACCTATTCATCAGTTATGATTATTTAGGTGTGGGCACAGCCTCTACTATTTTGTTCCTTTATCCGGTATTTGTGGCCCTACTCATGGCGGTGTTTTTCAAGGAAAAGATCAGTATGGTAACTATGGCGTCCATTCTAATCGCTTTTTCAGGGATTTCACTTTTATATAAAGGCAATAACGGAGTCAGTCTGAATCCATTGGGAATTGGCACGATCTTGTTATCGGCACTAAGCTACGCGGTCTATATCGTGGTGGTGAATAAATCAAAGGTGCAACAGATGTCGGGTTATAAACTGACCTTCTATGTGATGGGACTGAGCTCGGTATATTTCCTGCTCAAAGCCCAGATTACCGGAGGACTGGCCCCATTACCGGATACCACAGCAATCATCGATTTAACTTTATTGTCGCTGTTGGCAACGGCTTTATCCTGTGTTGCAATGGTATTTGCGGTGCAATATGTGGGTTCTACGGCGACTGCCATACTTGGGGCATTAGAGCCTGTAGTTGCGGTAGCGGTGGGTGTTCTTGCCTTTAAGGAGGTGATTACAGTAAACCTGATCCTGGGAATTTTACTGATCCTGATTGCAGTGTCATTAATTGTACTTTCGGAGTATTTTTATAAAAAAATAAAGGTTCAGAATTAAGCCATCATTTGCGGGAGCAACAAGCCGCAGACAAAACCTCCGATGATCAGAAATCCGGAAAGGAGGAATAACGGGATGGCCAAAAACATCTGATAAGCAGGACCACTTTCCCTGACCTGGATAAAATATTTGTCGTAGTCTACCATCTTTGCCGGAAACAGGTCGGAGAAGACTTGTTCAAATGAGGAATTTTCTGAGCTTTCCCTAAGGATGAGTTTGTAATTTCCGCTTTCGGCATAAAATCTTTTCATTTCCATTCTGCCGGTTTCAAATCCATTCATATTGGGACGTAAAAGAGAAGTAGTCAGCGCAATACCTGCTCCGTCGCTTTCCCGGCTGAGCTGCATTTCGAACTTATCTACAGGTGTTTTTCTGAACAGCTGTCCCTTTTGCCAGATGGCATAAACTCCGGTTTCAGGCAGATTAAAAGTAGTTTCTTTTTGTGTAAAAGGAATCTCTGCCATCACTTTACCATTGAAGGTCTTTTTCAGCATGCGGATGGTTTTGATCAGCAGGAAGATGCCGACAGGGATCAGGCAAAATAAAACGATGCGCAGTAAAATGATGACCATGTGATTTTGTTTTCAATGAGGTCCTGCAATCTACGATTTACGCCTGAGGTATCACGGTTACCTATTCAACAAAATAGCGGTGCATGGATAAAATGCACCGCTTAAAAAATTATAATTAAAGTCTAAAACTTGTAAAGGTAATTTAATGTCAATCTGCTGCCATTGCCTTTCACATAGCTCAGGCTGTCCGACATCCATTGTGAGGGAATGGTAAAGTAATCTTTATTCAAAATGTTCTCTACGCCCAACTGGATGCTGCTGCTTTTATCGAAGCTGTAATTACTGAAGAAGCTGAATGTTGTAAATGTGTTCATCGGTCCGGTGCCGTAACTGTATTTGCCATTTACAGGGTCAAAGCGTTTACGGTTCCCTGCATTCAGCATTTGTACGCGTAGCTGCCAATTGGATAAAGGACTATAGGAAACGTAAGCGGTGGTTTTGGGAGGACCGATGCGGTCGCCGCCAAGGTAAACTTCTTTATCATTAATTTTTCTTTTTCCTTCGGTATAAGAATAAGAAGCACCAATGGTTAACTCTTCCAGCAATGCATAATCTGCCGCGAGCTCAAAACCATAAATCCGCTCCGGAGACCTTGCGATTTGTGCTTTACCGTTCACAAATACATAGGAAGCACCCAGTTTAGAGGTACTGATATAGGTAGCCGCCTCAATGTTGAGCTTTCCGATGGTACTGCTAAAACCCGCTTCATAGTTGTTTGCGGTTACAGCCTTAGTGGTAAGGTCTGCCAGGGTGTTTTCTGTTGCTGAACGCAGAACGAGCCCCAGATCACCGATACTAAAGCTTTGTGAAAAGCTGATGAACGGTTTGAAATAGGAGCGTTTATTATACCTTAATCCGGCATTAAATACAAAAGCATTGTAATTGAGCGCATCTCCTTTGACCACAATTCCACCACCGGAATAGCCTCCTGTATTGTAATTTCTGGTGGCCAAAGTACTATAAGTAGGAACATCGATATTGATATTCTCAAAACGTGCACCTGCTTTGAAAATCAGGTTTTGCAGGAAAACAGATTTTAACTGCAGGTATGGTGCCAGATTCCTCATGTTCATTTCCGGAACAGAAACCCGGCCATCGGTAAGAATGGTGGAGGTTTTGTCGGAAAGCACGTCCAGACCATATACAAAATTGCCATTCCAATTGTCGGAAATTAAAAATGGACTGTTCAAATTGATACGCAAACCTTTCTTTTTACTCAGGTTTCCAGGTTGTCCGTTGCCTTCAAAAAAATTGCTGGAAGAAAGTAAAGTATAGAAATCCTGTAAATATAAGTTTACATCCAGATCAGTGCCCCCAATTAACCGCTGACTGCTATAATGAAGGTTCACATTGTGGTTGTAAGGCGTGCCTTCAGCTTTACCGGGACGATTGCCTAAAATTCCTGTGGTGGCAGAATCCGGATTGCCATACTTTCCTGCTTTGGCAATATAATCAGTATTTTGTTTACTGCTGAAGTAGTTGTACATCAGTTCCAGGCGGTTGTTCGCGTTGATGTTATAACCGACTTTCGCAAAGGCATTCCACATGCGCAGGTCGTTTAATCCGTATTCTGGAGAAAGAACATCGCCATTGGCATCCCTGGAAAGACCGGTCTGCTCATAACGTCCTGAAACTACATAATCCAGATTATTGATCGTTCCGCTAAGCAGCTGACCTGCCTGACCGCCAAAGGTATGTTTTGGGGCAACCAGAAAATTGCTGCTTCCGATGGAAGTTTGCCCACTGATGCTTTTATCGGCCGTCGGTTTTTTCGTGATGTAATTGATCAGACCGCCATCTGCTCCGTTTCCATAAATTGCAGTTGCCCCTTTGATCACTTCTACTCTTTCAATTGCTGCGGGATCAATGGTCCGGATATCCCTTGCTCCATTCCGTAATGGAGTAGATTGAGGAACGCCATCAATCATGATGAGTATCCCACGGCCACGCATGGTCTGACCAAGGTTACTGCTCCGGTTGGTATTAAAGCCAAGTCCCGGAACGGTATTGGCCAATATTTCACTGAGGTTATTATTGATGGTTTTTTGAACAGCGAGGTCTTTAGTACCGATAATATTGATGGAAGAGGGGACCTCGTCCAGTGTTTCCTGTTTTCTGCTGGCAGAAATGATCACTTCCTGCAATTTAGCATCCTGTTCCAAAGTGAAATCCAGATGAATGGTATCCGCAACAGAAAGGGTAACGCTTTGTGTTTTTGATTTATAGCCTACGGCTGAAGCCTTAATGGCATAGGTTCCCAGAGGGAGAACGATGGAATATATCCCGGTTTGATTGCTGGTGAACCCGTTTTTTAAAGCGGGAATGCTGAGCGTTGAAAATGGAATGACCTGGTTCTGTTCATCCTTGATTTTTCCACTGAGTACTGTTTTTTGGGCAAGAGCAGGTAAACTGACCACAAAAGCGGCAAGAGAAAGTAAAAGTAGCTTCATTATTTAGAATTATTTTAAATTGCAAACATACAAATTAGGCTTGAATTAGCTGACCTAAAATGATATTTTGAAAAAATGCTGGTTTCCCGGATAGCGATAGGCGATATGCCATTGGGAGGAGATGGTACGCTAAGGCTAGTCAACCACCAGTCTGACGCAGAGAAAAAGAATCGGGCAGCGCTGATTGCAATAGAATAAACAGTCTGCATGAATCCATTAAGGTGTTCAAAGATCCTGTTCTGGTGTTTGAAAAGGTAAAGTTTAGAATCGGAATTGACGATCTCTAATTTATTGAGGCTCTACCGGAGGTTTCTGGTTGATTTCTCTTTGGTTACTCATCACAAACTGATACAGTTCTTCAGTAGGAACGAGTTTCCTTTTACATTTCTCTATATCCATGCCCTCTTTTGTCCAGAGATAAGGAGAAAAACTATAGGATTTACTGCCATCCAGTTTCGCAATAAACTTATCCCAGGTAGACCACCTCAGGCCTTTGTAAAAGGCGGAGAGATCACCATCGAAACAAAAACGAAGAAATTCTGTATAGCCAAGGCCAATAGATTCCCATTCCAGGCTATTGGGAGCGAGGTAGTAAATTGTTTTTAAATCCTGACCAAATGCACCATAATTGATGGCAAAGAAACCACCTATTGCATCATCAGCAATGAGGAAATAAGGGGGTACTTCTCCAAATTCTTTGATTGATTTTCCTTTGTTCCATTCTGAAACAGAACGGTTCAATCTAGGGCTTCCTGAACCTAGAATTCTTAACCAGCCGTTGTCAACCATGATACCACCGGTATTGTAAACGACGGCGCCCAAGGTAGAAAATGTGGTCACCTGGGTATTAAATAAGGTAGTTTTAGCACTGGCGGAATCAAGATCCAGGATTTCAACTTTGTTCTTTGCAGAGTCTGCCCACTTTTGAATCAATGGCCATGCCGGATCGGTCGTGTTAATCAGCTCCTCCAGACTCCGCATCTTGTTTTGTGCAGAAGCGGTGAAGGTTAGGAAGGTGAAACCTAGTATTAACAGATTTTTGAGGAGACTTTTCATAGCAGCAGAACTTATGTTTTTCAAAGATAGAATGAAAATTCATTTATTCTAAATATGAGACTGTATGAAGTTCATGATTTCTTCCCTATAAGCGGGAGATTCATAACAAATGTCTGTTTCGCTAATGTCGAACCATTTAACAACTCCTGTTTTATCGGTTAGAAACAAGCTGTCTGATCTTTCTTCCCCGTCGTCATAATGATATGTTGCCGTTTTAAGGCTTGTCCAGTGTATTTCTTCTTTTCCATGAAAGGTGATTCCCTGTGAGGATAGGATTGCTGCATAGCCAAACATCGAAAATAACTTTTTCAAAAAATTAAGGGTAAAAAAGCCAAAAAAGAAGAGTGGAATTAAGGTAATCAACAACGCGATACCTTTAATTCGGGAATGTGAGGGAATCTCGTTGAGGTTAACGATCATCAAAAATGCCGTTCCTCCAAATAGGATAAGCATGATGAGGTAAAAGAATAAATGCCTGAACAAACCTTCCATCGTAAATTTGATATATTTCTTTTCCATCTTGTTTTGATGTTAGCAACCGCAGCCACAGCTTGATGGTGCTGAGGATCCGCAAGATTGATTGTTTTCGAAAAAATTACTCAGCTTAGCGAAAAAAGAAGAACTGGAAATAGTAGTAAATTGAGTGGTAATGATAGTTTCCTGATTTTCAGTGACGATTTCTTTAAGAAAACGGGCCTGTCTTTTTATGGCCCTTGTCATCTGGTAATGATCATCCTGTGGACTCAGCCAGCCACTCATCAACGCGCAATTCATCAGGAAAAATATTACATATAAGATGATGTTAAAGGTATTTGGTTCTTCCGAAGGAATACACCAGATGATCAGCAGTACCATGATTCCCCAGACAGGAAAAACGAAAGGGTCTTTCTTTGCAGGTGGAGTCTGCACCATAGAAATGGGAGATAAGTAATCGCTTAACGCTGTGTCTAATTGTTTAAGACTGAAGTTTGATGGGTCAGGTAATTTTTCCAATGATTGAAATAATGATTGGCTTTGGATAAAATGATGATTTTCAACAGTGCTGGGTTTAAGTATGCTTAATGAAAAGAACTTTTCTTCATATTTTTCTTCTGTGTCCTTTATTTTAATCCACTTATTTTCCTCAAGGTCATTAACCAGCAGCAAAAATGAATTTTTATAGCCGCCTGTTAAGTAGGCGAGTTGATAACGATTGTATTGAGCCAGGTTGTCAATATTGGGTTGTAAATGGCTGTCTTCATTGCGGGCAATTACCCAGTTTGCGATGAGGGTTAGTGGAAAGAAAATAAGAAAGTATTGAGGAATAGAAAGGTCAGGAATTGGTAGCGATCCAAACCATAACCAGCTGAATAAAAAGGGAAGAATTAACAACAGGTAATAGTACGGAGCTGGTATTTTAGAAATGAAAAGCGACGATGGTGATTTACTAACAGGCGCAGGTTCCATGTATAAAAATGGTTTCAACTGTGGAGGGATACGCCAGAAATTTGCTGGAGGATTCTGTTTGAACACATGGATGTATAGGATAAGAGTTTCCAGATACCAGTCCTGATGCTTGTTGTAGTCTATAATGCCACCGACATTAGGAAAATGGTGAAGCTCGCGCTGTAAAATATTCGGACAAAAGTTTTTCCAGTATTCCGTAGTATAGAGGAGGTGCATGTGCCATACTTTGTCTACTACAATGGAGGGCGATGCCCCATTTTTAGAAATGCAGCATAGGTAGATGAATCGTTTGTATTCCTGAATTGCACGGTAGCTGAAGTCTTCCGTCCAGTTTTCCGTTTGCGCAATCTTTTTTGAAAATGGAATAACAGCCTTTGCGTCGTCAATGGCGTAGTTTTCTATACGGAGCCAAAGTGTATTGTCCTGGTAATTCAGTTGGTCCTCGGCGACTAATATACTGGTGTATGCTGGTTTCATGGTTTTAGGTTTTTGTTGATCTGAAAAAATTAAAATTGAAAAACGAGTTTTTTCCTGAATTAAATTTCCTGAAATGGAAAAATATAAAAGTCTTATAGGTATCTTATCATGTATTTTTTTTGTCTTATAATGGTCTTATGAAGAAAAAGGATTCGGTAATTTTGGCTGGTAATGAGAAGATGTGTATGGCTTTTAAGGTTGCTAAGTCATCACCCGCTGCTCAGCAAGGAGGAGTTCAGTAAAAGGGATAAATACCAGAAGAAGAGGATTCGTTACAATGATAGAGATTTGATACTAAGTGTAATTCCATGAATGAACTGAACATTAGCTAAATTCATCTTATACTTTGCAAGCTCTGAAAATTGAAATAAGTCATGGCGTTGCTCTATCCCGTAAAACTGGGTCTGGGGATGCTGAAGGCCAGCGGTGATGCAGAATTTCCCAACCCCACTGCCAATATCGAGGATTCTGGAATTGGATTCTGACAGATATTCAGCCGCCTTTTGGGCAATATCCAATGGCGTCCAATGGGTCTGAGACAGGTCCTTAATGTATTTGGGATATAAGTTGTCAAAAGCGATGTCATTCATCATTCTTTAATCCACATTTTTAAGAAGTTGCCATAAACACCACTGGTCAGTTTGTACTCCGGTGGGATCTCCTGTTCCAGACTTTGATAGGTAACCAGCTTTGTGCCCGATGGTTTTTCCTGTAATTCTGCAACTCGTTGCCCGGTCTAATTTTAAATAAGATTAAGGGAAATGTTAAACAAAAAAGAGGTGCTTTATCCATAAAGCACCTCTTTTTTGTTTAACAGAAGCGAAGGTTATAACCTGAATCCTACTCTTAAAGCAGCGTAGGAGGTACCTGCATCTTCAATCCTGATTCCGGCATCGATACGGTTGTTGAATTTATAGCCAACTCCACCACCCACAAGAAAGTTTGTTCCAGCGTCATTGAATCCAATCGCAGCACCTAAATTAAAGTTAATAAACACCTTAGGGTCTACAAAGTACTTCACTCCACCTTTTAAGGGTAAAAAAGTATAATTGCTATAGAAATCATATTTAGGAAATAAGGTTTCTACTCCTGTTGCAAGGGTTAGTCCTAATTTTTTCTCTACCGCCCATTCTGCTTCTAAAATCCCACCAATACCTACATTGTAGGCTTTGCTGAAGGGAATAAGCAATTCCGGAGAAAGGGTTATTTTTGCGGATTGCGCTTGTGATGTTGTGCTTAGGCACACTGTCATAATTCCAATCAGTCCAACAATTAATAGTCGTTTTGCATTCATAAGATGTGTATTTTAGTCTGATCAGCTCTAAACAAAGATTAGACCAATTTATGAGATCTCATTTTGCGAGCTACTTACCCACTTTATCACCCGAATGTCTTTTTCTGTTGATTAATTTTCTAGACAGACGGGCCACAACTTTTCGGTTGATCGGGCTTCATAAAAGCGGAGGCCAATATAATTCCTGACATGATCATAGCTGATTGCCGTTTTTTAAACGACATTATCTTTCGGGTTCCGGAATAGGAAAACTATTTTAGCAGAGGCTTCTAATTTGCCAGACCATGGAACTCAGAACGGAACTCGAACCTCAGCTGGACCTCGCGGAAAAATGCTATCCCGAAGTATTAAACTTAATTCTGGAATACACGAAATTTATTGACGAAACCGGTGATGAAAATGGAGAAGAACATAAGAACCTTGCCCATAAGCTGCATTTGCTGACCAATAAGGAGATGGCCAGGTTTAATCTTTGGGAATACTGGGAAGAGGAGGGGGCCGAGGTTTTAGCATTCCGCGTGAGTTTACCGGATCCGCTGAAAACAGATCAGTTTTCAAAAGTGGAATTGCTGGAGGTCATCAGACGGTTGAAAACTTTTGAAGCACCTATAGGAACAGTAGAAAGTTTTAAAGAACGCTTTAAGTATTATTTAGCGGATTATTACCACCAGTTGCTGGCCTTAAATTATAAGACCTATACTTATCAGCTTTTCAACAGACAGAAAGATAAAAAAGGAAACTACTTTGAATATAGCGTAGAGGAGATCTGCGAAAAGATGAGTCCGAAACATTAAAATGGATCAGAAAATAACGACTTATACGACACTTTGGAATCTGGTTGAGGCAGACGAAAACGAGCATAAGCTAAAAGACATGGCCGTATTACTGCTGGAAGCTATGAACGATTGGCCAAGGGCGGGACAAAATAACATTGCCGACTTTTTAAATGACCTCAAAGACTATTTTGGACAGCCACTGACGATAAAGACAATCCGGGCGAGAAAGTTTGATGAGCAGAATGCCTGGCAGCTGGAAGCAGGAGCTGCTATTCAGGAACTCCTGGTTATTTCAGACAGATGTTATGATGAACAAACGGACTGCGCCAAAGCCATCAATCATATTTTAAACCATTACAATGAAATTTTTCGTACGGTTGATTTTATTGCGGAGTTGAGCTATCGGACAGCAGCCGAAGGTGGGCGAAGCACCGCTGCCAAATCGGGTTACAGGCCGCAGGTTAAGTTCGATTTTGACGAAATGCAGACTTCCGGACAACAGCTATTTATAGGCAGGGATTTTGCCTTTCCGGGTGATACTGTTGAGGCGAAAATTAAAATCTTAGCAGCAGATTATTTCGCCGGTTGTTTAGCAGAGGGATGACTTTTGAATTTAGGGAAGGACCAAGAGTGATTGGAACAGGAATTATTAAACAGATCATAAATGATAAACTTGAGAAAAATAACCGATGATGATCTTTTAAATACCTATTTTGATCAGCATGAGTTTGTAGTCTTCTATTTCTGTCAATCTGTACTGGTTTGCAAAAGGCATATTTTGAAGGTCAAGCTGTAGGATATTATGCCCGCCAGCCTTCCACTTTCCACTGGTTTCAATGCTGTCAATTTCCTGGTTATTCAGCGCAGATTTATGGCCATTTCTATAGTTTTGGACCTGTTTATAGTCGAAGGTTTGATCTGCTTTAAAAGTCAGGTTAATGGATCTGCGGGTTATCGCTTCGGGAAGGTTTCCATGACTTGTGCTGGGGGAGTAATTGTCTGTTAACTCGTAATATCTGTCGTAAAAGGTCTGACAT
>Ga0307414_10001030_pt1 | contig 14233 bp, 17 predicted proteins | sample DK1Ometagenome_FD_203804 | JGI IMG/M metagenome (GOLD analysis project Ga0307414, IMG submission 203804) | Maize rhizosphere microbial communities from greenhouse at UC Davis, California, United States - DK15-O-3 | ecosystem: Host-associated > Plants > Roots > Rhizosphere > Soil | place: USA... | reverse complement strand
TTGAAACATTAGATCTTTTAGGACTTTTGAAATTTGCCGATAAACGCATTGAAACCTTTTCGGGCGGAATGAAACGAAGAGTCAATTTGATTGCCGGAATTCTGCACAATCCTAAAGTTTTATTTTTGGACGAACCAACCGTTGGTGTTGATGTTCAATCTAAAAATGCTATTTTGGATTATTTAAAAATATTAAACCAAAACGGAACTACGATTATTTATACCTCACATCATTTGGCTGAAGCCGAAGATTTTTGCGACACCATTGCCATTTTAGACCGGGGCCGAATTTACGCACAAGGCACGCCATCAACTTTGATTGCTTCTGTTGAAGAAGCGAAAAATCTCGAAGAAGTTTTTATTTCATTAACCGGTAAAGACTTTAGGGATGCTATATAAAATTTGGATGTCGATCGTAAAAGAATTTTTACTGCTTAAACGAGATTTAGGCGGATTGATTATTCTATTCATCATGCCGCTGGTTCTTGTCATCACCGTTACCATCATTCAGGACAGCACTTTTAAATCCGTTACCGATACTAAAATTCAGATTTTATTAGTTGATAACGACAAAGGTTCGGTTTCAAAAACGGTTTTTGATAATCTGCAGAAAAACAATTCATTCAGTGTTGTAACGCACATTGACAATCAACCTATTACAGAAGAAATTGCCAAAGAAAATGTTTACAAAGGAAAATTCAAGCTGGCGATTGTGATTCCGAAAAAACTAAGTGTCGATTTACAAGCTAAAGTCGATCAGAATGTGCAAAACATTGTAAGCAAAATGGGTTTTACCGATTCTATTGCACAACCAAAAACTTTAAAAGTGTTACAGCAAAAAGAAGTGAAATTGTATTTTGATCCGGCCGTTCAGATGAATTTCAAAACCTCGGTAATGAATGCCATAGATAAAATGATTTCTCAGATTGAAACCAAGTCCATTTATACGACTTTCCAAAATCAATTAGGAGAAGAAAATACCCAATTCGACCAAAAGAGCTTCATTACTTTTAAAGAAATAATTCCCAGGATAAACAATAAGGAAGTATTACCGAATTCGGTTCAGCATAACGTTCCGGCCTGGACACTTTTTGCGATCTTTTTTATTGTGATTCCGTTGTCCATTAATATTGTAAAAGAAAAATCACAGGGAACCTTTGTCCGTTTACTGACCAATCCGGTTTCGAATCTAATTGTCATTATCGGAAAAACCATTACGTATTTGATTATCTGTATGATTCAGTTTTATATGATGGTTGCCGTAGCAATTTTCCTTTTTCCACATATTGGTTTGCCTCCTTTAAATGTTGAAGGACATTTGTTTTTAATGAGCGTCGTTGCTTTATTTTCAGGTTTTGCTGCCATCGGTTTCGGAATTTTATTAGGTACTGTTGCGACTACTCAGGAACAATCGGCTCCGTTTGGTGCCACAAGTGTGATTATTCTCGCTGCTGTTGGAGGAGTTTGGGTTCCTGTTTTTGCAATGCCTAAAATCATGCAAATCATCGCCAAATCATCGCCTATGAATTGGGGATTAGAAGCTTTTTATGATGTTTTATTGCGCAACGTTTCCTTCTTCGAAATCATCCCAAAAATAAGTTTGCTATTTTTGTTCTTTATAATCACAACTTCCATTGCCTTATTTTATGACAAAAAGAAAAGAACAGTATAACGAAGCCGATTTCCTAACCGTTTCGCACGAAATCAGAATTCGTTTTAACGAAACTGATCCGCTTGGAATCGTTTGGCACGGCCATTATATTACCTATTTTGAAGATGGAAGAGAAGCATTTGGCCGCCAACACGGACTTACCTATTTAGATATTGGCAATACAGGTTACACAACACCAATTGTTAAATCAAAATGCGAACATAAATTGTCTTTGCGTTACGGCGATGTTGTAACGATTGAAACTACAGTTGTAGACACACCAGCCGCAAAAATGATTTACCGTTTTAAAATCATAGACGAAAAAGGCGAAGTGGCCTGCACAGGAGAAACCGTCCAAGTATTTTTAGATAAAGAAGGGAATCTAATGCTGACGAATCCTCCTTTTTATGAGGAATGGAAACGAAAAGTGGGATTGCTGTTATAAACACGAATTACACCAATTTACACAAATTAAAAATCGTGTAAATCCGCTTAAATCAGTGTCATCCGCGTTCCATTTCAGCATTCAATAAAAATCAGAAAATGACAAGAGAAGTATATATAAATGAAACCAATTGTATCACGCCTTTAGGTTTTGATGTTGACTCCAACATTGAAGCGATTTTGCGTGGCGATTCCGGAATTCAGTTGCATCAGGATATTTCTTTGATGCCGAATCCGTTTTATGCTTCTGTTATTGCTGATGAAAAAATTAACAGTGCTTTTGAAAAAATCAGTACTGTCACCAAATATTCGCGTTTAGAGAAAATGATGATTTTGGCTTTAGAACCGATGATCAAAAATTCCGGAGTTGAATTGAATTCGAAAACGGCTTTTATACTTTCAACTACAAAAGGAAATGTCACGGCTTTAAAAGAAAATTCTGAGGCAAATTTTCAAAACGCGCATTTAGATGTTTTGGCTCAAAATGTTGCCGATTTCTTCGGTTATCAAACAACGCCAATTGTCATTTCGAATGCCTGCGTTTCCGGAATTTTAGCGATTTCAGTTGCGAAAAGAATGATTCAGTCGGAGCTTTACGATACCATTTTTGTTGTTGCCGGCGACGAAGTTTCTGAATTTGTTTTATCCGGTTTTAATGCTTTTCAGGCGATGAGCGATTTGCCTTGTAAACCCTATTCTAAAAACAGAACCGGCGTAAGTTTAGGCGAAGCAACAGCTGCCGTTTTAATTTCGGCTGAAGCCAGAAATGCTAAAATAAAAATTATTGGAGACAGTTCTATAAACGATGCCAATCATATTTCGGGGCCGTCAAGAACTGGTGAAGGTTTGTTTAGAAGTATTCAGAATGCGATGAAAGAAGCGAAAATCAATTCGGATCAAATCGATTATATTTCAGCACACGGAACCGCAACTCCATTCAACGACGAAATGGAAGCGATTGCATTCAATCGTTTGGATTTACAAAACGTTCCTGTCAATAGTCTGAAAGGATTTTACGGTCATACGTTGGGAGCTTCAGGATTATTGGAAACGGTAATCGCCATTGAATCAGCCAATCAAAATCAACTTTTTGAATCGAAAGGTTTTGATGAAATTGGTGTAAGTGAAAGGATAAATGTTATTGAGAAAAACGAGGAGGCAAGTATTAAAATATTTTTGAAAACAGCTTCTGGATTTGGAGGTTGTAATACGGCTGTGGTTTTTGAGAAAGTGAAATAATATGGAAAATCAAACAAACTGGACACCATTCCCTGATGATAATTTACTTGGTTTGACTGATAAAAATCAAATCAATGAATATGAAGCAACTGGTATTGCCAAGGCTGAACTTTTTGTTTTTGAATTAGAATCCGATATTGAATTTTCAACAACTCTTATTTTAGAAATTCATAAAATTGCTTTTGGACAACTTTATGATTGGGCTGGAAAATGGAGAACTACAGAGGTTTCTGTCGGCCAACTAATTCCTCCAAAACCTGTAATGGTTTTACAAGCGATGTATCAATTTCTAGACAACCTTAATTATAAAATTTCTATTTCAAAAACTCTTAATGAACAAATTGATTGTCTCGTTTATGCACATTATGAGTTTATAAAAATTCATCCGTTTAATAATGGAAATGGAAGAACCGGAAGAATTTTAATGAATCTTGTTGCACTAAAATTTGGCTATCAACCATTGGAATTATACTATCGAGAAGGAGAAAGCAGAAAGTTTTATATCAATGCAATGAAAGAGGCAGACAATGGAGATTTTAAAATACTAACCGAATTAATTAGTGAAGAATTGATCGCCTTTTAATTCTTTGTCTTTTAAAATTCCATTTACAATTTTTATGATTTTAGTTTTCGAAACTTGTTGATCTTCTAAGGACATTGTAGAAAATACAGTATCAGCAAGCACTTTTGACAAAAAGCTTTTCTGTTTTAGTTTCGGATATTTTTCGTAGAATTTCATATCTTGACAAAGTTATAAAAAATAATGACTCAAAAAACCTACATACAATCCTACATCACAATCCAAAACAACGAAATAGTTTTGGACGGAACTTCTGTATTCAAAATTGAACCCACCAATTTTGCTGATTTTTCCAAACAAGCCTATCGCAATTTTGACATTCAATATCCGAAGTTTTTTAAAATGGATGCTTTGAGCAAATTGGCTTTTTTAGGTGCCGAATTGCTTTTGAGTCCGATAACTTCTTCTGAGGAAAAAAACAATATTGCTTTAGTTTTAGCCAATAAATCATCGAGTTTAGATACCGATGTAAAATACCAGGAATCGATTTCAGACAAAGAAAACTATTATCCGAGTCCGGCGGTTTTTGTTTATACCCTGCCCAATATTTGTCTTGGCGAAATAAGTATCCGCCATCAGCTTAAAAGTGAAAATTCTTTCTTTATATTTGACGCTTTCAATACCGAATTTATGTCGAATTATTCGAACATTTTATTAGATTCGGATAAAGCAGATTTGGTGCTTTGCGGTTGGGTAGAATTTTTTAATGACGATTACAAAGCCTTTCTTTGCACGATAAGCAAGGAAGAAAATACAAAATATAAAAACGAGACTATCAATACATTATATAATAAATAAGCATGGAAGCATTAAAAGAAGAATTAAAAAATAAAATCATTACGACTTTAAACTTAGAAGATATTGCTATCGAAGATATTGCCGATAACGATCCTTTGTTTGGAGACGGTTTAGGTTTAGACTCAATTGATGCACTTGAATTGATCGTCATTTTAGATAAGGATTACGGAATAAAATTAGTTGATCCGAAAGAAGGGAAATCAATTTTCCAGTCAATCGAGACAATGGCAGCATACATTAGCGCAAATAGAACTAAATAAATTTTAGACTTAGATTTCTTCTACAGAAATAATTTAGAATCCAAAGTCTAAAATCATAAATCTAAAATCTAAAATGATAAAGGGTGTTGCAATAACCGGAATGGGAATTATCTCTTCGATTGGAAATTCAGTCGAGGAAAACTATATTTCGCTGATCGAAAATAAAATTGGTATTTCCCAAATCCAAAATATTTCGACTGTTCATGCCGATGTGATTAAAGTTGGCGAAATCAAAAAAACTAATGAAGAATTGATTGCCGAATTACAGCTTTCTGAAAACAATAATTTTTCGAGAACGGCAATGATCGGTACTTTGGCGGCAAAACAAGCGGTTGAAAATGCCGGAATTACATCGATAAACGAATGTAGAACCGGACTTATTTCGGCTACAAGCGTTGGTGGAATGGATATCACCGAAAAATATTATTATAAGTATTTCGAAAATCCGGAACTTGTAAAATACATTTCTTGTCATGATGGCGGTGACGTGGCTGATAAAATTGCGGATGAATTAGGTTTAAAAGGAATGGTTACTACAATCAGCACTGCGTGTTCATCGGCAGCAAACTCGATTATGCTGGGTGCTCGTCTGATTAAAAGTGGAAAATTAGACCGTGTTATTGTTGGCGGTTCTGATGCTTTGGCAAAATTTACCATCAACGGATTTAAGACTTTAATGATTTTATCTGACGATTATAACAAACCTTTTGACAATACCCGAAAAGGATTAAACCTGGGCGAAGCAGCCGCTTATTTAGTTTTAGAATCAGATGAAATGGTTCAGAAACACAACAAAAAAGTTTTGGCAAGAGTTTCAGGCTACGGAAATGCAAACGACGCATTTCATCAGACTGCTTCTTCAGAAAATGGCGACGGTGCTTATTTAGCAATGAAAAAAGCCTTTGACGTTTCGGGTTTGAAACCTTCTGAAATTGATTATATCAACGTTCACGGTACGGCAACCCCTAATAATGATTTATCTGAAGGAAGGGCGTTACTCCGAATTTATGACGGTGAAAAAGTACCTGATTTCAGTTCAACAAAACCTTTTACCGGACATACTTTAGCGGCAGCAGCGGCAATTGAAGCTGTTTACAGTGTTTTAGCAATTCAGAACAACGTGGTTTATCCAAATTTGAATTTCGAAGTTCCGATGGAAGAATTTGAACTACAACCACAAACTTCCTTAAAAAATAAAAACATCGAACACGTTTTATCCAATTCTTTTGGTTTTGGAGGAAACTGTTCCACTCTTATATTTTCAAAAAGCTAAAATGAAAAAAACATATATAAATGGAGTAGGCTGTATTTCGACTCAAAAAACATTTGATACTGTTTTTTTAGAAGAAGCTGTCGTTAATGCAAATGATCCGGTCCTTGCAATCGTGTCCCCGGTTTACAAAGATTATATTTCTCCAGCCGCAGCAAGACGAATGGCAAAAGGAGTAAAAAATGGAATCGTTGCTTCGGCCTTAGCCATGAAAGATGCGAACGTCGAAAATGTGGATGCCATTATTACCGGAACTGGTTTAGGATGTGTTGAAGATTCTGAAAAGTTTCTGAAAAATATTCTCGATAATAACGAAGAGTTTTTAACGCCAACATCTTTTATTCAATCCACTCATAATACGGTTGGTGCTCAGATTGCTTTGTCCTTACAATGCAAGGGCTATAATTTTACTTATGTGAATGGAACGGTTTCTTTTGAGTCGGCACTTTTGGATGCCAAAATGCAGATTGAGGGCAACGAAGCCAATTCGATTTTGGTTGGTGGAATTGACGAAACCGGTGATTATACCATGTCACTTTTTAAATTGGCGGGACGAATTAAAAAAGAAAATGATCTTCCTTCTGATATTTTAAACACCAATTCAACCGGAGTTGTTTATGGCGAAGGCGCAGGTTTTTTTGTTTTAGAAAATGAAAGAAAAGATTCAACTTACGCTGAAATTTTAGATGTTGAAATTAAAAATACCTTAGAAGAAAACGAAATTGAATCTGAAATAATTGCTTTTTTAAAGGCCAATAATTTAGAAATTTCAAACATTGATGCTATAGTTTTTGGCTTCGATGGAAATATCATTTTTGATTCTTATTACAAAAATCTAGCAGAAAATGTTTTCGCAAAAACACCACAATTGTATTACAAACATTTGAGCGGAGAATATGATACGGCTACGGCTTTTGCTTTGTGGATGGCATCAAAAATTATAAAAACTCAGGAAATTCCTGAGATTGTAAAAGTTAATTTGGTTACAAAACCAGCTTACAATACCATTTTATTGTATAATCAGGTAAATGGAAAAAATCACAGTTTTACGTTACTTTCAAAATGATAACGCATAAAAACATTTCGTTATTCTTTGTCTTTTTATTGCTTTTACTGCTTCTTCTGAATCTCTATACAGCAATTAATTTGTTATGGTTTATCGGAATAATTTTAATCTGGATCGGAATAAATGCTTTTGGTTCTGCACGAATTTCTTCGAATTATCATGTAACAGCGTACTGCAATAATTCATCGGAAACAGAAAAAAAAATTGCCCTTACTTTTGATGACGGGCCGAGTGTTTTTACTTTGGAAGTTTTAGCATTGCTGAAAAAATACAATGCAAAAGCGACCTTTTTTTGTATTGGAAAAAATGTTGAGGCGCATCCTGAAATTATAAAACAAATTATTGCTGAAGGTCATTTAGTCGGAAATCATTCTTATAACCATTCTAAATTTTTTGATTTTTATAATGCTGCAGCAATCACAAAAGAAATTCAGAAAACAGATCAGCTTCTTGAAAAATTTACTTCAAAAAAAATAAATTTCTTTCGTCCGCCTTACGGAGTTACGACGCCCTCTATTCGCAGAGCTTTACAAACAACCGGTCATACTGTTATTGGCTGGAACATTCGATCACTCGATGGAGGAACAAAAAATCAAAATTTAATTTTCAATCGCATAATAAAACGGGTTTGTCCCGGCGGAATCGTACTTTTGCACGACACGGGATTACACTCTGTTTTGGTATTGGAACAGTTTTTGCAATTTTTACAGCAAAACAATTACAAAGTGATTTCTGTGGAAGAACTTTTGAATCTTAAAGCTTATGAAAATTGAACGCAGATGAAAACTGATTTTCTTTATAATCTGTGGCAAAAATTTTAAAAAATATGAAAACTAAAATAGCATTATTAATTCTATTTATTTCAGGCAATTTATTTGCTCAGGAACAAAAAATGACGGATGCCGAAATTGCAGCGTTCAAACAAGACGTAAACGTGGTGTCCAAAAAAATCAAAACTTTAAGTACTGATTTTGTTCAATATAAACATATGGACTTTTTATCCAAGGATATTGAAACATCTGGAAAAATGATTTTTAAAGAACCGAATCTTTTGCAATGGCAATATAAAAAACCCTACAATTACAGTATCGTTTTTAAAAACGGAAAAATCCTGATTAACGACGAAGGAAAGAAAAGCGCGGTTGACATTGGAAACAGCAAAATCTTCGGTCGTATTAATAAATTAATTGTTGGAAGTGTGAGCGGAAATATGTTTGACGATAAAGAATTTGCGATTTCGTACTTCAAATCGAAAGGGCAAAATCTAGCGAAATTCATTCCTAAAGATGCAACGCTAAAAAAATACATCAAACAAATTGAATTGACTTTCGATAAGGAAGCTACAGTTGTTCAGGTTAAATTATTAGAATCATCTGACGATTACACCCGAATTGTATTTAAAAATAAAGTAATCAATGCAAAAATCGACGATTCCGTTTTTACTAATTAATTGCTTTTTGGCAATTGTTTTGGTTTCTTGTGGCTCGGTCACCAAAAATTATACGCCTAAAAAACTAGACAAAACGGCTGTAGAAGTTCCTTATTTTTCTGAACCCAAAACCGATTATGTTTACAAAACTAACATCTCAGTTTACGGTCATGAAATGTCGGGGATTTTCATCGCTAAGAAAATAAATGATACGACTCATCGTGTAGTTTTTACAACCGAATTTGGCAACAAATTGTTCGATTTTGAAATCTCTGAAACAACTTTCAAGGTCAATTCGATTGTATCAGAATTAGATAAAAAAATCCTGATCAATACGTTGAAAGAAGATTTTCGACTGCTTCTTAAAAAAGAATATTTGATTCAGGAGCAATTTGAAAATGAATCAGATAATATTTATAAATCGGCAGATGGAAATCGTGATAATTACCTTTTCGTGTCCAAAAAAGATCAGAAATTAGAAAAACTAGTTCGTTCATCTAAAACAAAAGAAAAAATAACAATTACTTTTACTTTAGAAAACGATATTTTTGCTAAAAAAATTGTCATTTTACATCAGAATATCAAGTTAAAAATTGAGTTAAATTATTTTAAATCAGAGTAAAAAATCAATTAACCAAAATCAGACACACATGAAAAAAGTAACCTTAATTGCATTCGTTTTATTTATAGGCCTTATTACATCACAAGCACAGGTAAAAGTTAGCCCGGGACTTAGAGGCGGATTAAACTTTTCAACATTGACTAATGTTGAGGACAATAGTTCTAAAACAGATTTTTATCTTGGTGGATTGGTAAATATTAAATTCAATAAATATTTTTCCTTACAGCCTGAAATAACGTATTCAAGACAAGGTGATGAAGGAAGATACTTTGAAGACGGCCGTTATTATTCTGAAAAATATGAACTGAATTATATAACACTTGGAGCTGTTGCTAAATTTAACTTTGGCGGTAGTGGATTTCATATATTAGGAGGGCCCTCTTTAGATTTTAAAGTCGATGATAATTACATCAATTCTAATCCTGAAGGTTTTGATCTGGCAATAGTTGGAGGAGTTGGATATACATTGCCAAATGGTCTGACATTTGAAGCTAGGATTAAACAAGGATTTGTAGATATTTATGGGTATGATGGAATTGAGGATAATAACGGAAATGGTAATTATGACGAAGTAATTTTGAATCAGGTTTTCCAGCTTGGAATCAGTTATACTTTTAAAATGTAATGAAATTAAACTATAAAAGTATAGTCGCTGTATTTTTTATCATACAGGCACAGGCTCAGGTTACTTTTAAGCCAGGTTTACGGGGAGGTCTTTCATTATCTACAATTTCAGAAACGCATTCCAGTTATAAAACTGACTTTTATATTGGTGCTTTTGGTGAAATTAAGCTGGGCAAATATTATGCTCTCCAACCTGAAATAACCTATAACAGACAAGGCTCAGACAATGTGATTCGAAATTATTATATTGAGAATTCCGAAACAGAAACATTTAAAAATGAGAATTTAAGACTTGATTATTTATCTTTTACATTATTAAATAAGTTTACTTTTGGCTCTGGGATTCAGATACAATTTGGTCCATCGGCAGATTTTCTTGTAAATCATAATTTAGTCAAAAGAAAAGATGCTAATGATTTGGCTTTTATTACCGGAATTGGCTATCGTTTGCCATCTGGTTTAACCTTTGAAGCCCGATTTAAAAAAGGTTTTTACGACATATTGGATAGTGATTATTATTACAATAATTCTAATAATAATTATCTTTTTGGCGATTACAATACAAACATCAATTTTCAATTAGGAGTTTCCTATTCATTTGGAAAATAAAAATTATGGTTTTAAAAGACTTTTACAAAATACTTTCGGAAGAAAAAACATCAGATTCTAAACATAATGTTACGATTTTGGTCAACGAAAAACATGAAATTTTCAAAGGCCATTTTCCGGGAAACCCAATTATGCCAGGTGTTTGCATGATTCAGATTATTAAAGAACTTACCGAGAAAATTACTCAGAAAACTTTAATGATTCAAACGCTTTCCAATGTGAAATTTATGGCGCTTATAAATCCTGAGAATAATTCTGAATTGCGTTTAGAACTTGACATTACAATAACCGAAGACGATTTGGTAAAAGTAAAAAACACCACTTATTTTAATGATACCGTTGCTCTGAAATTAAGCAATGTGTATAAAAAACTTTGATATGAAACTGCTGTTAACATTACTTTTATGGGTAAATTTTGTTGGTGCTCAGGATTTGGCCGCTATTAGAAAACTGTATCCAACGGTTACAAAATCTGAAGCGAATGCAAAAGATTTCACGGTGAAATTAGCTAATATTTCCAATGATGATGATAAAATTTTAGTAGCTTATAAAGCGGCTTCGGTTTTAGTGGATTCAAAATTTGAAAAAAAATTAGGCGAAAAGATTAATCGTTTCAAAGAAGGAGCAAAATTACTCGAATCGACCATAAAAAGTGATCCTGATAATATCGAAATCAGAATGATCCGATTAAGCATTCAGGAAAATGTTCCCGGAATAACCGGTTATAAAAAGAATATCAAAGAAGACAAAAATTTCATTACAGAGCATTATTCAGCTCAAAACAATGCCTTAAAAGAATACCTGAAAAATTTTATTTTACAGTCTAAAAGTTTTTCTGAAAAAGAAAAACAATTTGTGAAGTAAGCGAAAGCAAAACTACAAATGAAACCTAATTTATCACAGCACGATCTGCTAAATGCCACTTCTTTTTGTGTCATTGTTCCAACGTACAATAATCACAAAACATTAAAAAAAGTACTGGATTCAATTTTAGGCTACACTTCAAATATCATAATTGTCAATGATGGCTCGACTGATGACACAGGCGAAATTTTAAAATCATATTCTCAGTTAACGCAAATTCATCATCCTGAAAATTTAGGAAAAGGCCGCGCACTTAGAAACGGATTCCGAAAGGCAATCGAAATGAAATTCGAATATGCGATTACAATCGACTCTGACGGACAGCATTTCGCCTCTGATATTCCGAATTTTATTGCTGAAATTCAAAACGAACCAAATTCTTTATTAATTGGAAGCCGCAACATGACTCAGGAAAATGTGCCAAAGAAAAGCAGTTTCGGAAATAAATTCTCGAACTTTTGGTTCAAGTTTGAAACGGGAATCAAGCTCGATGACACACAATCAGGTTTCAGATTATATCCTTTGCAATTGATTCCGAAACAATTTTATACCAATAAATTTGAGTTTGAGATTGAAGTAATTGTGCGTTCAGCCTGGAAAGGAATTCCGGTAAAAAACATTCCCATTCAGGTTTTATATGATCCTGCAGAGCGTGTTTCACATTTTCGGCCATTTCGCGATTTTACCCGAATCAGTATCTTAAATACGGTTTTGGTTACCAATGCACTTTTGTATATCAAACCCCGGGATTTCTTTCGCCGGGCAAAAAAAAAAGGTTTTAAAAAGTTCTTTCTTGAAGATATTTTAGAAAGCAAAGATTCAAATTTTAAAAAATCGGCTGCAATCGCTTTGGGAATTTTTATTGGAATTTCTCCGTTCTGGGGACTTCAGACTATTTTACTTTTTACTTTTGCTGCCTTGTTCAGGCTCAATAAAGTCATTGCTTATTTATCCTCCAATGTAAGTTTTCCTCCTTTTATTCCGTTTGTTATTTATGGGTCGTTAAAAATGGGAAGCTATTTTGTATCGAACGAAACCCCTTTGTTTTTAGACAGTTCCGTGACACTTGATGATATTCAGAAAAATGCAACGCAATATATCGTTGGAAGTCTTATTTTAGCATCCGTTTTGGCATTGTTTTTTGGCCTTGTCAGTTATTTGCTTTTAACTGCTTTTACCAAAAAACAATCTTAATAATAATTTATTTTACCGCAAATTTCACAAATTAGCACAAATCAATTCTGGAAATTTGTAAAATCTCTTGGAGTGTTCAGTAGTGTTATAATACTGAAAAAACAATAATAAAAATTATGCATCACTATTTCTACGCCATTCATTTGTTTGTCAACCGAAGAAAATCCTTGTCGGTTGTATTGGCTGTTTTGATACTTTTTATTTTTGGATTTTTCGCTTCTCAAATCAAATTTGAAGAAGACATTACTAAATTAATTCCAACAAACGATAAGGCTGATGTTACAGCAAAAGTTTTAAAACAATTAAATTTCGCCGATAAAATAACCGTCATTTTCAAACTCGAAAAAAATGGTTCTGATGAAGACCTAAAAGAAATGGCAACTGTTTTTTCAGATAGCGTTTCAAATTCCTGCAAACCTTACATCACCGGAATTCAGGGAAAAATTGAGGAAGAAAATATTCAGGAAACTATTGATTTTGTTTACAGAAATTTACCGCTTTTTCTGGACAATAAAGATTATGAATCCATTCAGAATAAACTGCAAAAAGACAGCATTGCAGCAACCGTAGAGGGAAATTACAAATCTATTATTTCACCATCCGGATTTGTAACGAAAGATTTTATTCTGCAGGATCCGCTTGGGATTTCGTTTATTGCCTTAAAAAAATTACAGCAATTAAATGTTGGTGACGATTTTATACTTGACAATGGTTTTGTCATGACCAAAGACAAAAAGAAATTATTGCTTTTTATCACTTCAAATCTTCCATCGAGCGAAACAGAGAAAAACACGATTTTTGCCGAAAAACTTAAATCCATTCAGGAAAATTTAAATCACAAATTTAAAGGCAAAACTTCGATCAGTTATTTTGGTTCAGCTTTGATTGCCGTTGCCAATGCCAATCAAATTAAAAGCGATATCATGCTGACCACAACAATTGCGATGGTTACGCTAATGCTCATTTTGATTTTGTTTTATAGAAAAATCCTTATTCCGCTCATCATTTTTATTCCAACTGTTTTTGGGGCTTTGTTTGCCGTGGCGTTTTTATATTTTGTGAAAGAACAGATTTCAGCTATTTCACTCGGAATTGGTTCTATTTTACTTGGAATTACAATTGACTATTCCCTTCATATTCTCACGCATTACAAGCATAACAGCGATATAAAAACTTTGTACAAAGACATTACTATGCCGGTTATTATGAGCAGTTCGACTACGGCAGTTGCTTTTTTATGTCTGCTTTTTGTGAAATCAGATGCGTTGAATGATCTCGGAATTTTTGCTGCCGTCATCGTTATGGCTTCTGCATCTTTCTCGCTTTTGATTGTCCCGCATTTATACAAACCAAAAGAAAACAATTTTGAACACAAGAAAAATGTGATCGATAAACTGGCTCATTTTTCTTTTCATAACAATAAAATCCTGATTGGCTTTTGTGTCTTAATTACGATTGTCTGCTTTTTTACCTATAATGATGTTGGTTTCAATAATGATTTATCGCAATTGAATTTTGTTCCAAAGGAAATTAAAGCAGCAGAAAAAGAACTGGAAGAAAGCACGAGTTTAACTTCGAAAACTA
>Ga0307414_10001029_pt1 | contig 14247 bp, 8 predicted proteins | sample DK1Ometagenome_FD_203804 | JGI IMG/M metagenome (GOLD analysis project Ga0307414, IMG submission 203804) | Maize rhizosphere microbial communities from greenhouse at UC Davis, California, United States - DK15-O-3 | ecosystem: Host-associated > Plants > Roots > Rhizosphere > Soil | place: USA... | reverse complement strand
GGATCACACGCGACTATCACCGGATCGAACTCGCCGCGGCGTCGATCGCGGACGGGCAGGTCCGAACGCTGTTTCGCGAACCGCCGGGCGCCTCAGGCATCCGCTATACTGAATTCGCCGAATTGGCGGAGGGCTTTTTGTGGAAGTCCGACCGCGACGGCTGGGCTCATTATTATCTTTACGATCGCTCTGGCCGGTTGGTCAGACAAGTCACGCAGGGCGCCTTTTCAGTCGATCGGATCGTGCATATTGACGAGGCGCGCGGTGTCATCCTGTTTACCGCCTTTGCCGACGCCAAAGGCAGCAGCGGCCGGTCGCAGCTTCATAGCGTCCGCCTTGACGGCAGCGAACTGCGCCGCCTCGATCAGGATGATGCGACCCACGTCGTGTCGGCCAGCCCCGACGGAAACTTCCTCATAGACACGGTCGTTCGTCCTGATGCGATGCCGAAAATGCTGCTCCGCGATCGCGAGGGCCGCGAACTGGCGCTGCTCGAAGAAGCGGAACAGGCGGCGTTTGAAAAGCATGGCTGGCGACCGCCGGTTCCGCTCGATCTTGTGTCAGCCGACGGAAAGGGACGGATTGAGGGCATGATGTGGCTCCCTTCCTGGTTCAGGAAGAAGGTCCGCCTTCCCGTCATCGTCCAGGCCTATCCGGGTCCGTCCAACGACGTTGTTCCGACGGGCTTCGTACCGGCGCATCCCAACGCCGCGCTGGCCGAGCTCGGCTTTGCAGTCGTCACCTTCGGCCAACGCGGCGGCGCTCCGACCCGCGGCAAAGACTATCAGTTCCGTTCCCGCGTTCCCGGCCAGATGCGCGACTATCCGCTCGCCGACAATGCAGCCGCGTTGCAACAGCTCGCGCGGCGCTTTGACTTTATCGACCTTGATCGCGTCGGCATCTGGGGTCGTTCGGGCGGAGGTTTTATGGCCGCGACCGCCATGCTGCAGCGGTCCGATCTCTATAAGGTCGGCGTCTCGATCGCCGGAAATCACGACAACAATATCTATGAGCAGAATTCGACCGAGTTTAATTTCGGCCGCTCGCCAGACCCTTATCCCACCAATGCAGCGATTGCCGGACAGCTCAAAGGCAAGCTGCTGCTGGTGCACGGCGATATGGACGAGGATGTGCATGTTTCGCACAGCCTGCGACTGGTGCGCGGCTTGATCGACGCGAGCAAACGTTTCGATCTCCTCATCCTCCCCGGCGAAGGCCATTCGAACTATTCGCCGGCCACCGAGCGCTATTTGCGACACAGAATCTGGGAATATTTTCTGCAGCATCTTGCCGGGTTTCCGGCCTGCAAGAGCGCTGACCTTGGCCCGCCGAAGAGTGCGGCCCAGTAACGGGAGCCAATCATGACAATCAGACGCCGAACACGCAACTTACTCCACGCCGGGCTGGCCATGCTCCTGTATCCGGTTCCTGCCCATGCCGCTGAGCAGCCGCTCATTCTGCGGAACGTTACAATTATCGATCCCGATGCAGCCACCGATGATTCCGCGCGCATCCAGCCCCGCACGATAGTCATCGCCGGTTCGCGCATTCAGGCGATCCTGCCTCCCGAAAGTCCTGTTCCGGCGGGCGGTCACGTCGTCGATGCCACCGGGAAATTCGCTGTTCCCGCTTTCTGGGACATGCACGCGCATGTTCCGGGCGACCTTGTTCTTGCCCGCGCTGCGCTGAAGATGCAGTTCGCCAACGGCGTGCTTCACATGCGCGACATGGGCACCGGCCTGTCCCTGGATGAAGTCAAGGATCTCAAGGCCCTGACGGAAACCCGCGAGGAGCCTTTCGCGCGGATCATCTCCACACCCTGGCACATCGCCCATGGCCGCGACGACCGCAGGACGTCGTCCAACGACGAACCCGACCCGTTCAGAATTGAAGGCGGCCGTGAAGCGTCCGGGCTTGTCAACTTCGTCCGGAAGGAAGGGATCGACTTCCTCAAGCCCTATGACTCCGTGTCGGCTGAAACATTTCGGTCGCTCGCGAAAGCCGCAAAGGCAGAGGGCATCGCGATGAGCGGGCATATCTCTCGACAGATCGCCGTCTCCGAAGCGATTACGCTGGGACAAGCGGCACTCGAGCATGCTCAATCGCTGACCTGGGCCTGCGCGCCCGGGCCGGATGCCGCCCGGCGCGACTATTATCTCTCCACACCTTACCGCCGGTTCGAGCGCAATCTCGACTATCCCGGCTTCGCGGCGTTCACCGCCGAGACGGTCGATCGATATGACAAACTCGCTTGCCGGGCGCTGCTGGATGCCATGGCCGAAAAGCAAGTCTATTATGTTCCGACCCTGGTGACACGCCGCTTTGACGTTCTGGCGGCATTTCGCGAGTATCGCGATGATCCGCTTCTAGCCTATATTGATGCAGACACGCGTAAGGACTGGGCACGCGATGCCGCCAACTATGCGGCGCTTGATACAGACGCCCGCGTGGCGCTCTATCGCTTCCTGCTGCACGCGATGCCTTTAACCGCCGAGGCCCAACGCGCCGGTGTGCCGATCCTCGTCGGGACAGATTCAGCTGACTCATATATTTTTCCCGGCTTCTCCTATCACCTTGAAATGGAGATGCTCAAAGAGGCGGGCCTCTCCTCGCTTGCTGTGCTGAAGGCGGCGACCGCAGACGCCGCACGCTTCGCCAAAGAGCAGGAGAATTACGGGACCATCGCGCCGCAGCGCATCGCCGACATCCTTCTACTTGATGCCGATCCGCTGACCGACATATCGAATGGCCGGCAAATTCATGCCGTCGTCGCCGCCGGCAAACTCTGGGATCGCCCATCGCTCGACGCGTTGTTGGCCGACGTCCGTAAAACGGCCGCGAACGCAGGGACCAAGCAACCATGACCCCCGACGTCACGCAAGCAGCCACCCACAGTTTTGCCGCAAGTTACACCGATGCACGCAAGCGCTTTCTGACCGCAGCAGGCGGCGTGTCCCGCGCCTATGAATTGGAAGCAACCGGCCCTGCCGGCGAGCGTCTCTACACCGACTGCTGCTGGATAGGGCCCGCCGACGCCGAGCGCGTCATCGTGATCCTGTCGGCGACGCACGGGATCGAAGGCTATTGCGGCTCAGGCGTGCAAATCGACTGGCTGACATCCGACGCGCGGTCACGGCTTGCCCCGGATCAGGCTGTCTTGCTGGTGCATGGGCTCAACGCCTATGGCTTCGCCTGGGATCGCCGCGTTACCGAGGAAGGATGCGACCTCAATCGAAATTGCATCGATTTTGGCGAACCCGTGCCGGCCAATCCGGCCTATCTTGAACTCGCGGAATTTCTGGTGCCGCCCGACCTCGACGCGGATACGCTGGCAGCCGCCGAAAGCAAGCTCGGCGCCTATCGCGAAATACACGGTCAGCGAGCCTTCGAGATTGCGGTCAAAGGCGGACAATATGAAGATCGCTTCGGCATGTTCTTTGGAGGAACGGAGCCGTCCTCGGCACGACGGCGGCTGGAGCGGATCATCGATGATTACCGTCTGGGCGAACGACGCTTCGTTACCATTCTGGACATCCACACCGGGCTGGGGCCGTTTGGCTATGGTGAACCGCAAAGCGAACATGATCCCGTCAGTGAATCCCACCGTTTAGCGAGTGACCTGTTCGGCCCCTCGCTGACATCACCCGACCTCGGTTCGTCCTTTGCCGTACCGGTCACAGGAACCTTGCAGATGCTATGGAACCGCGCCCTCGGCGACGGCAACCACGTTTATATCTGCCTCGAATATGGCGTGTTCGAACAGGCGGGCAATCGTGCGGCCTATCGGCTCGACCATTGGCACCACCGTTACGGCGGTGGCGATCCGCACAGCGAGCAAGGCCTGCGCGTGCGCAAGACGATGCGCGACCAATTCTGCTCGGATCGTCAGGACTGGCGCGAGATGGTGCTGTTCCGAGCGCGCCAGATTTATGGGCAGGCACTCGCGGCGGGCGGCTGAAGCCCCTTCCAAAACCACCGTATCTGCGGCCGATACAGGCGATTATTCGGCCCGGCTGCATCCCTACCGGACGAAGGCCGCGCCGTTCCATGCAACGAAGCGTGCACGGAGGAGGACCCAAAATGTTGCCAGTGACTTTCAACGATGTGGCGGCCGCAGCGCGGCGTGTCGCCCCCCATGTCCACCGCACCCCGGTGCTTCGTTCGCGCCGTCTCAATGACATTCTGGGCGCGGATATTTTCCTGAAATGCGAAAACCTGCAACGGATTGGGGCGTTCAAGGCCCGCGGCGCCCATAATGCTGTTCTAGCACTGACAGACGAACAGGCCGCGCGCGGCGTCGTGACACATTCTTCGGGCAATCATGCTGCAGCGCTTTCGCTTGCTGCCGCAACTCGCGGCATTCGCGCCGATATCGTGATGCCGGAGAATGCGCCGCGGGCAAAGGTTGAATCCGTGCGCCGTCTTGGCGGCCAGATAACGATGTGCGAGCCCACGATCGCCGCCCGCGAGGCCGCAGCTGCGGCGATCGTAGCATCAACCGGGGGGACTTTGGTTCACCCCTATGACGATCCGCATGTGATTGCGGGACAGGGCACGGCAGCCGTCGAGTTTCTCGATGAATGTCCTGACCTCGATGCGATCACTGCACCCGTAGGGGGCGGAGGGCTGATGGCAGGCACCGCAATCGCGGCGCGCCACATTTGCCCGTCGATCCGCATCGTCGCCACCGAACCCGAGCAGGCCGACGACGCCTGGCGGTCGTGGTCCTCGGGTTCATGGACTGCGGGTGATCCCCCGAACACGGTGGCGGACGGCCTTCGCACGACAATCGGGCATAATGGCCTGCCCATCCTGCGCGCGCTGCTCGACGATTTCGCAACCGTGAGCGAGGCAAGCATTGTCGAAGCTATGCGGCTGGTATGGGAAACCACCAAACTTGTGATCGAACCGAGTTCGGCAGTTCCGGTTGCGGCGCTTCTGGAGCGCAAGGGCGGCATGCAGGGCAAGCGGGTCGGCGTGATCCTGACCGGCGGCAACGTCGATCTCGACAAGTTGCCCTGGCAATGATCGCCCTCTCCCCCTCCTCAACTCGCATCGAAACGATCGAGGCCTTCGCCGCGTGCCGCGACGCCAGCGCTCTGGTGTGGGCCGAACCTCGGCCGTCCGGCTCGTTTGACGATACCGCGATACTGCAAAACGTCGAGGACGCCCGGCACCGTTTCGAACGTTTCGCTCCGGTGTTGGCACAGCTGTTCCCGATTGCAGGATGGGACGGACGCATCACATCGCCGCTGATCAGGCTCGCCGACGACAACAGCGCGTCACCCCTATGGGCCAAATGCGATCATGCGCTTCCGATCGCCGGCTCGGTCAAGGCCCGCGGCGGAATTCATGAAGTGCTGAAATATGTCGAGGCGATTGCCGGGGCGCACGGCATCGGGCCTGACGATCCGCAATTCGTCCAGCGGCTGCTCGACCCTGCAGCAAAAAGCTGGATGGCTACGCACCACCTGCTTGTCGGCAGCACAGGAAATCTCGGCTACGGCGTCGGGGTTGCGGCGCGCGCCTTCGGGCTTGCCGTCGAAGTCCATATGTCAAGCGACGCCAAGACCTGGAAGAAGGAACGGCTCCGTTCCTTTGGTGTCAATGTCGTCGAGCACGACGGAGATTTCACCGAGGCCGTTGCCGAGGCGAGACGTTCGGCGGCGAACCGCCCGAACTGTCACTTTGTCGACGACGAAAACTCGCGCGACCTTCTGACCGGCTATGCCGTCGCCGCGCGCGAGCTCGCCGACCAGCTCGAGGATGTCGGTGTTTGCCCTGCACCTGACGCGCCGCTCGTGGTTTATGTTCCATGCGGCGTGGGCGGCGCCGCGGGCGGTATCGCGATCGGCCTGAAGGCGATTTTCGGCATGTCGGTGAGGGTGGTCATCGTCGAGCCATTGGCATCGCCATGCATGATGGCGGCGCGGCTCAACGGAGATCAGGCCGTGCCGGTCTATAATTTCGGAAGAGACAATCGGACGATAGCAGACGGGCTCGCCGTCCCCTGCGCGTCGCAACTCGTATTGGACGTCGCGGCACATTGCCTGGACACCGCCGTGGCGATCAGCGACGAGACGATGACCAGATGGGCGCGCCAGATGTGGACGCAAGCCGGCCTCCGGCTCGAGCCCTCGGCAGCAGCCGGATTCGCGGCCCGCGAACCTCTGCGGTCTGTTCACCCGGAGATACTCCGCAACGCGACGGAGCTCGTCTGGACAACCGGCGGCCAGCTGATGCCCGATGCGGAGTTCCATGCTCTTATCGGGCGAGAAATTAACCCGACGAACCTTCTCGCACTATCTTAGGAATAATCTCCGGCGAGCCGCCCCCGTTACCGAACGATCGGCGGAGAAACATATCGATTACCGACCCATTTTTCCCCTCGATGGGTGAGGTTCATCCCCTCAACAACACAAAAGGGGGATGTATGAAAGTTGCTGCCATTTTGAGCACGACCGCGCTCGCAATCGGGGGTTGTCTGGTTGCCGGACCGGCTTGGGCTAACGAGCCCCAAGGTACCAATCAAACAGAACAGGTCATCGTCGTGACAGGCACGCGCAACACGCCTGGCCAGGAGATGCTCACACTTGATGCGCTCGGCGACGCCAGCATTCTCGACACACCGCTTTCTGTCGCGGTATTCGATAGCAAGTTGATCGAAGATCTGCAGATCCGCTCGCTCGACGGGATCGGCAAGCTGGAGCCCACGGCGACGATGCGCACGGGTGACGCGCAGCAGGGATCCTATTTCATGATCCGCGGCTTCGATGCGACCGTTACGTTGCTCGACGGTCAACCTGGCCTCGCGGGCGGCGATCTGCTGCGATCCGGCGTGCCGCTCGAATTGTTCGACGGGGTCCAGTTGGTCAAGGGCGCCTCGGGTGGATTCCTCTTCGGCTATTCCTTTCCGGGCGGCGTCCTGAACTATATGTCAAAGAAGCCGACCGACGAGCCGTTCGTCAATGTGTCGGCCGGCTTCTCATCCAGCAATCTATGGTTCGGCCATGCCGATGCGTCGATCGTCAATGAGGCTGCAACCGTGGGCGCCCGCCTCAACATTGTCGGTGAAAAAGGTGATCTGGCGACGCTCGACACAGGGCTTTCGCGCTATGCGATCGGCCTCAACACCTCCTTTGAACTGGGCGAAACCACCCGTCTGCGTATCGATGGCCTGCACAGCAAGCGGCGGCTGTCGGGCATGCTGGGCCGATTCACCCTCACCTACGCCGATCCCGCGATTCCTGACACGCCCTCATCGCGGCGCAGCTATGCGGACGGCTACAGCAGCAACCGGTCCGAGATCAACATGCTGACCGGCAGCCTCATCCAGGATATTGGTGAGGATTGGGTGGCCCGTGCCAACCTGACCTATAGCGTGGTGGATCAGGATGTTTACGAAATTCGCGGCAATGTTTTCAATGTTGCGGGTGACTACACCGCGCAGTTGCGCTCGAACGGTGGCCAGACCCGGACCTTCGCGGCGCAAGGTTTGCTCAAAGGAAAAATGACCACCGGATCGATCGAGCATGCGCTCGCTTTGGGCGCTTCGGTCCAGCGCTTCTCAGGTTTTCTCGGGTATGAGGCGTCAACCGGACGCACCAGTCTGTCGGAGAATCTGGGCACAGGGAATATGTACCTCCCCAAACCCTCGCTGCCGATGCCGGCCATCGCCCGGCTTGGACGGGACAACCGTTTCCGGGCGAGCGTCACCGATCAACGGACAGCTTTCCTTTCTGATACGATCGAGTTCAATAACAGCCTGACCCTGTTGCTGGGCGGTCGCTTCGTCGAAATCATCCAGAAATCATATGCGCTGGGCGGCGCGCTCGATGCGCGCACGAAAGTCAGCGAGTTCATTCCCACCGGCGCGCTGTCCTTTAAGCCGACCGACGCCACGACAGCCTATCTGTCTTATACCAAGTCGGTCAGCCCCGGTGGCTTTGCAAGCCCCACGGCGTCCAATGCCAACGCCCCCCTGCCGCCGATCCTGTCGGATCAGTATGAGCTCGGCTTCAAGGCTGAAATCGGAAAAATGCTGCTATCGACCGCGATTTTCCGTATTGACCAGCCTTATGCGCTCTGCGTCGACCAGGTGACCGGGCAAGCCTATGTCGATGGCTGCCTGGCAGGCAACTTTGGCCTGCAGCGCCATGATGGTGCGGAATTGACGCTGATGGGCAACCCGACGCGCTCGCTGCGTTTTTCAGGCGGCTTCCAATATCTGGATACGAAGATCAAAGGAGCAGACTTTGGCGGCACCCGGCCGGTCGCGGTTCCGAAATGGAGTGCGAAGATGTTCGCCGAATATTCGCCGCCCGCACTGGCAGGGGTGAGCGTCAATACCACCATGTCCTACACCGGAAAGAGTCCGTATAATCCACAGAACACGCAGGAATTTTCATCCTATTTTACCGTGGACCTCGGGGCGCGTTATGAGATGGAATATGCCGACAGCAAGCGGTTGACCTTTCGGCTCGCGGTCGAGAATCTGTTCGACAAGGATTATTGGCTGCCCCGTACATCGCTCCAGTTCGGCTCGGCCCGAACCATCAAAGCCAGCGTGTCTGCCGGTTTCTGACGCCTGAGATGCACGACAAGACGATCGGCGGGTTTTATCCCGCCGATTTCGTCGATTGTTCGGCAGGACACGCGTTAGGATGGCCAGCACCCGCCGTATATTCGGTCGGCTGGACGTGATGGAGAGCCAAAACCCGCCGGCACAGGCGGGGCAGGGCTCTCCAATTGCCCCGCTCTCCGGCGCGATATTCAGCGGCGAGATGATTCCACCGCGCCGAATTCAGGAAAGCTCCATGATCCATATCGTTGATGCCGAAGTTGCCGAACGCCTCCTCACTCCCGGGTCCGCCATTGCGCTGGTCCGCGAGTGTTTCACCGCACTCGACGACGGCAGTTCCATCGCCTTTCCTTCGGTGCGCGGACATGGCAGCGATCCCTCGACGCGCTTCGGGGTCAAGGCTGGTTTCGACGGGCAACGCCGCATTCCGGGACTCAAGGTCGGAAGCTATTGGCCCGGAAACACCGCACGAGGCCTGCCCAATCACGGCTCGACCACCTTGCTTCTCGACGATGCGACCGGATTTCCGATTGCACTTGTGGCAGCAACGCATCTGAATGCTCTGCGCACGGCGGCGTCGGATGCCGTGGCGGTCGATGCGCTCGCCAGAAGCGACGCATCGGTGCTGGCGCTCTTCGGCACGGGCAACCAGGTTTTCCACGAGGCGGTTGCGATCACGCATGTTCGCCCGTTATCGCAGATATATGTTTGCGGGCGCACCCCGGACAAAGCGATGGCCCTTGTTTCACGGCTCCGAGAGGCGGGCTTTTCAGCCGAAGCCTCACAGCCCGCCGAGGCTCTGGCCCGCGCGGACATCATCGTGACCGCCACCGCGTCTCGCGAACCGCTGTTCGACCAGCATGAAGTGCGCCCCGGAACCCACATTTCAGCAATGGGAGCGGACGGTCCGGGAAAGCAGGAACTCTCCCCTGCCCTCGCTGCCCGTGCGCATCTCTACGCCGACTCTCTCGATCAGTGTTTCACGATCGGCGAATTCCAATATCTTGCTGCGACGGCGGACGAGGCAAGAGTTGCAACCATAGGCGCGGTCCTTAACGGGCGCGCCGAAGGCCGCACAGCGGACGATCAGATCACGGTTTACGACAGTTCCGGCATCGCGCTGCAGGATATCTCCGTCGCCGCCCATGTTTTCGAGCGCGCCAAGGCGCTCGGAATGACCACGAGAGCCAATGTATGACAGCGAACAGCCAGGCGAGACGATTTTCGAAACGGCGGCTGGGCCTCTCTGCGCTGATGCTCGCGACGGCCGCGTTCGCCGGCGCCGCTCATGGTGACGAGGGCATGTGGCTCGTTGATCAGATCGAAGGCTATGGGGCTGTCGTAGCAGGCTCGCCTGAGCAGGTGGCGTTGCCGCTGGGCGCCGTCACGGCGCTCGGAAGCTGCACCGCATCATTTGTCAGCAGCACCGGCTTGTTGCTTACCAACCATCATTGTCTTTCCGGTTCGGTGCAGGTCAACAGCACGCCCGCACGGAATTACTGGACCGACGGCTTTGTCGCCCGCGAGCGTCGGGACGAACTGCCGGCGGCACCCGGCACCCGCATTCATGTCATCGAGCAATGGCGTGAGATCAGCGGCGAACTCGATGCCGGAACAGAGGGAATGGCAAAGGAGAAACGGGAGAAGCTGGTCGATGCCCGTCGCAAGGCGCTGCTCGCGCGCTGCGAAAAACTGCCCGGAAGACGCTGCCATATCCGAAGCTATTGGGGCGGCACCCGCCAATATTTCGAACAACGGCTGGAACTGCAAGATATCCGCCTTGTCTATGCTCCGGCTGCGGGTCTCGGCGCTTTCGGCGGCGAAATCGACAATTGGAACTGGCCGCGGCACAGCGGTGATTTCGGCTTCTACCGTGCCTATGTCGCGCCGGACGGCAAGCCCGCGCCTTATGCGTCGCGAAACATTCCCTATATTCCCCCCGCCGCCCTCACCGTTTCGCGCAAGGGCGTTTCGGAGGGTGAAACCATCTGGACTGCAGGCGTCCCTGTCGTGACCCACCGTCTCGTCACGGCGGCCGAGACGGCGTTCAACTTCCGGCGATATGAGCCATCCTGGCTCGCGCTTCTCGATGATTATGAGGAACAAATCCTGACCGCAACGGCGGGCGATCCAGAGAAGCAGATGCGCTATGAAACCATTCTCGATACCACGCGCAATTATCGCAAGAAATTGACCGGAAGCCTCGCTGGCGCCGAAGCAGCCGACGTGGCTGCACGCAAGCAGGCGTTCGAGGCCGCCACGCGCGCCTGGGCCGCCGGGACCGGAAACGACAGCGTCGCACGGGCAATCGACATCCTCGATGCAGCCGCGCCCGAACGGGAGGCCATTCAGCTCTACGCCCTGGGGCGCAGCACACTGGAACGTGCCCAATTGTTGCAGTCGGCGAGAACCCTCTATCGATGGGCCAAGGAACGCGAGAAACCCGACGCGGCTCGCGCCGCCGGATTTCGGAATGTTGACCGCCGACTTGTCGCCGACCGGCTGACGCGGGTCCAGAGCCGTTTCCACCCCTCAGTCGACCGCGCGCTGTTCGAAGGGGCGCTGGACGAATACCGCAAGCTACCCGCCGCCGAGCGGAGTGCGCCGTTCGAGGCAATGCTTGCCGCCACCAGTCTCGACAACCTCTATACGGCAACCCGCTTGGGGCAATTGAACGACCGCCTCGCATGGCTCGACCAGCCCGCATCGGCGTTCGAGCAGTCGAAGGACCCTTTCATCCAGCTGGCGGTGGCAATTTACCCCGACGACGCCGCGCGCAGGGACGCCTCGAACGCGCTATCGACGCGGACGGATGCGGCACGCGCGACCTATCTCGCTGCCGTGGCGGCCTATCGCAAGGCGACCGGCGCACCAGCCTATCCCGACGCGGATGGCACCCTGCGCGTCAGCAGGGGCCGGATCGAAAGCCAGATACGCGACGGCGAAATCTGGACTCCGATCACAACAGCGACCGGATTGCTGGAAAAGCAGCGCGGCGATGGCGTTTTTGACGCTCCCGCGCGCTTGATCGACGCCATTCGCTCGGCCGATTTTGGTGATTATGCCTCTCCCGACACGGGAAAATTGCCGGTCAACTTTCTATCCAGCGCCGACATCACGAACGGAAACTCCGGTTCACCGACGTTCAATGCCAAAGGAGAGATCGTCGGACTGGTCTTCGATGGGACGACGGACGGTGTTGTATCGGACTGGTTTCACGTCGCAGAGCGTATTCGCACGATCCACGTCGACATCCGTTTCATCCTGTGGGTGATGGAAAAGGTCGATGGCGCAGGCCATCTCGTTCGCGAAATCAACGGCGAGGTTGAAAGCGACCGGCCCGGCGTTCAGCCTGCCACCGTCTCGAACACGATGGTACGGTGCAGATAGGGATGCGTGATCGTCAGATTTGCGGGCTTCCCCGCTGATCCGGGCTGAAAGCCGACGTGGAAATAGATCGCTGACGGACCGCGTACCGTGCCTTGAAACGTTCCATCACCCAGCGGCTTCAACTCGGCATCCCAGGTCGGTCCAGTGCTGGCGATCAGCTTGCCCTTTTCGACGCGAACAAAAAGCTTGCCGCAAAATGGGTGCTCATATGTACCGGTAAAGGACTTCAATGCTTTCGGTTCGGGCCCCTTGACCGCGAAAAGCTTGCCGAAGACCTCGTTATTCTCAGCCAGTTGGACGCGTTGCCGTGCCAAGGCCATCTGCGACCAGTCGACCTTGTCTTCTCCGTAAAGGGCGTTCAGCGTCCGTCCGACCAGCGCCTCCGTCGCGCCGTTCTTTGACGCAAAATTGTTGATCATCACGACAACCGCAAGCTTCTTTTCCGGGTCCGCAATCATCAGCGTGGCATAACCGAGCTCGTCGCCCGAATGTCCGAACAGCGAGCGTCCGCGATAGGTATAGATCATCAGCCCCGACGCATAGATCACGGGCTGAAGACCGTCGCCGGAATCATTGAACTCGGTCAGCCAATTGGCAGGAAAATCGCCCCGGCGAATAATAGCGCCGCGCCGCATTTCGCGAACAGCCAGGGCAGGAAGAACCTGGCGCCCGTCAATCTTGCCCATGTTCAACAGCAATCTGGCCCACCGCGCCATGTCGCGGGGTGAGGAAAAGATCGACTGCCCCGGATCGATCGACGTTCGATGGAAATGGGCCATCCGGTCGCTGAGGTCCGAGGGAATGAAGGCAAGCGAGCGATCAAGCGCATGTTCCCATTGGACATGCGGGGTGGCAACATCGGCGCCGGCAGGAACGGCATCCTGCCCGATCTTGATTTTGTCCGACCAGCCATCACCGGTCGGCAGGACATTTGCGGCCGGAATAAAGTCGTCAGCGTGAGCATAGCTGTGGTTCATCCCGGCGGGCGTCCAGATTTCCTCGTCGATATATTGCCCCCACGGCTTTCCGCTGACCTTTTCAATGATCTGGGCGGCGGCGACATAGGTGATGCTGTTGTAATAGGGGCGCTCGCGAAATGAGACCGCCTGGTCGAGATGCGCCATGCGTTCGACCACTTCGGCTTCCGACATACCTGCGATTTCCTCGGGCCAATCGCCATAAGACGCCAGACCGGTGCGATGCGCCAGCAAGTCGCGAATGGTGATCGTGCGGGACAGCCAGGGGTCGGCAACTTTGAAATCGGGCAGATATTTGACGACTGGCTCGTCGAGACCGACCTTGCCCTCGCTCGCGAGCTTGGCGAGCGCGGCGGAAACGAAACTCTTCGTCACGGAAGCGATGCCGAACAGGCTCTTTTCGGTGATCGGAGCGTTACGGTCGAACTGGCGCAAACCATAGGTTTTCGTCGTGACCTTGTCGTCCTTGACCACCGCGATCGCGACGCCGGGGATCGACCAATCGCGTCGAACTTCCTCAACAAACGCGTCGAATTCAGGTGAAAAAACAGGCCCGGCAGGTTGCGCCTGGCCCGTCGCGGGGCTGACGATAACCGCAAGCAGCGCAACCGCCGCCATCAGTCCTTTCGATTTCGACACGCCGCGATTATTCGTCATTATCTTCTCCCATCATTCTTCCCGATCGCGTGCCCCTCCGGTGACGCGATGCGAACCTATTTTCCGAGCAAGGTGAAACTGATTTCGGCGCGAAGGCCGATCAGAAAGGCATCCTTCACCAAAGGATCGGCGGACGGACGCCGGATGTAGTGCAGGTTGGGCTGCAGCGAGAGCCACGACCCTATTTCCGCACGATACGTTCCTTCGATCGCCACCTCTGCAGACGAGGCTCCCGTCGCGGCGCGGTAGCTGTCGGAGGTAAAGGCGGCGGCGATGGCAAGCCCGAATTCGTCGGCATCGCGCCCAGGCACCCACCCACTGAATTTCACTCCGCCGCCAGCGAAGCGATCGAACATGTTGAACCGGTCGCGCGCGGTGCCCAAGCGGATAAAGCCATCGATCGACCTGTCTTCGCGATCGATTATTGGCATCTCGGCGCGGACATATGTGCCCGAATTCCCTTTTAAAGGCGCACCGCCGTCGTTCGGGCCGAACCGCGCCGTGTATCGCCAATGTCCCAGCAGCAATTTGGCATCGCCGAGCGGCGCCTGAAGCTCGCCCACCAACAACGCTCCGTCACCATCGCCCAGCTTGATGGCCGTCCGCCGCGGCCGCGCGGGATCGCCCGGCACACCGTCCAAT
>Ga0307414_10001028_pt1 | contig 14250 bp, 16 predicted proteins | sample DK1Ometagenome_FD_203804 | JGI IMG/M metagenome (GOLD analysis project Ga0307414, IMG submission 203804) | Maize rhizosphere microbial communities from greenhouse at UC Davis, California, United States - DK15-O-3 | ecosystem: Host-associated > Plants > Roots > Rhizosphere > Soil | place: USA... | reverse complement strand
GGAGGACCCACAGCAGACCCGGACCGCCTGACCCGGAGAAGATCATGCGCATCGTTCGTCAGTGCGCGGACCGCGCCTGCTGCTGTCAACATCTCCGCGTTGACGAACTGATCAGCCCCTTGGGGGAGTAGCAGCTGCGGTAGTCCAACCTCGAGCGCACCTAGCACAGTCCCTGTGCCACCGTGATGCACGATGAGATCAACTTGCGGCAGCACTTCGGACTGCGTCACGAACCGCTCGACGTGCAAGTTCACCGAGCGCGGCCAGCTCGCCTTCCGGACCGACCGCGACCAAGATCTCGACGTCAAGCGGTGCGATCTCAGTGATCGCCCGGCTGAGCACCTCAACCGCCCCGAAGGAGACCGTGCCCAGTGTCAGGTAGACGCAAGGTCGGGTGCGCGGAGCCTTGAGCCAGGCGGGTACGTCTGCGTTTGATTCGTTGTAGGCCACGGATCTGATGGGAATCATCGAAACGCCGGTCCCGCTCGTTCGACCGATACTCGGTGGCGCGGGTTGATCAACGCCGCGGCCAGCAGGCCGTTTCCCTCAGGCGGGGTACGGTCTCATCGCAGCCAGATGTCGCGCTGGTAGCCGACCGTCACTGGATGCAGTGCGCTGTAGATAGTCGTCGTCAGCGCAATGGCGTACGCCGCGGCCGGAATCCTGAGCACGCTTGCGGCGACGCCAGCGCCGGTGTTCATGCCCTCGAAGATCACAAGATCAGGACGCATTCGTTCACATTGTTCGATCATGGTTGGGGCGACGTTCTCGGCGGTAACATCGGCGAACATCGCCATACTGAAGGTGTTGCCGGTCAGGTCAGGATGGCGTCGCTTGGCCTCCTGGATTGCCCAGCCCAGCTGCATATCCGGCGGATATCCGCGAACGGTTGGCAGCGGCAAACGGCCCAGAAACGGTGGCCCTACGGCGATCACGGTCTCGTGCCCCGGCAGCCGCGCAAGCGAACGCGAGCGGCATCATCGGATACAGATGCCCATATGCGCTGAGCGAGGAGAACATGATCTTCACGTTGCCCATGGTCTCATGCGTCGACACCGTGGCTGCGATCATGAACTCATGTCCACACTGGCTCTGACGCCTGATGAGTTGCTGACAACGACCGTTCGGTTCGCAAGCGCCTTGACTTCACCCGTCCGGTGCCTCTTGACCTGGTACACGAGTGCCTGGAAATCGCGCTGCAGGCCCCCTCGGGCTCGAATCGGCAGACCTGGCATTGGGTGGTGATCACTGACGAGAACCTCCGTCGCGTGATCGGCGATTACTACCGACAGGCGGTTGCGTCGTATCTCACGTCGTCGGGCTCTGCGGCGGCACTGTTTGCCGACGATCCGGAGCGCAGCGCAGTCCAGCAACGCGTGGGAGACAGCGTTGCCTATCTCGGCGAGCACATGGGTGAGGCGCCCGTACTCGTCATTCCCTGCATCACTGCGCGAAGGCTGGCGCCGGGAAGCCAAGCCGGATTGTGGGGTTCACTGTTGCCGGCAGCCTGGAGTTACATGCTGGCAGCTCGCGCTCGCGGATTGGGGACCGCATGGACAACACTGCATTTGCGGTATGAGAAGGAGATCTCAGACCTGATTGGGATGCCCGCGGATGTCCGGCAGGGCGCGCTCATACCCACCGCCTATTACACGGGTGACACCTTCATGCCAGCGCCTCGTCAGCCGTTGGACAGCGTGCTCCACATCGACGGTTGGTAATCAAGACTTTCTGGCGGCGGCCGTCCATCATCCAAGTGCTGGCACGATCACATCGTTCACCCAAAGCCACATGTCGCTCGCATCAAGTCCCATGTCACCGGTGGGTACGAACCGATGGCGACGACCAGCTGGTGTTCGGGTACGGCCGCAATGAGCTGCGCGATCTTGAGCAGCCAGCAGATATCGGCATCGGGCTCTGGCAACGCTTCAACCTCGGCAACAATGTCGACGATCACGTTCCCAAGGTTGCCAACGCGTGATCATGGACCGATACGCAGCGCGAGCAGCTTGTCGGCGACCGTCTCCAAGTCCAGGCCGTTGATCTCGCGTACGGTCTGGACGGCGTTCTCAGGCCAGCGATCGATGCCATGGCAGGCGCCGGCGATGGCGCCGGTCATGGCGGCAATCGTGTCACTGTCGCCGCCGAGTGATGCTGCTGTCAGGCAGGCCTGCCACGGGTCATCGGGATGCAGCGCCAGGATGGCAAAGGCGGCAGGTACCGATTCCTGTGTGGCGATGCTGGTGCCGACCAGCTCGACCACATCGCGCACCGAACGATCCTGATCATCAGAGTCGACCAGGTCTACAGCCCACGGGATCCGGCGGGAGAGAGTCGCGCCGGCCACCCACTCGCCCCGTTGCTGACCCAGCTCGGCGGCGCGAATAGCTAGCTCCGTAGCCTCGGCGACGGATGCCCCGCTGATGCCTCCACTGATGGCCGCCGCTACAGCCGTCGCGCCGGCGATCGCCACACTCGTATAGTGCGTCACCCGCGATGCCTCAACGACAAGATCAACAAGCGCAGCAAGATCATCTGGAACGGCGACTAGGCCAACCGGAGTGACCCGCATCGCCGCGCCGTTGGTAGCTGCGGATCGTCCGAACACATCCAGCGGGCCGTCAGGAACCAATGCTGTCACGGCCGCACTGGTCGAGGGGCCCAGCAGGTCAAGCGATCCCCGTTCCCGCGCGTGTTCGGCCCACGCCAGCAGCCGGCGGGCGAGATCTTCGCTGTCGACGTGCCCGCTTCCCGCCAGCAAGGTATCGGCCACCAGCAGTGCCTGCTCGGTGTCATTCGTTATCGACCCGGCCGGGAGTCCGGCGGCGATCCTGTGATCGGAAGGCGCGTGCCGGAAGCCATCAAGAAGACCAAACTGCGCCGCGACTTCATCCCGCGACAACATCTGGGTCGGCATCCCGAGTGCGTCGCCGATCGCAAGACCGTACAACGCACCGCGGGCGCGGTCGGCGGCCGAGCTCATGTGGCCAGCGACGCGAGAACCGTGTCCACGTCTGCGACGTCGATCATCGGGCTATAGAGCGCCATCGCGTCGAGGGCGCGCTGGTGATCATTCTGCGTGACGCCGGCGCAGGCATCGGCAACAACCGTGACATGAACCCCGGCGTCACACGCCGGCAGCGCCGTGGAGAGTACACAACAGTCGGTAGTGACGCCGGCAAGCACGATCTCTTGAGGATGCCCGAGCAAACGGTCGATCTCGGCATCCCATTTGCCGAAGGTAGGCCGGTCGACCATGATTGCCGGCACTGAGAGGAATTCATCGCTGAGCTCATACAGCGTCGCATTTACCGGGTCGAGAGCAAATGGCCACTTCTCGTAATAGGTGGTCCAGACACCTGTCAGGGAGTCCGGGGCCAGGAAGCGTGTGAAGCAGACTCGGGACTCAAAGCGGCCTAGCAAGCGCTGAATTCCAGCGGAAGCAACTGCATAGCCAGGGGTTGCCCATTCACTGGTCGGTTCGGCGAAGATCCGCTGCATATCAATGATCATCAGCCAGGGATCGGTCTGCGCCCTTGCGGGCAGTTGCATATTCGACGTCATTCGATAGTTGCCGCCTCCAGGTCGGCAGGAGATAGTGGTTGGTCTTCTTGGGTGCGCACGGCTCGACGGCCAAGCACTAGCATGCCGACAAAGCCGATCAGTAGCGCAGCGAGCACCCCGAGGTTCGCGTACGCCCAAGAACCTTCCCGACCGCCAAGCCCGAACGGGCCGAACAGATATCCCTGCCACGCCAGCCAGCCCGCGAAGGAATTCGTGACCAAACCCCAGCCGACGACAGCGCCGATCACCAGCAGCGCCAGGGATAGCGGACGGAGACTGCCGTAACGGCCACGCGGATCGAGAAGCTCCGAGCCGGCGTACGGCTTGCGGCGCAGCGCGAAGTCGCCGAGGAAGATCCCACACCAGGCTGCGATCAGCACACCCAAGGTGATCAAGAAACCCTGGAACGGGCCGATGAAGTTATCGGCGATGAACACCAAGTAGATGGAACCCGCGATCATCAAGACGCCGTCGATGGCTGCCGCCAGAAAGCGCGGCACCGGCAGGCCCGCGCTAAGGAGGGCGAGACCTGAGGAATAGATGTCGAGAACAGCACCACCGACGAGGCCGAGCACCGCGACCAGTGCGAATGGCACCAGGAACCACGTGGGGAGCAAGGTGGTTAGCGCGCCGATGGGGTCGGTAGCGACCGCGTCGCTCAGTTCTTGTGATGACCCGGCGAGCATCAGCCCGATGATCAACAACACTACCGGACCGAGTGACGCACCGAAGGTGGTCCAGCCAACTACGCCTGCACTTGAGGCGTGCCGGGGCAGGTAGCGCGAATAGTCACCAGCAGCGTTGACCCAGCCGAGCCCGAAGCCGGTCAACATGAAGACAAAGGCACCGATCAGCTGCGGAGTCGGACCTGCAGGTATCGCGGCGAGGGTGTCGAAGTTGATGTTGGAGGCTACCAAGATCACGTAGATTACGGTCAGCACCGCGGTGATCACAGTGATCCACATCTGCAGCTTCATGATGAATTCGAAGCCTAGAATTCCGCCGATCATGATGAGAAACGCCACTAGGACAAGTGCTGCCACCTTGGTGAAGAAGCCGCTGTGCCAGCCGAGCCTTGTGAAGACCGTTGCGGTAGCCAGTACCGCAAGTGAGGCAAGGACCGTCTCCCAGCCCACCAGCAGCAGCCAAGAGATCGCGGAGGGAACTCGGTTGCCGTTGACCCCGAACGCCGTCCTGCTCAACGTCATAGTCGGTGCATGTCCGCGCTTGCCAGACAGCGAGACCAGACCGCAGAACAGAAACGAGATAACGATGCCGATTAGGCCAACAATGACTGCCTGCGGGAAGGAGATGCCGAAGCCCAGGAGAAAGGCTCCGTAGCTGATTCCCAGGACCGAGATGTTGGCAGCGAACCAGGGCCAGAACAGTTCTCGAGGCCTGCCGCGGTGCTCATGCACGCTGATGGAATTGATGCCGTTCTGCTCGACTTCCAGCGCTCGAGGAGCTGTAGTCGGCGTATCGACCGGTGTTTCATCGGCTCTGGTCATGGCGGGACCTTTCGGGAGGAACCTCTGCAACCGATCTTGCCGCACTCGCCGCCCCTAGCCCTCACGGCCGGGTGATCACCAGGAGCGCATTCGCACGGCGGGGCGCCCAAGGCCACGACGCAATCGTGATCTTGGAAGACCTATTCAGCTGGCAAGGGACCTAGCTGCTTAGCGATATCGGACGACCTTCGGCATCGGTGAGGTCATTAGAAGCCATCTCCAGCAGCCGATCGGCCAACCCCCGCAAGGCACGGGCCACTGCCACCTCGTCGCCAACCTTGGGCAAGTCAGGATCGGCCGGACGGCGCCGAGCCTCCCCGTGCACATCGAGTGGACCTGGTACGTCGCTGCGCAACACGGCGTTGGCAGATGTGGCGTTCTCGTCTTCGTAGAGGTAAATGTCTACACTCCACGTCTTGGTTGGTTGCTGATGCGACTCCGCCTCCTGACTCGGCTGACCTCCACCATCTCCGGTCTCGCGACTGACATGCTCGACATGGGCGTCCGGGCCAGGGAAGAACAGGCTCTCGTTGCCATCTGACCATCGCACTAAGTATGGGCCGCCGCCGCCTTCGCCAACCTGCAAAATTTCGCCGTCTCGGATCGGCCGGTGCAGGGTGCCCGAGGCCACCACGATCCGATCGCCGACCTCCGCCTTCATAGTGTCCTCCTGAGTGTGCCGGTGAATCGCTCGGTTTCGTTATTCCAGCATTACCCAAAGCACTATTGCTGGACAGAGGTGTCCTGCAGGGTTTTTGATCAGTGTCATGCAATTCGCTGATCAGGACGTCGAAGGTACGGTCGCTCCAGGCTTCGAGTCACTTGGTGAGGCATTCGCGCAAGTGCTCGAGGCATCACATGATCACGGTTGTGCACTCCACGTACGCCTCGACGGCAACGTCGTTGCGGATCTGTGGGGTGGCCACGCCTCGGCCGATCAACGGTGGCAAAACGACACGCCAAGCGTGATCTTCTCGTGCACCAAGGGGCTGGTCTCGATTCTGGCCGGTGAACTCGTACGGGAAGGCCGGCTCGATCTGGACGCGCCGGTGAGCACGTATTGGCCGGAATTCGATCGCCATGGCAAGGGCTCGATGCCCGTGCGGTGGTTGCTGGCACATCGGGCTGGCCTTCCTGCCGTCCGCGAGGATCTGCAGTTCAGCGATGTCGCGAACTGGGACCGGATCGCCGGTGTCCTTGCAGCGGAGGAACCGCTCTTGCCGCCCGGGGGGACCCATCAGTACCACGCACTCACATTCGGCTGGTTGGTCGGTGAGATCATTCGTCGCATTACCGGCAAGGGCGTGGCCGAGTTCTTTGCCGAGCGGATAGCCCAGCCGCTCGACGTCGCGGCCTGGATCGGGGTGCCCGAGGCAGTGCTTCCTCGGGTGGCTCAGCTCTATGAGGCGTCACCTCCTCCTGATGCCCTTCCTCTTCCGCCGGGTACACCACCCGAACTTGCCGGCCTCAATGACAAAGCGATGACGCTGGGTTCGGCCTTTAACGTCGACTTTGGCGAAGAGGACACCGGATTCAACAGCGACGAAGTACGTCAAGCTGTGATTCCCGGCGCCGGAGGCATTGCCACGGCCCCGGCGCTCGCCACGATCTGGAGCGCCACGGTCTCCAACGCGGAGGTGATTCGGCTGCTGAACGAGGAAGTGATCGCCGATATGTCACAAGAACAGAGTTCGGGGGAGCCGGCCGTTCCGCTCCCGGGTCCATGGGCACGATGGGGTTCAGGGTTCATGTTGTCCTCCGAAGTGCGACCCTTCCTCACCGATTCATCCTTTGGACATGACGGAGTCGGCGGGCAAGTGGCATTCGCCGACCCGGAGTACAAAGTCGGATTCGCCTACCTCAGCAATGACCTACAACGCCTCAACGACAAGCGAGCGGTACTGCTCGTTGAGGTACTGCGCGAGCTGCTGCTGAGCTAGCGATGCACGGATCCCCGGCTTTACAGGTCGACGGCGCGGTTCTCGCCCAGGTCCGGTTGCTGCCCGGTGACGATCGCCTTGGCGTACTTGATTAAGGCGACCGGCTTGGGGTCGTCCATCTTCCAATACTCGGCCGAGTCGGCGTGCACGCACAACAGGGCGACTGCTGGGTCGTCCCGGCCGCCTTCGAACCAGGCCTCGGCGTACCGGTTCCAAAGCTCGTCGATCATTGTCTGGTCCCGGGACACCGAGGCCGTGCCGGCGATGGACAGGAAGTCGTTCCCGATCTGCATGGCCACGTTGACCTGGTCGTTGACCCGCACCTCCTCGGTCTTCGATGACGGATCGGGAGTCAAGAACCACAGATCACCGTCGAACGGTCGATCCAGTACGGCCAGCGGACGGCTGACCAGCCGACCGTCCGGCCCGACCGTGGTAACCAGAGCTGTCTTGGCGTCGGCGATCAGATCGGCGACCTGGGCAATCTCGTCTGAGTTGGCAGTCATGTCCTTTGAACCTACCGGCAGCATGATTAGCACCGAAGATCAGGGAACTGACAAACACAACACATGGAACGTGCCATGCTCGCTTTGTTGGCCTAGTGGGCTGAGGCTCAGGGCACGGTCGAGTTATCTGACCGCAACCGAGGTGAGACCTGCTCGATGTTTACGCCTGCGGCGCCAGGGTAGATGTTTCAACCTGACAAGGAGCGATGCGGTTATGAATACATACGAGATATCCCGCCGCCGGTTCTTGCAGGTTGCCGGCGCAACCATGGCGGGTGCAGCGCTTGCGGGATGCACAGCTGAGGAACAGGCAGTCCAGCCGACGCCTGCGACGAACGTACCGACGCCCACCACGACGTTCACCGAGCCGACGCGCAAGCTGTCCGGTGACCTCAAGATTCTGCTGTGGAGCCACTTCGTACCGGCACATGATGAGTGGTTCGACCCGTTCGTGCAGGACTGGGCGAAGCAAGTCGGCGTCAACGTCACCGTCGACCACATCAACCAGGCGGAAATCCCGGCCCGCACCGCGGCCGAAATCCAAGCCAAGCAGGGCCACGACCTCATTCAATACATCGCCACGTTCTCGCAGTTCGAGCCGAGCGTTGTCGACCTCAAGGACGTCGTACAAGAGGCCGAAAAGCGGCACGGCAAGATGCTCGACGTCGTTCGGAAGTCGAGCTTCAATCCAAACACCAACAAGTACTACGCGTACGCCCCGGCCTGGGCCCCCGATCCCGGCGACTATCGAAAGAGCATGTGGGAAAAGGTGGGCCTGCCTCAGGGGCCGTCGACCTGGGACGACCTCCTCAGAGGCGGCGCCGAGATCAAGAAGGCCCAAGGCATTCAGATGGGCATCGGGATGTCTCAGGAGATCGACTCCAATATGGCCGGACGTGCGCTGCTGTGGTCATTCGGCGGCTCGATTCAAGACGCCAACGAGAAGGTCGTTCTCAACTCGCCGGAGACCGTGGCGGCGGTCGAGTTCATGACAAAGCTCTACAAGGAGTCCATGACGCCGGAGGTGTTCTCCTGGAACGCCGCGTCCAACAACCAGGGCCTCGTCGCCGGCCAGATGTCGTACATCCTGAACTCCATTTCGGCCTGGCGTACGGCACAAAGTGAGAACCCGTCGGTGGCTGACGATATCTCCTTCGTCAAGGCGCTCAAGGGACCGAAGAACGCGCTCGTTGCGCAACACGTCATGTACAACTGGATCGTCCCGACGTTCTCCCCGAACGTTGATGCCGCGAAGGAATTCCTGCTGCACTACACAGCGAACCTGCCGTCGGCGACATTCCACTCGAAGCTGTACGACTTTCCGGCGTTTGCTGATGCGGTGCCTGACCTTGACGGCTGGCTATCGAAGGATCCGTTTGGCGCCAATCCGCCAGACAAGCTCGCCGTACTGAAGGATGCGACCAACTGGTGCACCAACATCGGACACCCGGGACCAGCCAGTCCCGCGATCGGCGAGGTGTTGTACACCTTCGTTATTCCGAACATGTACGCCAAGGCAGCTCGTGGAGAGCTCTCACCGCAGCAATCGGTCGCTGAAGCCGAGAAACAAATCAACGGCATCTTCCAGAACTGGCGTTCCCGCGGACTCGTTGCGGGATAGCCCGCACGGGAGGAGGCGCAGGCGTGGCAGTCGTCGAGGTACGCAACCTCACGAAACACTTCGACGGCGGGCACGGTCACGTCCGCGCGATTGATGGCATCAACCTCGCAACGCACGAGGGCGAATACCTCGTCTTATTAGGTCCGTCCGGGTGCGGCAAGACCACGCTGTTGCGTACCATCGCCGGGCTCGAGGATCCGACAGAGGGTGAGGTGCTGATCGGCGGCACTGTCGTCAACGGCCTGCCACCGCGACTGCGGCGTATCGCCATGGTCTTTCAGAGTTATGCGCTCTACCCACACAAGACCGTTCTCGACAACATCGTCTTTCCGCTCAAGGCAGTCCAGCTCGACAAAGCAGAGCGCGAACGCAAGGCCCGCTGGGCGGCCGAGCTGCTCGGCATCGATCAGTTGCTGACGCGCCGGCCGCGGCAACTGTCCGGCGGCGAACGGCAACGCGTCGCACTGGCGCGAGCATTGGTACGCGAACCGGAGGTGTTCCTGCTTGACGAGCCACTATCCAATCTCGACGCCAAGCTGCGAGCGAGCGCTCGTGATGAGCTCAAACGCTTCCAGCAACGCGTCGGGACGACGACGATCTACGTGACGCATGACCAGTCGGAGGCGATGGGCCTCGGCGACCGGATTGCGGTGATGGAGCGCGGTCGGGTACGACAACTGGCCCCGCCGGTGGAGGTGTACGACGAACCGGCGGACACCTTCGTTGCGACCTTCCTTGGATCGCCGCCGATGAACTTGGTGCCCCGGGATAGCCATCTGGTCGGCTTCCGGCCTGAGCACCTGTTGCCGGAGGATCTACTTCAGGGCGAAGACAAGATCCGGGTGCCCTTCACCGTGGATCGGATCGAATATCTGTCAGGTGATCGATATCTCTATGGGACCGTGCACCGGCTTGGCGAGGAAACCCGCGTCATCACCCGGCTCCCGGCTACCGTGACGCTACCCGTCGAGGCTGGCGAGGAGCACACGTTTGCCGTTGCTGCGAACCGACTGCGGTTCTTCGATGCGACTACCGGTGAACGGTCGGCGCCTATGCCGTTGCGCGAGGACTAGTCATGGTTCAAACCACGGCACCAAGGCCCGAAACCGAGGCGGCAGCCCAGAACAAGGTCGGCCGCCGTGATCGCCGCCACTTGTCCGACCGGGAAGGGTTTCTGGCGTGGGCGATGTTGCTGCCATCGGTTGTCTACATCGTCGCGCTGGTCGGACTTCCGCTTTTGTTGGCTATCGCTTTTTCCTTCAGCGATGTCACCGCTGGAGATCCTTCGTTCGACTGGGCTGGTTTGGCGAACTATCGACACATCTTCGACGACCCGGTGTTCTGGCGGTCGCTGCAAAACACGATCATCTTCACCGTCGGCTCGATGCTCCTCATCGTGGTATTCGGCAAGGTGCTTGCCAACATCCTGGTCGCCGACTTCCACGGCAAGTGGATCGTACGATTCTTCGTTCTGTTGCCATGGACCACACCGGTGGCGTTGTCGGCCATCGCATGGCTGTGGTTGCTGGATTCGATCTTCAGCCCGATCGACTGGATGCTGCGTCAGGTGGGGTTGATCAACGGCAACATGTATTGGCTTGGCCGTCCCAACCTCGCGCTGCTCTCCGTGATCGCGGTTCACGCCTGGCGGCTCATCCCGTTGGCGGCTGTGATCATGATGGCCGGGCTGGTGGCGATCCCAAAGGATCTGCAAGAGCAGGCGGAAGTGGATGGCTCCGGCTATTGGCGGCGGATGTTCGAGATCACCATCCCACTCATGATGCCGCTTATCGCCGTTGCCGCCTTGTTCGGCGCGATCGTGACATTCACCGATATGACGGTCGTCTATGTATTGACGCGCGGCGGCCCGACGAACTCGACACAAGTCCTGGCGTCGTGGGCGTTCTTCCGCGGTATTGAAGGTGGAGACATCGCGCAAGGGGCCGCGGTGGCGCTGTTTCTCTTTCCGCTGTTGCTTGCCGCTGCCATCCTCATTCTTCGCGCGGTGCGCCGAATGGACGTGATGTGACATGGCGACCGTCGCAGTATCGGTCGAGACGCTTCGGCGCCGTGCAATCCGCCGCCACCGGCTAGCCCGTGTCGGGCTGTATCTCGCCGCCATTGCTGCCGCACTTGTCTGTGCCGGTCCATTCCTCTGGTCCCTGATCACTGCGTTCAAACAGAGTCCGGACCTCTATCAGCGAGACAACAACCCGTTCTGGTACAACCTGCCATCGACCCGCAAGCACGTGGTGTACCTGTTTGAAAACACAGCGTTTCTCACGTTCGTGTGGAACACGCTGTGGGTGGGGCTGCTGGTGGTGGCGATCACCTTGTTGCTCAGCCTGCCCGCCGCGTACGCGCTTGCCCGGCTCGACCGGCCATGGTCAGGGCCGATGGCCATTGCCATCTTCTTCGTCTATCTTGTGCCGCCGACGTTGTTGTTCTTGTCGCTGTCGCGTCTGGTTGTTGCGGTCCACCTCCAAGACAACACCTGGTCCCTGGTGCTCGTCTATCCCACGATCACCATCCCGGTATCGGTCTGGCTCTTGGTCGGCTTCCTCAAGAGCATTCCGAAAGACATCGAAGAGCAGGCCATGGTGGACGGGTATAGCCGGCTGGGCGCATTCGTGCGGGCAGTCATGCCGCTCGCCTTTCCGGGAATCGTCGCGGTCATCGTCTTCACATTCACACTGACAGCGAGCGAGTTCATTTACGCGCTTGCTTTCGTTTCACCGACTGCCGAGAAGGTGATCAGCACCGGCGTACCGACCGAGCTCGTACGCGGTGATGTGTTTTTCTGGCAGTCGCTGCAGGCAGCCACCGTGCTTGTGGCATTTCCGATCGCGTTTGTCTTCAACCTGTTCCTCGACCGGTTTATCACCGGCTTCACTATGGGCGCCGTCAAGGGTTGATGGGACTTTCGCCTCTGCTGAACAACCCTTTGGGTCGCCACAGTGGAAAGGAAGCTAACCCCCGGAGGTGATGATGAGCGCGTCTCGGATTGTCGTTGGGATCGACGACACGCCGACGGCTCGCGCTGCTCTGCGGTGGGCGGCACAACAGGCCCGCATCATCGGAGCCACCGTACGGGCAGTGCATGTGATCGACTGGCCAATCGGTATTGAGGCCTATGGATCGGTTGAGCTCGATGAAGATGGCCATCTTCCGGAGGAGAAGGTCAGTGCCAACCGGCGAGGAATCCGCCGCGTCTTCGAGGAAGCGTCGCCGGAGCCGGGGTGGCAGCTGCAATTCGCCGAAGGTGAGACTGGACCGGTGTTGATCGCCGAGGCTACCGATGCCGATCTGCTGGTCATCGGGACACGTACGACTCCACCTGACTGGACTGGCGACATTGCTGGTCCTGTGGCACATCACTGTCTGAGCCGGACGACCTGTCCGGTGGTCACGGTGCCTTTGGAGCGTGGCCCAGAGCGTCAGTGACTTCTCAGCCGGGCGCGTACGACGGGGATCACCAGTCCCGCAAAGCTCGCCATTGCACACAGGCTGACCGTCGTGGTGACAATGCCGAGCGGCACCGCAGTGTGTTCACCGGCAATGCCGACGAACGGTGCTGCCACTGCTCCGAAGAGGAACTGGCTGAGGCCCTGCAGTGAGGATGCGGTACCGGCCAGGTCCGGATAGTCGGCCATCGCAAGCGCGTTCGCCGTGGGGAATATCAGGCCCACAGCGGACACCATGACGAGGAGTGCGCCGATCAACACCGGCAGCGGGAGTCTGCTGATCACCGTGCCAAGCACCGCGGCGGCACCGACGAGATTGATCAGAAGTCCGAGACCTAGTACCCGTGTCAGCGGCCACACCAAGGCAATGCGGGCTCCGGCCTGGGCAGCGCCAACTAGACCGAGAGAGATCCCTCCGAAGACTAAGGAGAAGCCTTGCGGCGACATGCCGTAGATCCTTTGCAGGACGAAGGTCGAGCCCGCAATGTAGGCAAACAAGGTGGCGCCGGCGAGACCCGATGAGAGTGCGCAACCGACGAAGAATCGATCGTGAAGCAAGGTGTTGTAGCCCTGCAACGTGCGACGGAAGCCGCCTACGACTCGGCGTTCCGGTGGCAGTGTCTCGTTGAGGCCAAACCATCCGGCTAGAAGTAGCGCCGCACCGAACCCCGCCAATACACCGAAGATGCCGCGCCAACTCATGATCCGGCTCAGCTGGCCGCCAAGGATTGGAGCGAGCACCGGTGCCAGTCCCGCGATCAACAGCAACCGAGAGAAGAAGATCATCAGCGCAGATCCGGAATAGAGATCGCGCGCGATGGCCCGGGAGATAACGATTCCCGCCGCTCCGCCGAGGCCCTGGATGAACCGGAGCGCTATCAGCACTGTCGCAGAAGGCGCAAGGGCGCAGGCCACGGAGGCCAGGAGATAGGCAACCAATCCGATCATGAGCGGCCGTTTGCGGCCGAGTCGGTCCGACAGCGGACCTGCCACGAGCTGACCAACCGCCAAACCCACGAGGCAGGCGGTGATCGACAGCTGGGCGGCTGAAGCCGAGGCATTGAGGTCGTCGGCGAGTTGTGGCAGTGCTGGGAGGTAGAGATCGAGCGAGAGCGGCCCGAACATGGTGAGCCCGCCGAGTACCACGACCATTCGAGCTGGCGGCCGCGGGGCATCGGGGGGGTCCATGCCGAAACCCTAGGGCGTTGCGGAATCCGCTGCTGCGTGATTCTGCTCCTCATCATCGCCACTTTCGTGCTCAGTCGAGCGCGCACAACCCGGCTGGCAGCCGACCTTAGTCGACCTCGGTGACCGTAAGGGTGATTGGAAAGTGGTCGGAGAATCCGTTCTGATTGACTGGCTTGCCCATTCCGCTGAATGGGATTGGCTTTGGGTAGACACCTGAGTTGATCATCGCCGGCAGTTTGAAGATTTGTACTGTGGATGGATCGGTCTTGATCGAGGCGTCAGCGGTGGCCATGTTCTTGTTGACCAGGAACTGGTCGAGCATGTTGGGCTGGTTGTCGAAGTAGAAGCTCCCGTCGGGAGCGCCGGCGATCGGCCACATGAGATTCCACAAGAGTGGCTCCTCCCGCGCGGAGGTGACTTTGGCTCGCTGGCGGGTGCTGAGCGCATGTCGGACAAGTG
>Ga0307414_10001026_pt1 | contig 14252 bp, 10 predicted proteins | sample DK1Ometagenome_FD_203804 | JGI IMG/M metagenome (GOLD analysis project Ga0307414, IMG submission 203804) | Maize rhizosphere microbial communities from greenhouse at UC Davis, California, United States - DK15-O-3 | ecosystem: Host-associated > Plants > Roots > Rhizosphere > Soil | place: USA... | reverse complement strand
GAAGCCAACATAGGAAAAACTTTATCAGAAGGGACTAAAGAAAAGATCAGTATTACTAGAAGTACTTGCATTTATGTTTATAATTGTGATAGATCTTTAATTAATTATACTTTTAATTCCTATTGTAAAACTGCTGAGTTTTTATGGTAGATAAAATACAATAGTACGTTACACTAATAATAGTAAATTATTTCAAGGTAAGTGGGTATTATCAACCACTCTTTTTAATCCGGATTCTTGTCTAGGAGCTACTTCAAAGGAGGATAAGAACATCTAAATTATTATTAATGATAGGGGATATAATATATCATTATTATATAAATCGCTTAATTATAAGGACTCTAAATATATTTTAACCTTTATAATTTAATACCCTCCTATTAGCATAATAACCCTTATTGATGTAAGTGGCCATAACCGTTGAAATATATATATGATTAAATTTCTTTTTTTGTACGAGACCCTTTTTAAAATTACAATGTTATCAAAATTATTTAACTTTTTCAACTTATTCCCTACTGCTCATTGTGACGTAGCGGAGCCTTGGCAACTTGCATTCCAAGACGGTGCATCACCATCTTTCGATGGAATTGTAGATCTTCACGATCAAATTATGTTCTATTTAGTAATAATCGTTATCGGTGTATCTTGGATGTTAGGTACTATTATTATTAAATTTAACACAAGAACTAATCCTATAGTTTATAAATATTTTACTCATGGTACAGTTATTGAATTAATCTGGACAGTAACTCCTGCTCTAGTATTAGTTGCCATAGCATTTCCAAGTTTTAGACTATTATATCTTATGGATGAAGTTATAGATCCTGCTATTACTGTTAAAGCTGTAGGTTCTCAATGGTTCTGGAGTTATGAATACTCTGATTATATCTCAGATTCTGGAGAACCAATAGCTTTTGATAGTTTCATGGTTCCTGAAGCTGATTTAGAAGAAGGTCAATTTAGATTACTTGAAGTAGATAATAGAGTAGTATTACCTGTAGATACTCATGTTAGATTTATTTTAACTGGTTCTGATGTAATCCATTCTTTTGCAGTACCTGCCTTAGGTCTTAAATTAGATGCCATCCCTGGAAGATTAAACCAAACTTCTACTTTCATCAATAGAGAAGGTTTATTCTACGGGCAATGTTCAGAAATCTGTGGAGTTAACCATGGGTTTATGCCGATAGTGATCGAAGCTGTTTCTTTAGAGAAATACTTAGCTTGGTTAAACGAACAGTTAAATTAGTTTATCTATTTTATTCTAGATAACTTCTTAGTTAAACCTAATAATAATTAGGTTTAACACCCCCCCCTTATTAATACTAAATATATTAATAAATAAATATAAGTGGCTATGATCGTTATAATTTATATTATATATTTTTGGTAAGATTTTTAATTGACCATTAATTAAATTAATTACATATTCTTAATTTTATAATTAATATCATTTTGTTATGATAGGGGGTGTTTAATTCCGGCTATTATTATTATGAGTATCCTAGAAATATCTTGATCATATTCTTGTTATATTAAAAAAATTGAAACTTTTTAAAAAACAAGTATAAAAAGCTTATGCTCGTGGGGTGTTAAATAAAATTAAATTTTATCATATTTTTACTTCATTATTAAAATAAAGCCCACCTCATTCTTAATCCTAGGCAGAATGAGCCTAATTTCCTTTTCATTATAAACCACTTAATAGTCTTAAACTTAATATAAATAAGATTGTTTGTATGCTAACTAATATAGTTAAATAAAATACTATAAACCCATCAGAATATGGTTTTACAAAATTTACTAACTTAAGCATATAACCTGAATAGTGATTTTCCAGAGGTAAATCTAATTTATATATTGACACGAATATTCCTAAGAATAAGATACATACTAAAGATGTTAAAGTTCCTGCAAATAGTGTTATCCCAACCAAAGTTTCGAATGGTAAACTACTTAAATCAAAATTAATAATAAAATCCTTTAACTCTCCTAACTCTAAAGGAGAGTTAACGGTTTCAGTGTTATTAGAAATAATTTTATTAGTTTCGACTTTAACTGTTTTATCAAATTCAGCTTTAGCTAGCATTAGATCCATTTGACCATTAACCTCAATTTTAGCTACCTCAATTCTTGAGTTTGCTTCTATTTTAGCAATTTCTATAGCTGTACGTGATTGTTGAGAACCAGCTGAATATGCTCCTCCAGCTATTATTACAGCCCCGGCTATAGGGCCAATAATTTTTAGTTTATTTGTAGTCATTTTTATTATTATTATAAAGAATTAAAATTTAATCTCCCCTTCTCTCCTCTCTACAGGTCTACAGAGGGAGGCAGGAAGACAGCAAGTAATTTATGTTAAAGTATTTATCCTTTTACGTAAAGGTATTAAAATAAAGGTATCTATACTAAATTTACTTAAAATTAATTAAATGATGATAGATTTGTACTTATTAAGTACAAATAGATAATTTAAAGTAATATACATATAACTATTAATTACCTATATACATATAACTATTATGTATCTATATATTAATAATTATGTTTCTATTTTAAGCTATTTTATTAAGAATATTTTTATTAAAACAAAATTAATCACTTATTTCAAGCTTATCCCATTATTATATAGATAAAATAAAAGCAAAAATGAAAGGCAATTACAAAAGGGGGGTGTTTAATTCCGGTTTTTTACAATTATGAGTATAAAAGTAAGAAAGCCATCATTAAAGCGAATAATCCAATAGCCTCTGTAAGTGCGAATATAGTAAATATGAGTTAATAAGTTTAAAAATAAAAAAAGGGGGGTGTTTTAAATAGTCCCAAATAAAGTATATACATTTACATATTTTATTTTATAAAAATAAACCCTAATTCAGTTTATATTATCTCTATCCCTAATTAGAACATTTAATTAAAATAATAAAATATTAAAAAAGGGTTAATGCTAAAATTCTTGAAACCAGTGAAAAGTATTGCTAAAGCAATAGTAGCAAAAAGTCCATAAATAATGAATTTTCTATTACCTTGTATTAATCCGTGATAAACTAAAGTAAGATAATTTTTGAAAATTGCTATTTTAGAAGATATGGAACTACTGTAAATCTATTAAAATAAAAATTGATAATATTAATAAAGACATATATGACACCACAATTAATAACCCATTAAAAATAACTGAGTAATAAGATAAATATCGATAATATTTAACAAACTTAATTATTCTTGGAAATTTAATTTCCAAATTATACTGTTCTATAAAATAATTATTAAGAAAATATATTCCTATTGTAATTAAACATAGACCAATAACCAAAAGTAATGAAACCGTAGCATAAGCATATTGAGATAACAAATATAGAGAATCTGATCCATTAGTTGATAATACCTCAGCATTTTCTTTATTTGTTATAAATATTAGATTATTCCGAGTATCTGCAGTATTTGCATTATTTAAAAATAACTTCATATTTTCCCAAGAAAAAGAATTTATACCCTCGCTAGAACCTAAATTTTGATTAGAATTTAAAGATAAATTATTTTTTAAATACTCTATCTTTGTAGATGTTAAATTAGTTTCAGTAGTAGAATTATTAGAAACTAGCTCCTTTAATTCCTCTTTTTGAATAAACTTAGGTTTATTGGAAATTTTTAAATTTTCCTCCAAAGTTTGGATCTTTATCTTAAGTGTCTCTAACTCTATCTTCGAGTTATAAGCCTCAAGTTCAGCTCTTTTTCTTAGCTCTTCAGCTTCATCTAACCTTTTTTGTGTATGTCTATATTTCCCATTAATAGTATCTTTTCTAATTTCATTAAGTAGTGAAAATAAAAAGGCAGAAGCTCCTATAACAGTAAAAGTTTTGATTACATCAAAACTTCTATTTAATAAACCTGCTTGTAAATAGTTATTTTGCATATTATAATTTATAATAAATCCCATAATTTTAGCCTACTTAAGGGTAAGCTAAATTAAATAATGAAATCAATCATTATTTTATAGTAATTTTACACTTATAAAACAATATAAAATTGTTTTTAATTTACTTAGACAAACTTGCCATTAGTAAATGTTTATTAAGTATTTCAAAAATGAGAGGACTTGAACCTCCAGTTTCTCAATTGGAATCGAGCGCTTTAATTTAAACTACATCCAATTAATACTTATATTTAAATATATAAATATATAGAACAATGTCCGAGGGGGGTGTTAACTGATTATACAGGTAATTGACCTTTAAACACATAGAACATTGATAGTTCAAGGAGTTTATTAATTAATTTAATTACTTCAATTAAAGCTATTAACTAATCTGTTAAAGCAATTACTTCAATTAAAGCTATTAACTAATCTGTTAAAGCAATTACTTATTTAAAGGTTTTATATAATATAAACCTCTAAATAATTCACCTGAAATTCGATATTGAGCTAATTTAGCTCTATCTGCTTTTAGGTAAAAAGATAAGGCTAGCATAGACTTAAATTCCTGAATAGTCTTATGATTTGAATCAGTTAATATAACTGACTTAGCATTAGGTGATTTAGAACGAGCTAATGCTCTTTCCTTTTGTAATAATCTTATCTCATCTGTATGAGATTTCCCGTAGAATGGATTATTCTCACCTAAGTAAATATCTTTTTTTAAAGTACTCATTTTCTTTAGGCTTTCTCCCGTATGTTTATAGCCCAAAGAATTTCCAGCAGTAGGTAATATGTTTAAATCTGGTTTCATAGTATCTATATAAAATTGCTCTCGATCAATGGTATTCTCTATCTCACAATACTCTAATATTTCTAAACTAAAGTTAGAGTAACCATATTTTAATATTGAAGAATAAATCTTACTTTGACCTCGATCAGGACTAGATATATAACTATACTGATAATATTGCTGTAGTCTTTTAGATAGGTTTGTTGAACTACCTATATAAAATTCTCCTGTTAATATATTCACCCATCTATAAACGCCTGCTTGTCCTTTATTTTCTTCAATAATGGAGACTTTATTTAAATCTGAATTAGAGTAGATTTTAATAGGAATAATACTAGCTAATAATATATCGCTATTATTGAAAGCAACAAATAATTCTAAGAAAGAATTTTGCATTGTAACCATAATTATTTTAGGTAACTTCATGTCAATTAAGACATGAATTTTATTAAACTATCTTTTAATCAATTCTTGTTATTTATATATTTCTGGTAATATTTTTTATAGCCTCTTCATTAAAATATATTTATATTCTTAAGTTTAATATAATATGTTTGTTCATAAGGGGGGTGTTAATTCCGGTTTTTTTATTAATTATGAGTATAATAATAAGAAAGCCATCATTAAAGCGAATAATCCAATAGCCTCTGTAAGTGCGAAACCTAAGATTGTATAAGAGAATAATTGAGCTTTGATTGAAGGGTTTCTAGCAGTAGAGTTTACTAAAGCTGCGAATACTGTTCCAATTCCAACACCTGCACCAGCTAATCCGATTGTAGCTAATCCTGCACCTATGATTTTTGCGCTTGCTAACATTTTTATATTTTTGTTATTTCATGTCAATTAAGACATGAATTATATTAAACTATCTTTTAATCAATTCTTGTTATTTATATTAATCCGGTAATATTTTTATTTAGACCACTCATTAAAATTAATAAACGAAGCTTGCAGGGAGGAGAAAAACTCACTCTGGGGGCAAGTAAAATAATATTGTCTAGTCCACTGAGGGGGGGAAGTTCTTGACCCTTCACTCCCCTCCCCACTAACATCGTCTACCTCTAGTGGACGATGCATTGTTTATTATTTAAAATTAACGATGTTTGAGGGAAAGGAAAAGGTGGAATGAGACTGGGCTAATTTTTCGGAGCCGGCATCCGCGGCAACATGCGCGGGCCCGGGATTTTTTTTTTAAGATACTAAACTCATTGGTTTATAATATTCCCCGGAGGGTACAAGGAAAACACCTTTACTATAGTTGGCATTGACTTAAGTCAATGTTTAGGGTAGTTTCTCATCGCTGGTCCCGGGATTTTATTAAATAAAAAAGGATTATAGCTTAATTGGTTAAAGCGCGGTCTTGATAAGACCGATAGTAGAGGTTCAAGTCCTCTTAGTCCTATAAAATAGATAAGCCAAGGAAGAATGTGAGAATTAATTTGCCCAGGCCGGTAATGGCCAATTAGCCACAACCCTCCCTCTGCATTTCTACAGAGGGACCTGCCGAGGAAAATATAAAAAACTAACCGGTCCGGGATTTAATGAAATTAGAACTAACCACCTTCGGGATTAGTCTAAGGCTCTCTGGGTCGTGAACTCATTCTTTTTAGTTTTTGTGTTATATTCTTAAAGTTGTTTAAGAATAACTTATATTCAAATAATTATTTCCCCCGCAGATATGCGGGGGGAGATGAAGAATTATCCCTCCCCTGAACATAGGCCTTGGTCCTATGTTAAGTTTTTAACTTAAAGGGTAGTATCAAATGTTTTTTATATATTTATATAAAAACTTACCCCATAGGCAATAATTATTAGAAAATAAATAAACAGTTTTCCAATAGAAAGTAAAACAAATAGTCTTTATATTAAAGGGATAACCAACTATCAAATTGGACTAATCTTTATATAAAAAAAAATGAAGATAATAACCATGAGTATTTATATCTTCTACTTTTTTGGCTAATAAAGTATAAATCATAACATACGAACTAAAAAAATCTTATTTATATATTATTAACTACTAATTAATAAGAACATTATTTTATAAAGAAGATTATAAAAGAATAAGGGACTATAGCTTAATTGGTCGAGCACATAATTGTCGATTATGAGGATATCGGTTCGAATCCGTTTAATCCCGATAAATTAAGTTAGTATTTATCATACAAAATCAATAAAAAATAAACAAAACTCCCCCCGGGGGACGACTTAGCCCCCGGTCTTTTTTATTTTTTTTTTTGGTTAATCTAACTTGCTGTCTTCCTGCCTCCCTCTGTAGACCTGTAGAGAGGAGAGAAGGGAGGATTAAATTTTAATTATTTTTTATAAATTAAAAAAATGCCTCAATTATTACCATTCTATTTTGTTAACATGATTTCATTTTCTTTCTTATTATTTGTAGTAATCTTATACGTATTATCTACATATATCTTACCTACATATCCATTACTTTTTTCTATAAGAATGGCATTAACTAAATAATACTCTTAATTTTCTATTTGTTTTTCCTTCTTACTTAAGAAGGAAAACTTAAGAAATAATAGAAAAGGGGTCCAATCTTAACGGATTATATCCAGGTAGGTTGGACACCCAACTTATTCTATTCAGAATATCTCATAAATAATCTAATTTGCCCGGGCCGGATGACCAATTTTCATAACTGAGCCCCGCATTATTGCGGGGGAAAATCTTCCTCTCTGGGGATGATTAAATTTTATTTAATTAAATTAGATCAACCCCAAAAGGGAGGTTGATCTCGAAAGAATAATTTTAACCTGCTTCCGGTGGGTCCCCTTTGCGATACCTATTTATAAAACCCTTTATAAAGGGTTTTATATTAAAAAAGGTTAGATTTATATTACCCCTAATAAATGATATAAAAGGTTTATCTTTATATTTTGTCCGCCCGGTTCACTAAACGGACTGAGTTAAATATTTTAAAAACCTAAAAACTTTAAAATACCTAAAATTTAAATTGGTTTTTTTAATTATTAAAGTCTATTCTATCAAGTTTTATAATAATAAAATCCTGAAGTGATGAGAAACTACTCTAAACATAGGCTAACCTATGCCAAGCCTAAAAGGCTTGGAGGGTAGAACCTCTCGCCTACCCCAAATAATACTTATTTAAATATATACTAAACTTTCTTTATTATATAAATAATATATTTTTTTCTCCTTTCTTTAAGAATGGTTGTCCCCTTTATTTAAGAATGGTCCCGCCTGTGAACGGGCGGGATCTGCGGGGTGATTTTTGAAGGAGCCCCGACGGGTTTGATAAGAAAATATTAAAGGGCTCAGTTTAATTTTTAGTATTTTTTTCGAAAATAAATTTTTACAGCATAAAATATGAAGGCTGTGCAAGATAAAAAGAAGATTTTAAATTTGGTTCAGTTTCATTATAAGTAGGGCTATTTAGTAATAAGTAGCTATAAAGAAGAAAAGGTGGATAAGCTAATATGAAGTATAAATATGATATTAGAATTTATTATTTCAGTATTCTCGATACCATTAGCTTCTCTTTATTTGTCAACAATCTTTCCTTCGGGACGATTTGCTTTTTTAATATCTCTAAACATAGTAATTTATTATCATATAATAGATGGAGCGATTCTATCTTCTGTTCTGTCATCTGGTTTAGGGATATTAGGAGGGTTATTTCAAACAACTTTACTTTCGCAAAGCCTAGAAATATTTATACTAGGTAACTATTCTTATATGGAACAATCTAATCTTTTATTATCATTAATCCCTATAGTAACTTATCCAAATGCCGATACCGACAGATCGCAGATTCTATCGGATAATAAAGGAAAGGCTGGAATCTATATGTGGACTCATATTGAATCCGGTAAAAGCTATGTAGGTTCTGCATTTGACATAACCAAACGATTGCGTGCTTATTATTCAATTGAATATTTAGAGCGTAATAAATCTATGTATATTTGTAATGCCCTATTTCATCAAGGTTATAGTGCATTTACCTTATCTATTTTAGAGTTTATAGATATTTCGGGTTTATCCAAAGAAGGATCAAGGGAATTAATACTTTCACGTGAACAATCTCGATTTGATCTTTGAGGCAGATAAATTAAATACATATAATTTACTTAAGATAGCGGGTTCTTCGTTAGGTTATAAACATACCGAAGAATCATTAGCTAAAATAAGTGGTGTGAATAGTCCTTTCTTTAGTAGAACAGGTCTGGATCATCCAAATTATGGTAAAACTCATTCTGCTGAGACCAAAGCTTTATTGAGTAAAGTCAATAAAGGTAAAACTCTCTCGGCCTCTACAAAAGCTTTAATTAGTGAAGCCAAAACAGGTAAAACCCCTTCTTTAGAAACTAGAGTATTAATGAGTCAAGCCCGTAAAGGGAAATCTCCTTCTGCTGAAACTAGAGATAAAATTAGTAAAACTAGAGGTACGACTATATACGTTTATTCTTCTGACAAATTTACACTTGTCAATATATTTGTTTCTGCAAATAAAGCAGGAGAATTTTTTAATTGCTCTCCTACAACAATTAAAAAATATGTCATCACTGATCAATTATTCAAAGGGAAATGGAAATTAACGACATCTTTAATTTGTAAGAAATAATAGTAGGGGATAAATATACTATTATCAATTATCATAAGTTAAAAAGTAAATTTTTAACACCCCCTTTCAATATCATTTTTCGGGTAGGTCATATTTGAACTAACTAGTGCGCCACAATCAAATTAATCAAAAGTGGCTATTCCCATATATAATATATATGATAATATAAAAATTAATTTTTCGCGTCCCCCGCAAGATCTTAAACCTAAAATTTTACAAAGAAAATTAAAAGTAATATCTAATAGAGAAAATTAATTGAGAAGAGAGAAAATCGAACTCCCTATAACCTTCCGGTTGCTTCATTTATTTATTAATTGAGGAGAGAGAGAATCGAACTCCCTATAACCTTCCGGTTGCTTCATTTACAGTGAAGTTCTCCGCCATGGAGAATTCCCCTCGTTATATATATTTATCTTAAATAACCTTAATAATTAGGTATAAAAAAAAATAAGCAGGGGGGTGTTAATATAATTTAATTATATTAAAACCGATAAATTAATGTAAGTTAATAGCGTCGTTTAAGTAAGAAGCCGTTAACATAGTGAAAACGTAGGCTTGGATGAAGGCAATTGCCATTTCTAACCCAGTAAATGCGATTATAAATGTGAATGGAATAATACTAATTAATGCTAGTACTGGCCCACCTATAACAGCTTTCCATGTGAATGTTGAGAAGATTTTTAATAATACATGACCACCAATCATATTAGCAGTTAATCGTAACCCTAAACTTAAAGCTCTAGCTAAATATGAGATTGTCTCAATCATTACTAATACTGGAACTAATCCTAAAGGAGTTCCAGCTGGTACAAATAATCCAAAGAATTTTAATGCATGAGTTTGGAAACCTAAGATAGTTACACCAATTAAAATAGCAACACTAAATCCAATACCAAAAACAAAATGAGAAGATGGTGTAAATGAATAAGGTACTAATCCTATTAAATTAGATAATAATACATATAAGAATATTGTATATAAGAATGGTAAATAAGCTTGACCTTTTGTTCCTATTGTTGAATTGATCATACCTAAGATACTACCAAATAAAGATTCTTGCACTAATGACCATCTTGATGGAACTACTTTATTGTTATTTAAAGATAAATAACTCATTGCTAATACTAAGAAAGTAACAATGATTAAGTATAATCCAATGTTTGTTAATGAGAATTTTGCTCCCAGTAGCGGCCCACCAAAGTAGAAGAATTCTTTAATTTCGAATTGTTCTAATGGGTTCATGTATACAGTAGTGTTTAAAGTAGACATATTTATTGTGTTATAATACTTATTATTATATATTCATAGTTTTAATAGCCACTCTATTTTAAACTTGCCAAGTTTTAATCTCTAAGGAAGCTGACAGCTCGGGATGAACCCCGAAAGAGTTAGCTAAGTTCATTTTTTCTAAGGATTCTGAGGAATGCCATTTGCCAAAAAAAGGATTTTTTTTTAGCTGTTTTCCCTTGAGTGTCAGTTAAAATTCGTAATCTATCAATATTAGCATTTTCATAAAAAATTGCATGATTATTTGTACTAGATTCACTTCCATTATTGTTATTAGTTGAATAATGTCGAATTCCTTGAGAAATAGAATTAATATTAAATTTCTTAGAATTCTGAACAAGGGGGGTGTTAATTTTAGGTTAAACTGACACGTTACTGAATATTGGTTCACATGATGAGATCCAAACTTTTACAGTAATTGCTCCATTTTTTCCTTTGAAAGAAAATTTGTTAGCATCAATTAAACTATTATTACTATTAAGGGATAAAGTACCTATAGATTTTCGTACTACTCTTGTACGACTAGCTGCTTTTCGATTAGACAATCGTCCCGAAATTTGTAATTTAACACCTGTTATATATTGGGGATTTAAAAAATTCTGAGAATATTTAATAAAATTATTAAATGAGTTTCTTGATTTATTAGTAGTTATATTATCATTTTTAACTAATTTTGCTTTTTTAAATAAATTTCGTGATACCATATTAAATCTACCAGCTTTTATATTAAGAGCTATATATTGCGCCAAAATGTAAGAATTTAAGTAAGGATAATGAATTCTTACAGGTCTTATCTCAACGGGTTTACCATATAAATTAGATAATTTTAATATTAAACTAGAAAATTTTATGGCTTTCAAAGGTGTTAAACCTTCTTGTAAAGATGATTGAATTCTTTTTGATTGTCCATAAGAATTTAATCGTTTTGACACAGGTAAATTTAAAAAATAATAAAAACTAATAACAATTTTATTAGAATCTTTATTAAATTTAGGTTTTGAAATTAAAGCAAATTGAAAATAATGTTTAATAACATTTAAAGCTATTTTATCTACACCCCAATAATTATATTGTTCATTTTTAGAGTTAAAATAATAAGAGGTATTACCCCAATAACTTGATTTTTTGAGTCTTAAGCTCATAGGATGTCTACTACCCATTTTATAATGTATTTCCTCTTTAATCCTAATTTTGTCCATATAAAATATCTAATCATAACTATAACCGTTACTAAGATGTCAAACGAATTAAACTCGCTTGTCTACAAGATATTTATGTGCCAGATGTCTGATTCGAACAAACATTTCGATGATTACAAATCATGTATTTTACCAGTTAAAATTAATCTGACTTAATTATTATTAAAAATAGTAATCCAATAAAAACTTCATTATTAAGATTTAATTTATTGGCCTAAGAATGTAGGGCCCGAAGAGGCCAATAATATGTGTTATGCCCTTGCGCGTAGGGTATTAATTTAGAATTCTAGTATATTTTTCATTGCCCTACCAAATATTATTGTTGGATCCTACTAAAACCTATGTAGGATCTTCTATAGATTTATAGGAAAGAATACGATATCATATTAAAACAGGTTATAATGCTAACTACACTTATATATCTTTATTGTACAGAGGGATATCGAAACATGAATGGAAGGAATTTAAATTGGTAATTCTTAAGATTACTGAAAATAATAAGGAAGTTTTATTGGCTAGAGAACAGCATTATCTTGATCTATTCAAACTTTCCCTCCGGCACGGCCCGCTTTATTTTATAACAGAGCCGGGACCCGCTACGTACGCGGCGCCCGGGGTTTTAATTACTTCCTCTGGATGCCTCTCTTGCGGAGGCTAAATAAATTAAAACTGGCGGTGCCTTATAATAATATTTTAACTGAGGCAGGCTCACCAGCAGGACGTGTTCATTCAGCAGAAACTCTAATTAAAATAAGTAATGTCATGTCAGGTGAAAATCATTTTAATTACGGTAAACTACTCTCTGAGGAAACTAAAGTAAAAATGAGTATTGCTTATACAGGAGAGAAGAGTTCTGTTAGTAAGAAAGTATTTGTATATTGTAATTCAACTCCTATAATTCTTTCTCATGAATTTGTCTCTTATTCAGAAGCTGCAAAACATTTTTCTTGTAGCATAATGACTATATCTAGACTCCTGGGAGGGATTTCATTTTGCCTTACAGGCTCGAGCCCGAAGGGCTAGATATATCAAGAGTGGTAAATTACTTCAAAAATAGTGGATATTATCTACGTTTAAGAATTAATGATGCCTAATAATAGTAGGGTCACAATATACTATTATAAATAATTACTTGTTTAGACAGTAAATTTTTACTAAACACCCTCCGCCGACCCAAACTAAATCATTTAACATCTCTCCCTTTGTTTACCAATTCAAAAGACAGATTAATAAAAATATTTTTATTAATAGGGCAAGAGGATAAATGTTTAAGAGGGCAAGTGGCTGAGTGGTTTAAAGCGTTTGGCTTGAAACTAAATATGTGAATAACATGCGGAGGTTCGAATCCTTTCTTGCCCGAAATAAAAATTTACACCCCCCGTGGAATGAATATTATGATTATAAATATTTTTGAGAAATATCTTTCAGAGAAACTATTCAGGTCCTATCAAGGACTACTTTATAAGGTAAATAGTAATTTAAGAATATTTAATAAAATTTAAGAATATTAAATAAAATATAGAATATATAATAGTAATATAGAATATATTATAGTAATATAGAATATATTATAGTAATAAAACAATAATAATCAATAAATATTATAAGTATAAATATAACCATAGTAATTAAGAAATATCTTATTAAAAATTATTTAAAAGAAAAGATATAAAAAGACAGACCCACAGGCCGACCTAGCCCTGGTCTATTTATTAGAAATAAATAAAGAAAAGGGAGATTAAGGATAGTTAATATTATTCTTAACATTTTAACTGTTCGGACCTGCCCCACTGGTGAGATCCTCTTTTTTGAATTCCCGGGACCCCTACGGTCAGTTTTTAACCCCAGCCCGCACACTTGCAGAGAGCTTTGACTCTCCCCTCCCGTAAATTTACGGAGCCCGCCGAGGAAAATATTACCCTCGGCGGCCCCCGCATTTTTTGCGGGGGAATGGTACTATCCTCCAAGCCTAAAAAGGCTTGGCATAAACTACCCTATGTTTAGGGTAGTTTCTCATCACCCCAGAGGCCAACTTTATTAAATAAAGCCTAATCATTCATTTTACCCCTTTATATTAAAGGAACAACTTCTCGTCGGCCCCCTCCGTAGAAATGCTGGGGGGTGGGGTTGTGGGTGATTGGTCATCACCGGCCCGGGCAATAAAGTAAGCAAAATATTTTGTTTACTTCAACCGGGATTGAACCGGTAATTCAACTGTGAAGGAGTTTTTATTTTGACTTCAACCGAAATCGAACCGGTTACTCAATTGTGAAGGAATTGCTATTTTGACTTTAGCCGGAATCGAACCGGCAACTCTACTGTGAAGGAGTAGCGTCTTAACCGTTTGACGATAAAGCCTTTATATTATTAATTATTTAAGTGGCCTTGTAAGAAAAATAAGAGGCCGCCGGGGCCGGAGGGGGGGGGGTGTTATTATTATCAAATAATAAT
>Ga0307414_10001025_pt1 | contig 14261 bp, 17 predicted proteins | sample DK1Ometagenome_FD_203804 | JGI IMG/M metagenome (GOLD analysis project Ga0307414, IMG submission 203804) | Maize rhizosphere microbial communities from greenhouse at UC Davis, California, United States - DK15-O-3 | ecosystem: Host-associated > Plants > Roots > Rhizosphere > Soil | place: USA... | reverse complement strand
GCGCTCGCGGTGCGCGACCAGTTTCCGGCGATCCCGCCCGGCTGGCACTATCTCGACAGCGCCGCGACGGCGCAGAAGCCGCAGGCGGTGATCGACGCGATCACGCGCGCCTATGGCCATGATTATGCGACCGTCCACCGCGGCGTTTACGAGCGGTCGGCGGCGATGACGCAAAGCTTCGAAGCGGCGCGCGTGGCTGCGTCCGCACTCATCGGCGGCCGGGAAGAAGAGCTGATCTTCACGCGCGGGGCGACCGAAGCGATCAACCTGGTCGCGCGGACCTACAAGAACGGTGACCGCAAGCGCGTCCTGCTCAGCCAGCTGGAGCATCACAGCAATATCGTGCCGTGGCAGCTCGCGGGCTATGAAATCGACGTCGTACCGCTGACCGAGGACGGCCGGATCGACCTCGACGCAGCCGAGAAGATGGCGAGCGAGGAACATGCCGTCGTCGCGCTCGCCCATGTGTCGAACGTGCTCGGCTCGATCCTCGATGCGAAGCGCGCCGCCGATATCGCGCACAAGGTCGGCGCGAAGCTGCTGCTCGATGGTTGCCAGGCCGCGCCGCGCTTTCCGGTCGATGTCGCAAGCATCGGCGCCGACTTCTACGCTTTCTCCGCGCACAAGGTTTACGGGCCGACCGGCATCGGCGCGCTGTGGGCGCGCAAGGAAATCCTCGATGCAATGCCGCCATGGCAGGGCGGCGGCGCGATGATCGACCGGGTGACGTTCGAGAAGACGACTTACCTCCCCGCCCCTTCGCGGTTCGAGGCGGGAACACCGCACATCGTCGGCGCGGTCGGGTTCCACGCGGCGATCGAGTGGGTCAACGGCATCGGCACCGACGCGCTCCACGCCCATGAAAGCGCGCTGGTGACCGAAGCGCGCGCCGCGCTACGCACCGTGCCCGGCATTACCCTGTTCGGGCCGGAGGACAGCGCCGGGATCGTCAGCTTCGCGCTCGACGGGGTTCATCCGCACGACATCGGCACCATATTGGATGATGAAGGCGTCGCGGTGCGCGCCGGGCATCATTGCGCGCAGCCTTTGATGGATTATCTCGGCGTTCCTGCGACGGCGCGGGCGAGCTTCGCGGCGCATAGCGAAGCGTCGGATATCGAGGCGTTGGTGCAGGGCCTGTACAAGGTGAAACGGATTTTTGGATGACAATGGGCGAAGAGAAGAAGATCGAGGTGGAGGAAGTCGACGCGGTCGAAACCCCGCCGCGCGCCCGCGTCACGCCAGAGTTCGAGCGCAAGCGCGACTATCTTGCCGGCTTCCTCGCCGAGAAGAAGCCGGAGATCGACCCGAGCGCGCCGGGCGGGCAGTTGCAGGAAGCGGTGATTGAGGCGCTGAAATCGATCTACGATCCCGAAATTCCGGTCGACATCTATGAGCTAGGCCTGATCTACGACGTGGCGATCAGCGAGGATGGCGACGCGGTCGTCACCATGACGCTGACCACGCCGCACTGCCCGGTCGCGGAATCGATGCCGGGGGAAGTGGAGCTTCGAGTGTTGTCGGTGCCGGGCATCCGCGACGCCGAGGTCAAGCTGGTATGGGACCCGCCCTGGGACCCGTCGAAGATGAGCGACGAAGCGCGCCTCGAATTGGGAATGCTGTGATGAACAAGGAAACGAAAGTCCGGCAGCGCCCCGCCGCGATCACGCTGACGCCTGGCGCGGAAGCTCGCATCGCCGAACTGATGGGCCGCGCGCCCGAGGGAGCGATCGGCGTCAAGCTGTCGACCCCGCGCCGCGGCTGTTCGGGCCTCGCTTACTCGGTCGATTATGTGACCGAGGAGAACAGGTTCGACGAGAAGATCGAAACGCCCGGCGGAACCTTCTACGTCGACGGCGCGTCGATCCTCTACCTGATCGGCAGCGTCATGGACTGGCGCGAGGACGATTTCGCCGCGGGCTTCGTGTTCGACAATCCGAACGCCAAGGGCGCCTGCGGATGTGGCGAGAGCTTCACGGTCTGACCGTTCGCTGATATTCTCGCCGGTGAAGGAGATGGACGATGCGTCTTGTTGTCCTTGTCACCGCTCTGACGATCCTCCCAGCCGCGTCGACGGCCGAGAGGCCGACCGGCTTTGCCAAGGCGCACAACGCCATGCGCGCCGGTTGCCCCGCCCCGCCCGGCAAGCAATTTGCCCTGAAGCCGGGAGAGCCGCTGAAACCCCGCAAGCTGGGCGAGCTTCCGCCCGCCGAAGGCTACCAGGCCGTGTTTCGAACCGACGAGAAGGGCTGCCTCGACCCGCTGCTGGTCAAGGATCGGTTGCGCAAGTCGCGCTGACATTCAGTTCGTGATAAGGACTGTTCCGCTCAAACAAGGGGGAGCGCCATGCAACGCATCCTGGCCCTGGGCTATGCCCTTGTCGCGTACCTCATCTTCTTCGCCACCTTCCTGTGGCTGATCGCCTTCCTAGCGGATTTCGCTTTCTTTCCGACGACCGTGAACAACGCCGTCAATGGGCAGCCGCTGGCGCAGTCGATCATCGTCGATGTTGCCCTGATCGCACTGTTCGGACTGCAGCACAGCGTGATGGCCCGGCCCGCCTTCAAGGCGCGGCTGACCAGGATGGTCCCGCACTCGGTTGAGCGGGCAACCTATGTCCTCGCCGCCGCAATCTGCCTCGGGTTGCTGTTGCGCTTCTGGCATCCGATCGATGGCGTGGTATGGGACCTTCGCGGGACGGCCGCCGAGCCGGTCCTTTGGGCGCTGTTCGCGGTGGGGTGGGCGGTGCTGCTGCTCAGCACTTTCCTGATCAATCATTTCGAGCTGTTCGGCCTGCAACAGGCCTGGTTTCATGGCCGCCCGATCGACAGTTCGCCGCCAAAGCTGCGCGAGCCTCTGTTCTACCGCTACGTCCGGCACCCGCTCTATCTGGGCTTCACCATCGGCTTCTGGGCGACGCCCTATATGACAGTCAGCCACCTCGTCTTCGTGCTCGGCATGCAGCTCTATATCCTCATCGGCATCGCCCATGAGGAACGGGACCTAGTTGCCCACTTCGGACCCGATTATGAGGATTACCGGACGCGCGTCGGGATGCTGATTCCGGGAATCGGACGGCGCAAGCCCGCCGCCTGACTTTAGGTCAGAAATCGAGGCTGTAGCGGATCGCCGCGCCCATGTCCGCGTCGGCCGAGGCGATGTGCCCCGGCTGCCGCCGCATGAACAGGTTCGCGCCGAGCCAGCCCTCGCCGAGCAGCGTCGAGTAGCTCAGCTCCGCGTCAAGCTCGCGGCCCGAAGGTGTGAAGCTCAGCCGCGACACGCTGTTCGTCTCGCTTTCCGTCGCATAATCGTAGCTTGTCGGCAGCATCATCGCGATGCCGCCCTTTTCGATCCTCAGGGGCTGCGAAAAGCGCAGGCCGATGCGGTCGCGCCCGTTCAGGACACCGAGTTTCGCAAGGTCGAACGAATAAGCGGCGCTCTGAAAACGTCCGCCGGCAAAATCGGTCCAGCCGCGCCGCCCCGCAAGGGTCGCCGACCAGCCCGAGCCGAGGTCGCGCCGGGCCTCGAGGTCGAGGAACAGGCTGCTCGAGCCGCCATTGCCGAACACCGGTCCAAGGCGACCGCCAAGCAAGGTGCGCTTCTCGTCGAGCCTGCTGATGCCGGCCGAGACCCAGCCGCTCCGCCCGATGTTCCGATCGAGGGTCATTCCGGTCCAACGATAAGGGGAGTCGGTCGCGGCGGTCTCGACGTTCTGCCAGACACGGCCTTCCTCGGCCGACAGGGTCACACCCGCGAAGCCGAGGTCGCGGCGGATTGCCATGCTTGCGCCGCGGCGGGCCTGGAAGCCCGGATCGCCGCTGGTATCGCGAGCGATCAGGAAAGCGCCCGCCTGCGCCCCGGTCAGCTGGCGCTCGATCGCCTTGGCGCCCTGAGCGATTCCGAAGGCGGCCTTGGTCTTCGAATCGAGCCGCGCGACGGCCGATCCCGCGACCAGCCGCGACTGGCGAGCTTCGTCCGGACCGATGCCCGTCCGCGCCACGTCGAACATGCCGCGAAGCCCGTGACGCTCGGACACCGTCATCGCGATCGACAGCGGGCCGGCCGAAGCGGAAGATGTCCTCATATGGCCGGAGAGTGCTCGCTCCAGGGGTTGGCGGGTTTCGGCGCGCCGCATTCCGCTGGCCAGATCGAGCGCGAAGGCGCGGCTGTAACCGTCAAGGATGATCGCGCCCATCGACCCTTGTCCGCCGTCGCCGGCCGCCTCGGGCAAATCGCCCCCGACACTGGCGGCAGTCACCACCTCGCCCGTCCCGGCGAGGTTGGTGGTGCCGACGGGCTGGAAGGCCCGCGCGATGTTCAACCTGCCTTGGCCGTAGATCGCATCGTCTCCGGCCGCGCCCAGATCGTCAGCCGTGCTGAAGAGCAGGTCGACGATCTGGGCCGCCGTCATGTTCGGGAAAGCCTGGGCCACCAGCGCGACCGCCCCGGAGATGATCGGCGCCGAAAAGCTGGTGCCCGAATAGAAGAAGCCGGCGCCGGTATTGTCGATCGTCCGGACCCTGTAGCCGAGCGCCGTCAGATACCAGTTCTGGCCCTGCCCGGCCCGGTTGGAGAAGTCGGACAATTGGCTCGTATCGGTGCCGGTCCCGGTAGGCAGGCCGACCGATCCCGCTATGATGACCTGGCCGGGGAAAGTCTGTGCCGGGACCAGCGCGAACGGGTCGGCGTTCCCGCCCTTCGACGGATCCTCTCCATCGTTGCCCGCCGAAATGACCAGGATGATGCCGGCGTTAACGGCGCGTTGCATCGCCGCGAGAAGCTGCGTGTCCGGCGCCGAGCCTCCCAGCGACATGTTGATGACCTTCGCGCCGGCCGCGCGCGCGGCGTCGACGCCGGCCGCAATGGCCGTATCGAAGAATTGGCACCCGTCGCCGCTGGTGTCGGCACAGGAACCGGGGTCATCAGCCCGGAAAGACACTATGGTCGCGTTGAAAGCGACGCCGACATTTTGCAGATCGTTGCGGGCGGCCGCGGCCGTCGCCGCCACCGCCGTGCCATGGCCGTCCTCGTCCGAGAGGGGCCGATTGCTCGCCACATCGCGGCTCGCCGGATCGATTCGGCCCGAAAATTCGCCGAGGGCCGGGTTGATGCCGCTATCCACAATCCCGATCTTCACCCCGGCGCCGGTCGCGCCGCTTTGCCACGCGGTGATCGCACCGGACGTCGTCGCCCCATTCGACCGCTGGTATTCGGCCGTATTGAAATTAATCGCCGGCGCCGGAGTCGGGGTTGGAGTAGGCGTGGGCGTCGGGGTTGGAGTGGGCGTCGGAGTCGGGGTTGGCGTGGAGCCAATCCCGCCGCCTCCGCCGCCGCCGCCCCCACAGGCCGACAAAGCCAGCATCATCGCGCAGGCCGACGAAGCCAGAAACCGCTTGTTCATCGCATACTCCCCGACAAGCCGCTGGAAATGAACGACTTTCCCAGAAATGGCTATGGTTGAAGAAAGCTTTCATTTTGCTGAAGAGGTCAAGCGATATTAAAGCCGCGGTCGATGAACCCGCGCTTCGCCCCCCTGTTCGGCCATGTCACCGACTGGATATTCGACCTCGACAATTGCCTTTATCCGGCCTCCACGGGCCTGTTCGACCTGATCGACGAGCGGATGGGGGCGTTCATCCAGCGGCTGCTCGATTGCGACCCCGTCGAGGCGAAGCGGGTCCAGAAGGCGCATTTCCACGAACATGGGACAACGCTCGCCGGGTTGATGCGGGAGCATCAGGTTGACCCGCACCATTTCCTGGAGGATGTCCACGCCATTCCTCTCGATCGGGTGTCGCGCGACGACCGGCTGGCGCGGAACCTCGCCCGGCTTCCGGGCCGCAAGCTCATCTTCACCAACGCCGACGTACCCTACGCCCGCCGAGTGCTGAATGCCCTAGGCGTCGGCGAGCATTTTTCGGAGATGCACGATATCCACGCGGCCGAACTTCGGCCCAAGCCGGACGAGCATGGCTATCGGCTGCTTCTCAAGCGCTTCGGAATCGATCCGGCCCGTGCGGCGATGGTCGAGGACATGGCGCTGAATTTGAAGCCCGCGAAAAGGCTGGGGATGACGACGGTCTGGGTCGACAACGGCTCCGAACGCGGCAATCACGGCCACCACCCCGACTATATCGACCTGACCATCGCCGATGTCGGCGAGTGGCTCGAACAAATGCTTGGAGACGAGGAATGACCGACCCGCTGCAGCCGATCATCGAGGAAGCCTGGGAGCGGCGCGATTCGATCGACGGCACGGACCGGGCGGTGCGCGAGGCGGTCGAAGCGGCAATCCTGCGGCTCGATTCAGGCGAGGAACGCGTTGCGGAGAAAGTTGACGGGGAATGGCGCGTCAACCAATGGCTCAAGAAAGCCGTCCTCTTGAGCTTCCGCTTGAACCCGATGGAATCGATCCCCGGCGGCCCGGGCGGCGCGCCCTGGTGGGACAAGGTCCCGTCGAAATTCCTGGGCTGGGGGCCGGAAAGCTTCGCCAAGGCCGGTTTCCGCGCGGTGCCCGGCGCGATCGTCCGGCGCGGGGCCTATGTGGCGCCGGGCGCCGTCCTGATGCCCAGCTTCGTCAACATCGGCGCCCATGTCGGCGAAGGAACGATGGTCGACACCTGGGCGACGGTCGGAAGCTGTGCCCAGATCGGGAAGAACGTCCATATCTCCGGCGGCGCCGGAATCGGGGGAGTGCTTGAGCCGCTCCAGGCCGGCCCGGTAATCCTCGAGGACAATTGCTTTATCGGCGCGCGGTCCGAAGTCGCCGAGGGAGTGATCGTCGAGCAAGGTGCCGTGCTGTCGATGGGCGTGTTCCTTGGCGCCTCGACCAAGATCGTCGACCGGTCGAGCGGGGAGGTCTTCTACGGCCGGGTGCCGGCCTATTCGGTGGTCGTGCCGGGAACGCTCCCGGGCCAGGATGGCCGGCCGGGCCTTGCCTGCGCCGTGATCGTCAAGCGAGTCGACGAGCGCACCCGGTCCAAGACGTCGATCAACGAGCTGCTTCGCGACTGACTCGATAAGCTCAGCTTATCGATAACGCGCCCCCTTTGGTTGGCGGACGAGAGCGGGATCCTCCTACTGTCATAAGGCAGGAGGATTGCCATGGCGACGCTGAGCGAACGGGCCTTTGACCGCATGCCGCGGGACGCAGGCGGTCAAGAATCCTCCTATCCCAAGCCGATGATCAACATCGTCATGAACCGCGGCGACTGGGCGATCCTGTTGTTCCTCGCCCTCATCTGGGGCGCCGCCTTCTTTTTCATCCATATCGCGGTGACCCATGTCGCGCCGCTCACCTATGTCTGGCTTCGGCTGACGATCGCGGCGGCCGGGCTCCTCGCCTGGATGCGCTGGAAAGGCGAGAAGCTGTCCCTTCCCCTGCCCGTGTGGGGCGCGATGCTTCTGCTCGCGCTGCTCAACAATGTGGTTCCGTTCGCACTGTTCGGCTGGGCGCAGCAGCATATCGCCAGCGGCCTCGCCTCCATCCTGAACGCCACCACGCCGATCTGGGGCGTGGTCGTCGCCCATATCGCCACCAGCGACGAGAAGATGACCCCGGCGAAGCTGATCGGCGTCACCATCGGCTTCGTCGGCGTTGCGACGATGATCGGTCCGGACCTGCTTACGTCGGGCGAAAGCCTGTTGCCGCAACTCGCCTGTATCGCTGCCTCACTCTGCTACGCGCTGGCGGGCGTCTGGGCGCGGCGGTTCAAGCCGATGGGCCTGAAGCCGCTGAAGGTGGCGACCGCGCAATTGCTCGTTGGCGCGCTGATCGTGACCCCGGTATCGCTGACGGTTGGCGAGCCCTGGATCGGCGGTTCGCCCTCACTGGCCGCGCTTGGGTCCATTGCGGCGCTGGCTCTGGTCTGCACGGCGCTTGGCTATGTGCTCTATTTCCGGCTGATCGATTCGGCCGGTGCGACCAACGCCACGCTGGTGACGTTGCTCGTGCCCCCGACCGCGATCCTGCTCGGCGCGCTGTTCCTCGGCGAGATGTTGACCAGCGGCCAGTTCATGGGGTTCGCCTTTACAGCCCTGGGGCTGGCGGTGATCGACGGGCGGCTGTTCGCCGCGGTTCGGCGGAGGGTTTTCGCCTAGCGCGCCTCGGCCAGGAGCTTCTCCGCTTCATCGCCGGTCCAGTCGAGATCGCCGACGTAGCGCCAGACCTCCTTGCCCTGCGAATCGTAGAGGATCGTGGTGGGCATGACCTGGATGCTCAGCGCGTCGGTCAGCTTCATCTCGGCATCGTGGAAGGCGGCGAAGCGGCCGATGTCGCGCTCGGCAAGGAAAGCTTCGACCGATCCTTGCGGCGCCATGTCCTGGCTGACCGCGATGACGCCCAGCGCGCCATCCTGATTGTGCGACTGTTCCAGCTCCTGCAGCGTCGGCAGCTCCTTGATGCACGGAGCGCACCAGCTGGCCCAGAGGTTGACCAGCACCGGGCCGCCCTTGAATTTGGACAGGTCGAAGTCGCCTCCATCGGGATTCTTGAATTTGACGGCAGGGGCGGGCTCTCCCTTGTGGCTCCGGTCGACGCCCTTCGATGACTGCGCCTCGGCGGCAGGCGCTTGAGGCGCATCCGCCTTTTGCCTATCGCAGCCGCCAAGGAACGAACTGCCCATCAGGGCGACGAGGAGAATGGCGATCGGCCGCGACACTACCGGCATTGGCAACTCCAATCAGATGTGGGGCGGACGCTTCGAGGGTGGACCGGCCGCGGTGATGCGCGAGATTAACGCTTCCATCGCGGTCGACAAGCGATTGTGGCGCGAGGATATCGCCGCCAGCCGCGCCCACGCCGCGATGCTGGGCCGCCAGGGCATATTGTCGGAGGCCGATGCCAAGGCGATCGACGAGGGGCTGGCCGCGGTCGGGCTGGAAATCGGCGAAGGCAAGCTGGTCGAGAACCCGGCGCTGGAAGACATCCACATGCATGTCGAGCATCGCCTGTCCGAGCTGATCGGCGAGGCGGCGGGCCGGCTCCATACCGGCCGGTCGCGGAACGACCAGGTGGCGACCGATTTCAAGCTGTTCGTCCGCGACTGCATCGACCAGTCGGTGGGGGGGATCGATGCGCTCGAGGCGGCGCTGCTCGACCGCGCCGAAGAACATGCGGCCAGCGTCATGCCCGGCTTCACGCACATGCAGTCGGGCCAGCCGGTGACCTTGGGCCACCATCTGATGGCCTACCGCGAAATGCTGGTGCGCGACCGCGGCCGCTTCGTCGACGCGCGCCGGCGGATGAACGAGTCGCCCTTGGGTAGCGCTGCCCTGGCGGGCACCGGCTTCGACCTCGACCGCGACGCAACCGCGCAAGCTCTTGGGTTCGATCGGCCGACCGCGAACAGCCTGGACGCCGTCTCGGACCGCGATTTCGTCGTCGACTATCTCCACGCCGCCGCGCTGTGCTCGGTCCATCTGTCGCGGCTGGCGGAGGAGATCGTCATCTGGGCGAGCCAGCCGTTCGGGTTCGTGAAACTGCCTGACGCCTGGTCGACCGGCAGCTCGATCATGCCCAACAAGCGCAACCCCGACGCGGCGGAGCTGGTGCGCGGCCATAGCGCGCGGATCGTCGGCGACCTCGTCGCGCTGCTGGTGCTGCTGAAAGGCCTGCCGCTGGCCTATGCCAAGGATTTGCAGGACGACAAACCGCCCTTGTTCGACGCGCACGACCTCCTGTCGCTGAGCCTCGCGGCGATGGCGGGCATGATCGCCGACCTGAAGTTCGTTCCGGAGCGGATGCGAGCCGCCGCGGCCGCCGGCCAAGCCACCGCGACCGATCTCGCCGACTGGCTGGTTGCGGAAGCGGATGTTCCCTTCCGCGAGGCGCACCACATCGCCGGACGCGCCGTTGCGGCGGCCGAGGCAGCGGGGAAAGCGCTGGATCAGCTCGGTCTGGACGAGCTTCGCGCGATCGACCCCCGCATCGACGAACGCGCCTTGCCCCGCCTGTCGGTCGAAGCGTCCGTCGCTGCCCGCCGCTCGGCTGGCGGGACGGCGCCGGACAGGGTAAGCGAGGCGATCAAGGCGGCGCGCGCCCAGGTCGCCGCGCGGGAAACGAAATGAAGAGGCTGCTGGCCATAACCGCACTGGGATTCACGCTTGTCGCTTGCGGCAGCGTCGCCGATTTGAAGCCGCAGGCAGGCAAGTCGCTGCCACCGAAGCCCGCGCTCGCACGCGAGCCCCTGACCGCCGACCAGCTGTTGCAGCTTCCGACCGGGGCCAAGCTTAAAAGGGTCGACGAACTGTCCACTCGCGGCGAGGTGCGCAAGCCCGACCGGTTCGACCTGCCGCCGCCGGACGGCGTCGCCGTTCCGCCGCCGGAAGGAACCGACGAGCCCTCGACGCCCAGCACGACCGGTCCCGACAATGAGGACGAACCGCGTTGATCAAACCTGTCCGCAAGGCGATCTTCCCGGTCGCGGGGCTCGGCACGCGCCTTCTGCCCGCGACCAAGACCATGCCCAAGGAGATGCTGACGATCGTCGATCGGCCGCTGATCCAATATGCGGTCGACGAGGCGCGTGAGGCCGGCATCGAGACGCTGATCTTCGTCACCGGGCGCGGCAAAAGCTCGCTTGTCGACTATTTCGACATGGGCTTCGAGCTGGAAGCGTCGATGACCAAGGCCGGCAAGAGCCTCGACGCACTGGCCCCCTCGCGCACCAAGCATGGCGAGCTGGTCTCGGTCCGGCAGCAGCAGCCTCTGGGCCTGGGCCATGCGGTCTGGTGTGCGCGGCACATCGTCGGCGACGAGCCGTTCGCCGTGCTGCTTCCCGACGAGTTGATGCTTGGCGAGCCCGGCTGCCTGGCGCAGATGGTCGAAGCCTATGGCGAGGTCGGCGGCAATATCGTTGCGGCGCTCGAAGTGGTGCCCGAGGAGACTTACAAATATGGCGTCGTCGATCCGGGCGAGAGGAAAGGCGCGCTGACCGAGGTTCGAGGCCTGGTCGAGAAGCCCGCGCCCGGCACGGCGCCGTCCAACCTGATGCTGCCCGGCCGCTATATCCTGCAGCCCGAGGTCATGGGCGAGCTCGACCGGCAGGAAACGGGCGCGGGAGGCGAGATCCAGCTGACCGACGCGATGGCGCGTCTGATCGGACGGCAGCCGTTCCATGCCTTCACCTTCGAAGGCCGCCGCCATGATTGCGGGAGCGCCGCTGGATTCGTGCTCGCCAACCTGGCCATCGCGCTCGACCGGCCGGATATCGGCCCTGGAATAGAGGAATTTCTGGCTAGGCGCGGCTGACGAGGCGTTCGAGCCGCAGCCGCTCGGATTCGCTTCGCTCGAACGCGGCGCGGATTTCGCCCAGTTCGATCGCCCTCGTAACGACCCGCGCATCCAGCGCCGCATTGTCGTGGCGCAATTCCTTGACGGACTTCGCCCGGGCGATCCGCCTCGCGATGCGCGCCGCCAGCACTTCGAAATGGAATGGCTTGGCAACGACATCCTCCGCCCCGGCCGCAAAGCCGTCGACCGCGCCCGCGCTGTCCGACTTGCCGGTGATGAGGATGACGGGCGTGTCTTTCAGCATCGTATCGTCGCGGATCAGGCGGGTCAGCTCCACCCCACTGGTCGACGGCATCCGGAGCTCTGCCAGGACCAGGTCGACCGGCGCCCGATGCATCTCGGCGATCGCATTGTCCGCGCTCTCGGCCGCGATCAGGCGATAGCCCAGTTCCCCGAGCCTCCGGGTCAGCACGGCGAGCGCGCTTCGATTGGGCTCGATGACCAGCAGCCGGGCGGCGCCGGCCGAATGATTGGATGCGGGTGCGTGATCGATCAACATGATGCCGAGGCTAATCGAAAACTGGTTAATGCCGGGTTAGGCATGCCTACGCCTCCAGCTCGACATCCCAATAGAGATAGTCCCGCCAGCTCTGGTGGAGATAATTGGGCGGGAAGCTTTTGCCATGGTCCTGCAATTGCCAGCTGGTCGGGCGGATCGGCTCGCGCTCGATATGCATCTTCGCCTCGCGCGGCGTGCGGCCGCCCTTTTTCAGGTTGCAGGGCGCGCAGGCGGTGGCGACATTTTCCCAGCTGGTCCGCCCGCCCTGGGCACGAGGCACGACGTGGTCGAAGGTCAATTCCCGGTGGCTGCCGCAGTAAACGCAGCGGAAGCGGTCGCGCAGGAACAGGTTGAACCGGGTGAAGGCCGGATATTCGTTCGGCCGGACGAATTGGCGGAGCGCGATGACCGACGGCAGCTTCAGCGACGCCGAGGGGCTGTGGACCTCGCGGTCGTAATGGGCGACGACGTCGACGCGCTCGAGGAACATCGCCTTGACCGCGGTCTGCCACGGCCAGAGCGAGAGCGGATAATAGCTGAGCGGCGTATAATCCGCGTTGAGCACCAGCGCGGGACAGCTGTCCGGGTGGCGAAGCAGGTCGGCGTGGTACACGGCGCGTTCTTCTCCATACGTTCGTGCCCGAACGACGCGCCTCCGGCCTGTCGCACTATCCCGATGGTTGCCAGCCGGCGGGACCTTGGCGGGAGACCGTCGGCTTCAAGCCCGTCTTTCCGTCTGCGACCCCGGATGCCAACCCGAGGTGACGGTGGCATGACACCACATCTGGCGAATCGTCGTCAAGAGTCGCGCTTGTCGCCTTTGGAATGGAGTGAGTCCTGAAGGTCACACGTTTCGCACCTTCGCCGTCGGGCCGGCTGCACCTGGGCCACGCCTTTTCGGCGGCGCTGGGCCATGCCCATGCGCATGCCAGTTGGGGCAAGTTTCTGCTGAGGATCGAGGATCTGGACCCGGGACGCTGCCGCCCGGAGTTCGTCGACGGCATTTCCGAGGACCTGGCCTGGCTCGGCCTGACCGTGGATGGCGAACCGGTCGTCCAGTCGCAACGCACTTCGCGTTACGCGGAGGCACTCGAGCGGCTCAAGGCGCAGGGTCTCGTCTATCCCTGCTTCTGCACCCGGGCCGACATCGCCCAATCGCTGACTGCGCCCCACGGCGACCCGGGCAGCGGCTATCCGGGAACCTGCCGGGGCCTGCCCGATGATCCGGACAAGCGAGCGACGACGCCGCACTGCTGGCGGCTCGATGCCGAAAGGGCGATCTCCGTCGCGGGATTGCCGAGCTGGGTCGAAGACGATGGCACTCGCTTCGACAGCAACCGCGAAAATTTCGGCGACGCAATTCTCGCTCGGAAGGATGCTCCGTCCTCCTATCATCTCGCCTGCGTCGTCGACGATGCGGATAGTGGCGTGACGTTGGTCGTGAGAGGCGAGGATTTGCGCCCTTCGACTCCTACGCAGCGGCTGCTGCAAAGGCTGCTCGGCCTGCCGGAGCCAGCCTACCTCCATCACCCGCTCGTCACTCACGAGGATGGCCGCCGCTTGGCCAAACGCGATCTCGCGCCGACGCTGCAGGCGATGCGGGACGAGGGCGTCGATGGCCCAGCGCTTGCCGCGGACCTGATCGAGGGCCGGCTACCACTAGGATTCCGCCTCTCGCAAGCCTAAATAGCGGCCATGAACATATTGCTCGTCATTGCCCTCGTCGCTGCCATGGGCGCGACCGTCTACGTCCTCGTTCGCGGGGTCATCGCCATGGCCAACGGGAAGGACGTCACCGGCGAGGTGCAACAGAATTACATGCAGAAGCGCGTGCTGTTCCAGGGCATCGCGATCGTGATTGTCATCCTGATCCTCGTCCTCGCCAGCGGCGGGCGCTAAACTGGTCAAGCTCAACAAGATTTACACGAGGGCCGGGGACGGCGGGTCGGCCGGCCTGGTCGATGGCAGCCGCGTTTCCAAATCATCCCCTCGAATGAGCGCCATCGGCGAGGTCGACGAAGCCAACTCGGCAATCGGCGTCGCCATCGCGGCGCTGGCCGAGGGGGAACTGGCGACCCGCCTCCGCCGAATCCAGAACGAGATGTTCGACCTCGGCGCCGACATCGCGACGCCTGGAGAGATGGAAGGCGCGCTGCGCATCGTTCCCCGCCAGGTCGAGCGATTGGAGGAGGAAATCGACGCAATGAACGCCGACCTGGCGGCGTTGACCAGCTTCATCCTGCCCGGCGGATCGATGGGGGTATCGCAACTTTATCTCGCCCGGGCGGTGGTGCGCAGGGCCGAACGGGCGACGGTCGCGCTTGCGGAGGGCGAAACGGTCAACCGCCAAGCCCTTGCCTATCTCAATCGACTGTCGGACCATTTGTTTGTCGCCGCGCGTTGGGTCGCGGCATCGGAGGGAGGCGACGTGCTGTGGCAACCCGGCGCCACGCGGACCAGCTAGACGAA
>Ga0307414_10001024_pt1 | contig 14261 bp, 11 predicted proteins | sample DK1Ometagenome_FD_203804 | JGI IMG/M metagenome (GOLD analysis project Ga0307414, IMG submission 203804) | Maize rhizosphere microbial communities from greenhouse at UC Davis, California, United States - DK15-O-3 | ecosystem: Host-associated > Plants > Roots > Rhizosphere > Soil | place: USA... | reverse complement strand
TCGAGGGATTATCACTATCGGGCGCGGACGCGCCGAAGTCGGCGGGCAATGCATTGATCCGCACTGCGCCGCATTCGACCATCGCAAACTATGCGATCGAGCTCAGCCGGGTGAGCGTCGACGGAATCAACGGCTCGCCCGGTTTCGATGTCATCGCGACCACAGCGGGAACGATGGGCGACCATATATCGATCGAAGGTTCGAGCTTCTCCAATGTGTCGGGCAAGGTCGTGGCCGGCGCGGCGGAGACGGGGAAAAAGGGCACCTACGGCGCCGAGCGGATCGCCATCGCTAATTCCTCATTCCGCAACGTCGGCAGCATCGCCGATGTCCTTCGTGGCGGCACCGACGAAAGCACGTTCGGCCCTTCATTCGTGTTGACCGGATCGGAGATCGCGGGAGGCGGATCCCCCATTCTGACGCTGTCGGGCGTGCAGGATATCAGGATCGAGAAGAATCGCTTCACACGCACGGGCGAGATACGGATCGATCATAGCGTTGGCGCGCCGATGGTGCGGATCGAAGGAAACCAGTTCCTGGCGACACCCGCGCCAAAGCTGGCAAAGCTCTACCCTCAAGGTTCGCCGCAGGTGGTGATGAAGGACAATGTCATGGGCGAGGCGCAGTGAGGCGGGCGGGCCTGTTGCTGGCCGCGGCCGCGCTCGTTTTCGCGGCGCCGTCATTCGCCCAGGACCAAAGCGCTGCGCCCGTGCTGGTCAATGCCTCCGCCTTTGCGGCCATGCGCTCGGAAGAAGCGCGCTACCCCTTGTTCGCTGCCGAACTGGAACGGATGCGCGCGGAGGTCGACGCATCGATGCGCGCCGGGATCAATGTGCCGGTTCCGAAGGATCCCGGCGGCGGCTTCACGCATGAGCAGCATAAGCGCAACTATCGCTCCATCTATGGCGCCGGGCTGCTCTACCGGCTGACCGGCGAGCCACAATATCGCGATTTCGCGCGCGACCTTTTGCTCGCCTATGCCAAGCTTTATCCGACCCTGGGACCGCACCCGGCGGCCGCCAACCAGGTGCCCGGCCGCCTGTTCTGGCAGAGCCTCAACGACAGCGTTTGGCTGGTCCATGGCATCCAGGGCTATGACGCAATCCGCGACAGTTTGACGCCCGAGCAGCGGCGCACGATCGACGACAATGTCTTCCGCAGGATGGCCGCGTTCCAGGTCGGCGAGAAGGCCAATTTCGACCGTATCCACAACCATGCGACCTGGGCGGCGGCCGGTGTCGGGATGACCGGCTTTGTGCTGCGCGATCCCGGGCTGGTCGAGGTCGCGCTGAAGGGCACGGACAAGAGCGGCAAGGCCGGATTCCTGCGCCAGCTCGACCTGCTGTTCTCCCCCGACGGCTATTATTCCGAAGGGCCTTATTATCAGCGATATGCGCTGCAGCCGTTCGTGGTCTTTGCCCAGGCAATCGAAGCGAACGATCCTCAGCGCCAGATCTTCCAATATCGCGACGGCATCGTCCTGAAGGCGGTCACGACAGCGATCCAGCTGACTTATGATGGCTATTTCTTCCCGTTGAACGACGCGATGCCGGACAAGAGCCTCAAGACGGAAGAGCTCTACCAGGGCGTCGCCATCGCCTATGGCGCAACGCACGACCCGGGCCTGCTGTCGATCGCGCAGTGGCAGGGACGCACCGTCCTTTCGCCGCAAGGCCTGGAGGTTGCCCGCGACCTCGCCGCCGGGAAGGCCAGGCCCTTCCCCTTCGCGTCGATGCTGCTTCGCGACGGGCCGGCGGGCGATCAGGGCGCGCTTGCAATCTTGCGCGACGGACCGGGCGCGGCCGACCAGGTACTGGTCGCGAAGAATACCGCCCAGGGCATGGGCCACGGCCATTTCGATAAGCTGGGCTGGCTGCTCTACGACCAGGGCAACGCGATCGTCACCGACTATGGCGCGGCGCGCTTCCTCAACATCGAGGCAAAGGACGGCGGGCGCTATCTCGACGAGAATGACAGCTGGGCCAAGCAGACCGTCGCCCACAACACGCTGGTGGTCGACGAGGCCAGCCATTTCGGCGGAAAGCTGAAGGCCGCCGAGGCCCTGGCGCCGCGCCAGCTTGCATTCGTGGGCGAGGGCAAGACGCGGCTGAGCACGGCGGAAATGGCCGGCGCCTATCCCGGCGTGACCTTCCGGCGGACGCTGGTGCAGATGGACATCGATGGGCTGTCGCACCCGCTGGTCATCGACCTGCTGAAAGTGAAGGGCGGCAAGGCGGCGCGCTACGACCTGCCGCTGCATTATTCCGGCCAGCTGATCGACACGGGGTTTCCGCTAAAATCCTATGTCACAACCCGGCCGGTGCTGGGACAGGCGAATGGTTATCAGCACCTTTGGGTGGATGCGACGGGCCGGCCGGATGCAGCAAACGGCCGCATCACCTGGATCAACGACGGGCGCTTTTATTCATGGCGAACAGCGACGCCGGGCACCGAGATCATCCTCGCCGAAAGCGGCGCCAACGACCCCAAATTCAACCTGCGCCGTGAGCCCGCGATCATCCAGCGTCTCGAGGCCGTAAAGGACGCGACCTTCGTCAGCCTGATCGAAGCGCACGGACGCTATGACGCCTCATCTGAAACCACGGTCGGCAGCAAGAGCGCGATCCGCGCGCTGCGCCATGTTCGCGGCGGCGATGCCGACCTTATCACGATCGAACTGGTGAACGGCCGGACGGTGACGCTAGCGATCGCGGACGATGTTCAGTCCGGGGTCGCGCATCAGGCAAATGGATTGCGCTGGACGGGCCATTTCGGCCGCTTCGACAGCGCCGGCAAGGGAGCCGCACAATGAAAAGCTCGGGCTTTCGCTGGTGGGTGATCAGCCTCATCGCACTCGCCACGGTGATCAACTACATCGACCGCAATGCGCTCGCGGTGATGTGGCCCGAAGTGTCCAACGACATCGGCGCCGACAAGGCGGACTATGCGCTCCTCGTCACCGTATTCATGCTGGCCTACGCCGTCGGCCAGTCGCTGTTCGGCAAGATATTCGACGTGATCGGCACGCGGCTGGGCTTTGCCCTCTCGATCGTCGTCTGGTCGCTGTCGATTGCCGGCCATGCGCTGGTGCGCTCCCTCCTCCCCCTCGCCTTCCTGCGCGTGACTCTGGGGCTTAGCGAAGCCGGCAACTGGCCCGGTGCGACCAAGGCCTGCGCCTCCTGGTTTCCGCAGAAGGAGCGCGCCTTCGCCCAGGGCATCTTCAACGCCGGCGCATCGGCTGGCGCGATCGTGTCGGCACCGCTGGTCGGCGTTGTGCTGTTCCCCAATTTCGGCTGGCAGATCACCTTCGCGGTGGTCGGCCTGCTCGGCTTGCTATGGCTGCTCCCCTGGATGTGGCTCTACAAGTCGGACCCCGACGCCCACCCCTGGCTGAGCGAGAGGGAACGCGCCTATATCCTCGGCACCGACGAGGATGGCATCACCGCCCCGGCCAATCCTTATGCGCCCAGCATGCGGCAGCTGCTCCGCCACCGGCAGAGCTGGGGCCTGATCCTCAGCCGCTTCTTCCTCGATCCGGTGTGGTGGCTGTTCGTTTCCTGGCTCCCGATCTACCTCAACGAGACCTTCGGTTTCGACGTGAAGCAGATCGGCACCTTCGCCTGGGTGCCGTTCGTCGGCGCCATGCTCGGCAGCCTTTCGGGCGGCTGGTTCTCCGGCGCGCTGATCGCCCGGGGCTGGTCGGTCGACGCAGCGCGCAGGACCGCCATCGGGCTTGGCTGCGCGATCATGCTCCCCGCCCTTCTGTTGACGATGACGGCCGCGACGCCGCTCTATGCCGTGCTTCTGATCGCCGCGATCCTGTTCGGCTTCCAGGTCGCCATCAACAATATCCAGACGCTGCCTAGCGACTGGTTCGGCGGAGGAGCGGTCGGAAGTCTCGCCGGCATCAGCGGCACGGCCGCGGTCGCCGGGACGCTGGTCACCACCTGGCTGGTTCCGGAAATGACCAAGGTCAGCTTCGCGCCGATTTTCCTGTTGGCGGCGGTGATCGTTCCGCTTTCCTTCATCTCCATCTGGCTGATCGGCGGGCGCATCGCCCCGGTGGCCGACCCCATTATCTCCACTGAAGAGGCCCGCGCATGAGGTTCAAGGACAAGGTAGCGATCGTCACCGGCGGCGGGCGCGACATCGGCCGGTCGATTTCGACCCGCCTCGCCAGCGAGGGCGCGAAGGTCGTCATCAACTACCGAAGCGATGCCGATGCCGCCGAAGCCACGCGCCGGGACATCGAGTCGGCCGGCGGCACCGCCCTGGTCCATCGCGCCGACGTGACCAACGCCTATGACGTCGCCGGGCTGATCGGGGCGGCGACCAGCAAATTTGGCGGCGCCATCGACATATTGGTGAACTGCGCGGGCGGAATGGTCGCGCGCAAGACGCTGGCCGAAATGGACGAGGCCTTCTTCGACGACGTCATGGCCCTCAACCTGAAGTCGGCCTTCCTGGTGACGAAGGCCGCGCTGCCGCACCTCGGCAAGGGCGCGGCGATCGTCAACATCGCCTCGCTGGCCGGGCGCGATGGCGGCGGGCCGGGGGCGAGCGTCTATGCCGCCGGCAAGGGCGCGCTGATGTCCCTGACGCGCGGCTGGGCCAAGGAACTCGGGCCGCAGGGCATCCGGGTCAATGCGCTATGCCCGGGGCTGATCGGCACGTCGTTCCACGACATATTCTCCAAGCCCGAAGGCCGCGCGGCGGTGGCCGGCAACACGCCGCTGCGGCGCGAAGGAAACCCCGACGAGGTGGCGGCCGCGGTCGCCTTTCTCGCCTCGGAGGACGCGTCGTTCCTCGCGGGCGTCAATCTCGACATCAACGGAGGCCTGTTCTTCTCATGATCCTGGCAGCCCTGGCCTTGCTGGCCGCGCAAGACGCCCCCGCCCGAGCCGACGCGCCGAAGATCGAGCCGTACAAGATCATCCTGGTCGGCGATTCGACCATGGCGCCTGTCAGCGGCTGGGGATCCATGTTCTGCGCCCACCATGTGAAATCGTCGGTCGCCTGCCTGAACCTAGGCCGCGGCGGACGATCGACGCGCAGCTATCGCCAGGAAGGCTCGTGGGACGAAGCGATCGCCGAGGCGAAGGTGCCGGGCTACAAGCGCACCTATGTGCTGATCCAGTTCGCCCATAACGACCAGTCGCGCGTCCCCGAGCGCTGGACCGAGATGGAGAAGGAGTTTCCGGACAACCTCCGCCGCTATGTTGCCGAGGTCCGCGCCGCGGGAGCGGAGCCGGTCCTGCTGACCCCGCTCACCCGCCGCGAGTTCAAGGACGGCAAGCTGAAAGACAGCCTGGCCCCCTGGTCGGACAAGATCCGGTCCGTGGCGGCCGAGCTGAAGGTGCCCCTGGTCGATGTCCACGCCCGGTCGATGGCCGTAGTTCAGAAGCTGGGACCTGAGCAGTCAATGGCGCTGGCCCAGATCGAGCCGAACGAAGCGGAGCGCGCCGCCGCCAGGACCGGCACGACGCTGAAGGCTCGGCCGGCGGAGGAAGCCCGGCTTCCCGACGTTGCAACGACCGCCGACGGACCGCGCGCGCAGTTCCAGCGCAAGTTCGATTATACCCATGTCGGCGATGCCGGCGCGGCAGTGTTCGCCCGGCTCGTCGCCCGCGACCTGGCGGTGGCGGTCCCAGGACTGCGCAGCCAGATCGCTCCCTAACGGCGCACGTCCAGCGACCCTGTGCCGAAGGCGGCAAGGTCGGCTGCCGTGAATAGGGCCGCGTCGCCCGGCTGGCTGTGCTTGAGGCAGGCAAGCGCGAGGCCATCGCGGACGGCCTGTTCCTCTCCCGCGCCGCCCATCAGACCGTGGATCACACCGGCGGCGAACGCATCGCCCGCGCCGATCCGGTCGACGATACCGGCAATCTCCACTTCATCGGTCTGATGCCCGCCCGCGCGCGTATCGATCCGTGCGGCGATACGATGACAGTCGACATGATCTATGTGCCTCGAGGTGGAAGCGATCCGCTGAAGCTTCGGAAAGGCGGCGAACGCAGCCTCGGTCGCCTCGCGCCGGCGCTCCGGGCCATCGCCGCTGAACGGCCGGCCGAGCAACAGCGAAATGTCCCGGTGATTGCCGAACAGAAGATCTGCCTGTCCTACCAAGCCGCGCAGGATGTCGGAGGGGTCGGGATTCCACCTCTCCCACAATTGCGCCCGATAATTGGCATCGAATGAGGTTGGAATGCCGACGTCCCTGGCGGCGGTCATGGCGGCGAGCGCAGCTTCACTGCTCATCGGCCCCAGTGCCGCGGTCACGCCCGACACGTGGAGCATCGCCGCTCCTGCAAGCAGTTCGGGCCAATCGAACGATGCGGCGTCCGCGAGCGCGAATGCGCTTGCTTCTCGGTCATAGACGATCCGCGAAGGCCGCAGCGACGCGCCGGGCTCCAGAAAATAGAGCCCCATCCGCCCCTCGCCCTCACGGATCGGCGAAGTGTCGACGCCGGCCGCGGCGAGCGCCGACCGGGCCACCCCGCCAAGCTCGTTCGCGGGAAGCACCGAAATCAAGCGTGCCGGGTGACCCAACCTCGCGAGCGCGACGCAGACATTGGCTTCCGCACCGCCCACATGGAGGTCGAGCTGTCGCGCCTGCAGCAGCAAGCGATGGCCGGGAGCGGACAGGCGAAGCAGAATTTCGCCGAAGCCGACGAGGGGCTTGCTGATCACGGGTTGCTACCTCCAGTTTGCGCGAGAGATCGTGTAATACCAATCATTCGACAAATTGGTATGTCATTTCCTATGAACAGGCATGAACATCTGGCTTGACATCTCGTCGTCCCAGGCCCAGCAAAAAAGAAAAACATTCGTGCAGGAGAGGTCTGAAATGAGTCAATCGAATGGCGCATTTGCGTCTGGTCGCCGTGCCATGCTGCTGGCGTCGATCGCCGCCTGCGCCATTGCCGCGCCGGCTCGTGCCCAGGATGCACAACCCTCGCCATTGCCCGTCTCACCTCCTCCTTCGGACGCACCGGCACCCGAAGCGCCGACGTCTCAGCCGGCGGAAGCGCAATCGGCGCCCGCGTCGGCCAATCCGGACGACACCATCGTGGTCACTGGAATTCGCCGGACTATCCAGACGTCAATCAACGTCAAGCGCAACGAGACCGCCATTGTCGATGCGCTTTCTTCCGACGAGATCGGCGACCTTCCAGCATTGTCGGTCGGCGAGGCAATCCAGACCATCACCGGCGCTACCACCCATCGCGAGAAGGGTGGCGCCACCGAAATCGCCATCCGCGGCCTCGGCCCCTTCCTCAGCAACTCGACCTTCAACGGACGTGAGGCGACCAATGGCAGCGGCGACCGGTCCGTCAACTTCAACCAGTTCCCTTCCGAGCTGATCAACGGAATCAAGATCTATAAGACGCAGCAGGCAAACCTCGTCGAGGGCGGTGTCGCGGGGACGATCGAGCTCGAAACGCTCAAGCCGCTGGATTACGGCAAGCGGCTGATCCAGGGCGAGATCAAGGGGAGTTACAGCGACTATGGCGCCCGGGTGAAGGGCGACAACGGCCTCGGCTGGCGCGGCACGCTGAGCTATGTCGACCAGTTCAAAGTCGGCGAGGGCGAAATCGGCATCTCGATCGGTGTCCAGCGCAACAAGACCAGCAACCCCGAAGAGACGGTCGCGGGAAGTTCGACCTGGACCGCCTGCAATGCGACCTTGACGCCCAGCGGCAACTGCACCGAGATCACGCGCGCTCAGGTGGAGGCTGGAACGCCTTATTACTTCCGGCCCAACTCCTACGCCTGGCGGCAGATATCCGAAGACGACCAGCGCGACGCAGTTTTCGCTGCCGTCCAGTGGAAGCCTAGCGACCGGGTCGAGTTCAACGCGGATTTCCAATATTCGGACCGAGTCTTCGACGAGCAGCGCAATGACTTGAACCTGTCCGAAATGCGCCGGGGCCTCCACGATGCCGTATACGACGACAATGGGGTGGTTTCATACATCGAAGGGTCGTCGACGATCGAGACGAACTCGACCCTGCTGACACGGGCCGAGAAGTATAAAGGCGGCGGCGCCTCGCTCAAATGGAAGGCGACGGACCGGCTAACCCTTTCAGGCGATGCCTCCTACTCCAAAACCTATCGATCGGAGAAAGAGCGCACCGTTCGTCTCCGCTCCGACGCGCGGGATATTTATGGGAACATTGCCGGCGTCGGCAACCAGCGCATTCCCTACATACTCGAGTTCGTCGACAACAATTTCGCTCCGACGCTGACGGTCGATCCGCGCTTTGACATCACGGATCATGACCTGTTCAGCGCCGCGGCCCGGCTGCGGCGGGATCAGGCCGACCGCAACAACAAGATTCTTGCGGGCCGCGTGGACGGCGACTGGGACATCGACGGCTCGTTTCTCAAGAACCTCGAGTTCGGTGCCCGCATTTCACGCCTGACCTATGATGATTTCGACGACCGGGTCGAAACCAATGTCAATGATCGGCCGGCTATCCGCGACGCCAACCTGGCTTGCCGGGTCGACTTCCAGCAGGATGAGTTTCTCGACGCGGCAGATGGCAACAACGTCCACAGCTGGGCATCCTTCGATCCCTTGTGCCTGTTCAGCGAGCTTCTGGGCACCGAGGATCCGGGCCGGAATGACGATGTGCGCGCGGTGGGGAACCGCGATGTCGAGGAACGGACGCTCTCAGGTTATGTCATGGCCAATTATGAGTCCCAGTTGGGGGAAATCCCCATCCGCGGCAATCTCGGCGTCCGTGTCGTCAAGACCAGCGTCACGTCGCGCGGCCTCAGGAGCGATCTCGAACTCGTCGACAATGGGGATGGCACGTTCGATCTCGAGGAGACCGGTGAGTTCGATACGGTTACGATCAAGAGCGACTCGACGCGTGTCCTGCCCAGCGTCAACGCCATCTTCGAGCTTCAGCCCAACCTTCAGTTGCGCCTGGCCGGCTACCGGGCGATGTCGCGACCAGACCCGAGCGCACTGGGCGCGGGTCGGGAAATCAACCTCGAAGACGGAACCGACTTCACTTCGATCGAGGAGGCCATCGAAAGCATCGAGGCCAATGGCAGCCCTCGCCTCAAACCGCTGATGTCCTGGAACGGAGATGTCTCGCTCGAATGGTATCCGAACCGCGATTCCATCGTTGCCGGCGCGCTCTACTACAAGAGGTTTTCCGGAGGGTTCATTCCGGTCGTGATCGACGAGACGTTCAACATCGGCGGCGAAGACGTGACCGTGCCGGTCACGCAGACCGCCAACAGCGATCGCAAGAGCTATTTGTGGGGCCTGGAGCTAACCCTCGCCAATCGCTTCTCATGGCTGCCAAAGCCATTTGACGGCCTAGGCGCGAAGATCAGTTACAACTACGCCAAGTCCAACTTTCAAAATGAGGACATTACCTATGGTGATCAGCTTAATCCGCTAACGGGCGACGTTACCGAAGGCTTCGTCGAGCCGGCCAACGTATTCGGCCTGTCGAAACACGTCGTCTCGGCGCAGGCCTATTATGAAAAGGGCCCATTTTCTATCCAGGCGATCTACAACTACCGCTCCAACTATTATCAGCAGTTCGTTGGCGGCAACACGCAGCTGCGTTACGTGCGGGGTAACCAGACATTCGATCTTCGCGCTTCGCTCAATTTGACGAAGAATATTTCCTTGCGGGCGGAGGGTGTGAACCTGTTCAATGAGCCGAAGGTTACCGACATGCCGGTTCACGGCAGCATGCGTCAGTATCATTATTATGGCCCGCGCTACTTCTTCGGCGTGCGCGTCAAGATTTGACCAGCGCGCTTGCGAACAGTTGGCAACAGGATAAGGAAGCGGACGATCTGGAGTTGGGAAGGGTTCCTTCATGGCTGAACGGCTGTTCCAGGGCATTGCCGACCGCATTCTCGAGCTGATCCGCTCGGGCGCCTTCCCGCCCGGCTCGCGGCTGCCCGGCGAGCGGGAGCTGGCGGAGCGTTTCCAGGTCAGCCGGGTCACCATTCGCGAAGCCGAAATCGCCCTCCAGGCCCAAGGCATTTTGACGATCAAGACCGGTGCCGGCGTCTATGTCTGCGACGATCCAAAGACCGCGACCGAGGAATTGCCCGAGGTCAGTGCGCTGGAGCTCACCGAGGCCCGCTCTTTGTTCGAATCCGAAGCTGCCGCCCTCGCCGCTCCGATCATTTCGGAAGATACGCTGGCCCGCCTCGACGAGCTATTGGAGGTCATGGCCGAGGATGACGGCGACGACGACCGGATGACCGAAGCGGACCGCGAATTCCATATGCTGATCGCCTCAGCGTCGGGGAACCAGGCGATTACCCATGTGATCGGCGCACTGTGGAAGCTTCGCACCGAACTGCCCGAGGTCCGCAACACCCATTCGGCGGTTTGCCATCACGACGGTCTTACTCGCCAGCAGGAGCATGGCGCGATCGTCGATGCTCTGCGGCAACGGTCGCCGGACGCCGCGCGCGCGGCCATGCGGGGCCACTTCCACCGCCTGCTGCAAGCGATGCTCGACGTTACCGAGGAGCGCGAGCTGTCCGAAATCCGGCGCAAGTCGGATGAAAGCCGGCAACGCTTCCTGATGAGCACGCGGCTCTGACCCCTTCGGATATCCAACGAATCGCGCAATGCTTCGTCGAAGCGCGGTTCCGGGGACAGGCTCTTTCAGATTATCCCGGACCATTTCCGGCTAATCTCGACGAAGCCTATGCTATTCAAACGGAGGCAGTGGCTCGGCTTGGAAGGCCGGTGCTAGGCTGGAAGGTCGCTCGGGTCAGGCCAGATTTGGTACCGAAATGGGGCGCGGAGCGGATTGCCGGGCCGATCTTCGACGCCCGTGATGCGGCCGCCGGTGCACCGTCGGTCGCGCTGATCGAAGGCGGATTTGCGGCCGCGGAAGCCGAATTCATCCTCCCGATCGGCCGAGTCCCGAACGGGCCCGTCGTGACCTTCGATGAAGCCGCCGATGCGGTGGGCGCCGTTCGCGTCGGCATCGAAGTTGCCGGCTCGCCTTACGCGGCAATCAACGCGCACGGGCCGGCAGTGACTGTGTCCGATTTCGGAAACAATCTGGGCTTGGTGCTTGGCGACGATGTTTCGCAGGCCAACGCCGGCGAGGTCGCTGGCTGGGCCGTAGCCAGCTTCCTGAATGGCGAATTGGTCGGATCGGGCGACGCCGGGGGGCTAGCCGGCGGCCCGATCGACGCGGCACGCTTCCTGTTCGAACTGGCCGCCCGCTACGGGCTGGCTGTCGAAACAGGCCAATGGATTTCGACTGGCGCGATTACGGGAGGGCATCCGGTCGCGCCGGGCGACGAATTCGAAGCCCGCTTCGGAAACCGCGAAAGGGTTTCATGCCACTTCGGCCTGCAACGGCCTTAGTTTTAGAGAGAGAAAATGGTGGGCGTGGCAAGGATTGAACTTGCGACCCCTGCGATGTCAACACACTGCGTCGGGCGTGCGACATGTTGTTATCGCTCCCATGCCGGACCGGTATTGGAAGCCGGTCAAGCACTCATGGGAAAAGGCATCGTCGAACCAATCCCAAAGGAAGTTCGCGATGGACCGCAATCAATCAACCCGAATGCTCGGCGAAATTAAGCTATTCGCCAGCTTCACAGCCGCCGAGCAACGCTACATTCGCAGGTCGCTAGACGTTGGATTGAGGCGAAGCGACGTCATCGCCTGCTGGGCGCGAAATCCGGCCGAAACGGCGGCGATCGAGGCCCAGGCTTGCCGCTACCGGACGCTGGACCTAATCCGTGCATGCGTGCCGGACGAGGAGGCACCGGAAGAAGCAGAGCCCTTCATGGCATCGCTGATCATCATGTCCATGTCCGATCTCAGGGAAGGCAAGATCGCCAGCTTCGACGCCTATCGTTTTCTTTATGAGCGCCTCGTCGGTGCGGAGGCCAGGCCTTGGTTGGTAAGTGCTTTCTGCGCCGCGGCCGCCCAGCCCGGCGTGCATCCCGAGCTTCGCAAGGAATTGCTGCAATCGATTCCGGTCGTGGACGTGATCGCGGCGGGCTGGTCGATCCGGCCGCCGTCGTTTTACCCCGAATGGGTCGAGAAGGTCCCCGAAGCCGTCAACTGAGCTGTTCCAGCGCGGACAGCCTGGCGTTGACAAACCGTAGCGAGCGCCGCAGTTCACGAATGTCCGCCAAGCGCCTGCTCTCTCCCCTCTCACGTTCCGCGATCTGGAAAAGAGTTCGCTGCAAAGGTGAAGCGATCGCGGTCAGTGCCTCGATATCGTCCTTCCCATAAAAGCTGCCGTCAGGGCGCGGGCCGAGCAACAGCCAGCCACCTATACTGCCAAGCGGACAGCGCAATGCGAGGCGGAGCGGGAATGCATTCTCATCGGCCCGGTCGATCAGCTCGGCAGTTGCAGGCGGCGGCCAATCCATCAGCAACCTTCGCGCGGCGGCGGGTTTGATGTCCTGAGTCGCCACCAGCCGACCATCCACCAGAAGGGCTATGCGTGTCGATTGGACGGCCTGCTCGATGCGTGGCAGCACAGCCGCGGCCAGGCGCTTGACGGAACCCCCCGCCGATAAGGCCATGAGCAGGTCGGGCAGTTCCTGCTTAAACGACGCCAGATCATGCTGGAAGCGTTGTTCGGCCCAATCGCTGATCCGGCGGTGGAGCGGGGTCAGCATCACCGCCGCGATGGCGGCTGCGATGCCACTGGAGAGGTCACCGACGCCGGGCCCGAAGTAGCGTTGGCCTAGAGTTTGGATAATGGCTTCGCTGGCGGCGAAGGTTCCAACCAGCGCAAGCGTCAAGCCCGCATAGGCGGCGGAGCGACTAATCGCCGCCCCGGCGTCGTAGAGCCGATAGCGGAGCAGCGAAATGAGGAAGCCAAGCGCCAGGACGATGATTCCAATCTGGAACAACCCCTCGATCGCAACCGTGCCAAGGATCGGCATGGGTTTGCCAGCCGCGAGTCCGGAACCGGCGCGAGCCGATAGGATCAGGGTGATTCCGATAACCAGGCCTAGCGTGACCCATTTCAGTTGTTGTTTCTGCACGCCGGACTCCGCCGAGCAGTAACGTGCGAACAGCGCGGTCAACGCCCCCAGCACACAGCCTATGGCGATGGGCAGGTAAAGGCTGGATGCGAACAGCCCGGTGGACTCGGCGATGCCCAACAGGAACGTCGCGACAATTGTCAGCGCGATAGGTCTCGTCCAGCCGGGCCGCCATTCGCCATCGGGAAACAGCAACAGCGCCAGCGCAAACAGGAGGAAGCGGCAACGATCGACCAGGGCCGCCCAGATGGAGGCCCCGGCAAAGTCGATGCTGCTACTGATGGTCCACAGCAGGAAGGCGAGCGACAGCATCGCCGCAACCGGATCCGTGCGGCGGCGGCGAAAAAGGATTGTCGCGACGGCCACCAGCACGGCGGATTTTGCCAGCCGCAGGCCAAGGATCTCCGGCGCGGTGCTGGGCTCAATCCAGGACCAGGTCACTGCCGCGACCGCCACAACAAGTAACAACCACCAGATCAGCCGGTAGGCGGTAAAAAGCCCCCCGCCGAGAAGCGGGAGGCTAGTCATGCCGGCGGGGAGCTGAACCCGCACCAAGACACTCATTGCATTCGTGAAGCGGCGGCGATCCTTTGCAGCGCGCCTTCGACCTGGCGGGCCTGCTCCCAGGCCGGCTTGGAGTCGAACTCCTTGCGGTTGAGGTACGGGAAGATGGCGCGAAGGTCGCGGCGCGGCAGTTCGCCGAAGGTTCCGATAGGGATGCTGAGGCTGATCATGGCTGTTTCCTTGTCGATGAGGCGATCGAGGCGGCGACTTCGCTCGCCATGGCGATCTGGGCATCGCGGTCGGCGAGATGGTAGCGGTCGGCGACGAAACGGAAGTCGGTCCAGTTCACCCAGACGGTGCCGTCATCATCCTGGATCACCAACATGCGCACCGGCCAGTCGAGGCCGGCCAGGGGGTTCGCCTGAAGGAACTGGACTCCGAGCGGCGGATTGCCGAACAGCAGCAGCGTCGACCGGCCGATCGGCAGATTGGCGCCGGCGCCAAGCTTGGCGTGGTCGATCTCGTCGAAGAAGCGGATGCCCTTGGCGGCGATGTCTGCCTTCAGCCTGACGACCGTGTCGTCAAAGCCGTAGTCGCTACGCTGCTTGACGACACCGTCGGCGGGCGCCGAGGCGACCGGTACGGCGGCGCTGGCTGGAGCGGCCAGCGTTGCAAAGCCGGTCAACTGCCCTGTCGCCAGAACGAATGCGACGATCGGCGCTGAAATCTTCTTCTTGCGC
>Ga0307414_10001023_pt1 | contig 14285 bp, 11 predicted proteins | sample DK1Ometagenome_FD_203804 | JGI IMG/M metagenome (GOLD analysis project Ga0307414, IMG submission 203804) | Maize rhizosphere microbial communities from greenhouse at UC Davis, California, United States - DK15-O-3 | ecosystem: Host-associated > Plants > Roots > Rhizosphere > Soil | place: USA... | reverse complement strand
ACGAGCAGCGCGGCGATGAAAGAGCGCAGCGTCGGCACCTCCATTCCTGCAAGCAAAGTATAGGCGCCGCCCGCAATCGCGCCGGCGGCGGCGGCGAGCGGCAGCACATATCCCGCAAGCGCCAATCGCCGGTTAAGCGCTAGCAGACGCATCGTCAGCAGCATCGCGAAACCCACCACCGCGGTCACATGCAACCCGCTGATCGACAAAAGATGCGCCAGCCCGCTGCGCCGCATCGCTTCTTCGTCGGCCTCCGCAATCGCACCGCGGTCGCCGGTAACCAGCGCCGCGGCGATGCCGCCCGTCGATCCCACGAGCTGTTCGTGAATATGCGCGCTCAGCCGTGCGCGTAGCGGCGGCGCGCGTGCGCCCCGTCCGTCGATCCGCGCAATTTCACCCAAAATCGTGCCAACTGCTCCGATGCGATCGAACCAGGCGCGCTGCGCGAAATCATAGCCGCCGGGCAGGCTCGCCGCGGGCGGCGGCATCAACCGGGCGCGAACGCCAATATCTTCGCCGGGCATGATGTCGCCTGCTCGCTCGCTGTCGGCCGTAAGCCGCATTCGTGGCGGCAGGTCCGACCGATCATGGGGCCGGACGATGAAACGAACTTGGCCGCGCGCCGGCAAGGGCTCCACGCGTTCGACAAAAGCGGAAAATTCGGTGGCAATCGGCCGTGCCAGCACCGGTGCTTCTACCCACAGCGACCGCGCCCAGATCAGCAATATTCCCGCCGCCATCACACCGCAACCGACAGCGATCATCCGCCCAACCCGGCTCTGCCAACCGATCAGCAGCCCGACGAGCGCGCCCGCAGCGAGCAACGACAACAGGCCGATCCAATGCGCCGCAGCCGGAAGGAAGAACCAGGAAGCCACCCCGGCGCCGAGCGCGACCGGCAGCCAAAGCCCGATCCGTTCACGCTCCGCCTCCAGCCGCGCTTCGAGTCCGTCGCCCAAGCTGCGCCATGCCGTAACCCACCGCGTACCAATGGGCGTTTGAAGCTGCCTTGTCGCCATGCTAGGGGCTCCCCCGACCCCCGTCCCCGCATCTGTATCCGGGGGCGACAGAGTGATTGAAAGAGAAGCTGGTGGCAACCGAAAACCAAGCAATTGCAGGCGAAGCGACTGGCGCCGATGTGGTGACGCGCTTTGCGCCCTCCCCGACCGGATTTCTGCATATCGGCGGTGCGCGCACCGCGCTGTTCAACTGGCTGTTCGCGCGCCATCACGGCGGCAAATTCCTGCTCCGCATCGAGGATACCGACCGCGCACGCTCGACCGACTCCGCGATTGACGCGATTCTCGACGGGATGCGCTGGCTCGACCTCGACTGGGATGGCGAGACGGTATTTCAATTCGCACGCGCCGACCGTCATGCCGCCGTCGCCGATGAATTGCTGGCCAAGGGCGAAGCCTATCGCTGTTATCTGACGCAGGATGAACTGGCCGCGATGCGCGCCGAAGCGCAGGAAAAGCGCCTTCCCTTCCGCGTTCGCAGCCCCTGGCGCGACCGCAACGATGGCGACCCTGCCATCCCTCACGTCATCCGCCTGCGCGCGCCGCAGCAAGGCGCGGTGACGATCAGCGACCGCGTACAAGGCGACGTGACCGTCCAGAATGCAGAGCTCGACGATTTCGTTCTGCTGCGCAGCGACCGCACGCCAACCTATATGCTCAGCGTCGTCGTTGACGACAATGACATGGGCGTAACGCATGTGATCCGCGGCGACGATCATCTGAACAATGCTTTCCGCCAGGTCGCGCTGTTGCGTTCGATGAACTGGCGCGAACCCGTCTATGCCCACGTCCCGCTGATCCACGGTGCCGATGGCGCCAAGCTGTCGAAACGCCACGGCGCGCTGGGCGTCGATGCCTATCGCGACGAAATGGGATATTTGCCCGAGGCGGTGAACAATTATCTCCTGCGGCTCGGCTGGGGACATGGCGATGACGAAATCATCAGCCGCGCGCAGGCCGTCGAATGGTTCGACCTGGGCCATGTCGGCCGCTCGCCGTCGCGTTTCGATTTCAAGAAGCTAGAGAATCTGAACGGGCATTATCTCCGCGAGGCCGACGATGCCCGCCTCGCCGCGCTGGTCGCACCCATGACGGGCAAACTCGTCGGCCGCGACCTGACCGCCGACGATCAGGCGTTGCTGACAAAAGCGATGGCCGCGTTGAAACCGCGCGCCAAGACGCTCCACGAAATCGCCGATGGCGCGACCTTCCTGTTCGTGCCCGAGCCGCTGGCGTTCGACGAAAAGGCGGCGGCGGTGCTCAAGGACACGCCAGAGGGCATGTTGTCGTCGATTGCCGACCGCCTACGCGCGTTGTCGGACTGGTTGCCGGAATCGGTCGAGGCTGCCATTCGCGAGGAAAGCGAAGCTGCGGGCGTCGGACTCGGCAAATTGGCCCAGCCGCTGCGCGCGGCGCTGACCGGGCGGACGATATCGCCGGGAATTTTCGACGTACTCCTGCTGCTTGGCCGCGATACCAGCCTGGCGCGACTTGACGCAGCGCACAATTTTCCGGCAGGGGCGTAGCCAATCACAGTCTCAGCCCATTGATAAGGGGAAAGCCATGACCGACCAGAACGCGAAAATCACTCTGGGCGACAAGAATATCGAAAGCCCTGTGCTGTCCGGCACGGTCGGCCCGGATGTCGTGGATATCCGCAAATTCTACGCCCAAACCGGGGCCTTCACTTACGACCCGGGCTTCACGTCGACGGCGAGCTGCGAATCGCAGCTGACCTATATCGACGGCGATGAGGGCGTATTGCTGCATCGCGGCTATGCGATCGGCGATCTCGCCGAAAACTCCAGCTTCATGGAAACCTGCTATCTGCTGCTGAACGGCGAGCTGCCGAACGCTGGCGAACTGGCATCGTTCGAAAATACGATCACTCGCCACACGATGCTGCACGAACAGCTTGCGACTTTCTATCGCGGGTTCCGCCGCGACGCGCATCCGATGGCGGTGATGTGCGGCGTCGTCGGCGCGCTCAGCGCCTTCTATCCCGACTCGACCGAAATCCACGATCCGCGCCAGCGCATGATCGCCAGCCACCGACTGATCGCGAAAATGCCGACGATCGCGGCGATGGCGTATAAATATTCGGTTGGTCAGCCTTTCGTCTATCCCGACAATTCGCTGAGCTACACCGGCAATTTCCTGCGCATGACCTTTGGCGTTCCCGCCGAGGAATATGTGGTCAACCCGGTCGTCGAGCGCGCGCTCGACCGCATCTTCATCCTGCACGCAGATCATGAGCAGAATGCGTCGACCTCCACCGTTCGCCTGGCGGGTTCGTCGGGCGCCAATCCCTTCGCGTGCATCGCGGCGGGTATCGCCTGCCTGTGGGGCCCTGCGCATGGCGGCGCGAACGAAGCCGCACTCAACATGCTGCGCGAAATCGGCACCCCCGATCGCATCCCCGAATATATCGCGCGCGCGAAGGACAAGAATGATCCGTTCCGCCTGATGGGCTTTGGCCACCGCGTGTACAAAAACTACGATCCCCGCGCGACGGTGATGCAGAAGACCGTGCGCGAAGTGTTCGACGCGCTGAAGGTCAGCGACCCGGTGTTCGAAGTCGCGCTGCAGCTTGAGGAAATGGCGCTCAACGATCCCTATTTCGTCGAGAAAAAGCTGTTCCCGAACGTCGACTTCTATTCGGGCGTAATCCTGTCGGCGATCGGTTTCCCGACGACGATGTTCACCGCGCTTTTCGCGCTCGCCCGCACCGTCGGCTGGGTCGCGCAGTGGAACGAAATGATCTCGGACCCCGCACAGAAGATCGGCCGTCCGCGCCAGCTTTACACCGGCCCGACGCATCGTCCCTATGTGGCGGTCGACAAGCGTTAAGCTTTCGATTTCGAGCGAATTTCAAACGGCGGCGCAGGCGACTGTGCCGCCGTTTCGATTCAGACGTTGCGCGCCGGCAAGCTTAACGTGAAGCGCGCGCCCTGACCCGGTGCGCTATCGACTGTCAGATCGCCATTCATCGCCCGCGCCAGGCGGCGCGCGATATAAAGGCCGAGCCCCGATCCACCGCTGTCGGTGCGGCCCAGCCGCTCGAACTTCTCGAACACGACCGCTTGCTGGTCAGGGTCGATTCCCTGTCCCTGATCGGCGACGGTCACCATCGCCCGGTCGCCTTCCCGGTCGACGCGGATCCAGATCAGTGAATTTTCGGGCGAATAGCGGATCGCATTGCCGAGCAGATTGAGCAGCACCTGCAGCACGCGCCGGAACTCGCCCGTCGCAGGCATCTGGTCATCGGTGCGCGGGACATCGATGCGAATGCCCTTTTCCTCCGCCTTCATGCCGAGCAGACCGACCGCCCGGCGCGCTAGGTCGCCAAGATCGATCTCGTCAGCCGCAGCCTTGAACCCCGGGCGCTCGATATTCTGCAAGTCGGCCAGATCGTCGACGAGGCCGAGCAAATGGCGCCCGGCATGCGCGATATCGCCGGCATAACGCGCATAATCGGCGCGGATCGGCCCCTCTAGCTGGCCGGAGATCGTCTCTGCCGTTGCGATGATACGGCTGAGCGGTCCGCGCAGCGCGCCATCGATCCGCCGTCCGAAAATCGGATCGGACAGCGGCAAGGATCCAAACGCCGGATCGATCGCTGACTGTACCGGAGCCATATGTTCCGCCGCAGGCTCATCGGCAGGCGTAGCAATACCGCGAAAACCGGTGAAGCGCCCCGTCGCGTCGAACAAAGCCTCGCCCGACAAGATCATCGACACCCGCGCGGTCGGCCCATCGGCGCGCACCCTTTGCCCGTCAAACCGCATCTGCCTTGCCAGAGCGCGCAGCACCGGAAAGCGGCCTTCCTCGTCGGGCTGAAGTTCGAACAGTTCGGACAGCGAATGCCCTTCCCAATCTTGGGGAATCGGCGGCGCCTCGGTGCCTGCACGCAGCGCGACCATGCGCAATTGCTGGTCGCATTCCCACGTCCAGCTTTGCGGGGTCACACTGGTCTCGGCCAGCGCCGGCATGTGCGGGGGAGCGATCGGACGCGTGCGCCAGTCGCTGATCTCGACGCTCGCGCCATCGGAATCGGGAACGATGCGGACGAGCGCATGGACGTCGCTATGATCGTCGGCGGTATAGAGCGGGCGATTAATGTCGGTCTTGAGCCGCTGCGCCAGCGCGACGAGCCGCGCCAGATGCGGAAGCGCCAACGGCTTGCCGAGCCCCGCGCCCGCACGCTCTTGCAAGCGCAGCAGCGATGCATCGGCGCTGACCAGCAGACCCGCCTGGTCAACGCGACCGCTGATGAGATGATCGCCCGTCACTGGCCGTCACCTTGACCCGCAACGGCGCGCGCCGAGAGCATCGCCAGCGACGCTTCGAGCGGTGCGAGCGCGATCCGATCAAGCTGTAACGGCGCAAGCAGCAACGGCAATGCCGCAGCCTCCGCCGTCAGCAACGCGAGCGCCGTATCGCTATAGCTGCGATCCGACGCAGCCGCAGCCAGCGCGATCAGCACCGGCCAGTCGTGCCGCGCGATCGCGGTCGCCGCCGTGTCGGAAAGTGCGCCACGTTCCGCGAGCATATCATGATAGCCGCTGGCAGCGGCGTCGATGCCACGCTCATCGGTCTGCCCGTCCATCGCGGCGCGTACTGCATCGCCGAGTGCGGCGGCGCGGCCCTGATCCTGACTGATCTGGCCGAGGCGCCATGCAGCAACGTCGTTGAGCAGCGTGCGGAAGATCATGGGATCGAGGTCGGCAACCGCCAGCGCCGGGTGGCCGAGAGCATCGAAACGACGGCGGTCGGCGATTTGAAGCATCAGATAGGCGCGATCCATTGCGGATAAGGGCTCGCGGACCGTCGGCTCTTCGTCGCCCAGCCCATTGGATTCGCGGGGCAGAATTTCGGGTGGGCCGCTGTGCTGCGCCGATTGTTCTCGCCAGCGATGTTCCTCGGCACGCGCGAAACACGCGCGAGCGAAACGCTCGGGTCCGGGCAAGCCGCCAGCCAACCAGTCGCGCCAAAGCGCGCCCGTATCGATGCCCGAATCGAGCCGCACGGCAACATCGGTAACGAGCCGTCGTGCGATACCCAGCGAAAGCGCGCGCTGCTCCTCTGTCAGCCGCCCATCGGCTGGCGCGGCCAGATAATCGGCAAGTTCGCGCAGGCGCGCCGACAGCGTCGGCGACGGCAGGGCAATGCCGGGCAAGATGAAAGATTCAGCCATGCACATCCGCCAATAGCAGCATAGCGTTAATAGGCCTTAAACCTTGAAGCGCTTTGTTTTACCGGGTTTCCGGTCGTCGGGCGAGGCGCAGCCAGAGAAGTATCTGCAAAAGCGCGAGCAGCGGCAAAATTGCGAACATCAACGGCGCAAAGCCGAACAAGAGCGCGGGCGCGAGCAATATCCACGCCTGATCGGCGTCGGGAAGCAGCCAGTGAAAGCGCCTTCTCTCTCCCGAATCCTCATAAAGCCAGCGCGCGAGAAGAATCGCCGCCGCAAGACAGGGCGCAAGCGCCGCCTCAGAAAAGGGCGGCATCTTGTGCGTGGGCCCCGCCAGCGACAGCAGCCATGGAAATATCGCGAGCAGCACCCAGGCAAAGGTGCGGATCACCTCACGCGTGCGGTCTTGCGCCGCACTTTCTGCACGAAAGGCAGAAAGGAAGCGCATCGCGGTAAGGCCAAACCCTCCTACGACCGCGACGAGCGCACCCGCCGCCGCAAGCCCGCTTGCCGCAAGCAGTGCGACGATAATCCATAAGAGGGCCGTAATATAAGGTAGATAGCGCGCGGTGTTCGGCGACTTCACCAACAGCGGCCCGGCCAGTCGGATCAACGGCATCATCACCGCCGACCGGCCAAATCCCATGCCGCCATATTCGACCTGTTGCAGGCTCGATTGCTCGATCAGCGCCGCGGTCGGCCGGTCGGTGACGATCGCAATCTCGCCCTGTTCGAACAAGGCCGGTTCGCAATAGAGCCGCCGCGCTCCCGCCTGCACCGCGAGGCGCAGCAGCGTCAGCATCATGTCCCACTCGCCCGGCATCGCCGCAAGCTCAGCGACCATCTTGTCCGAAATGCACGCAAGCCCGCCCCAGCGCCGCGTCGCGTCGATCCGTTCGAACCCCTGGGTCAACATCGTATCGCCGGTGACGAGGATCGCCGGCGACCCGGGCCGCGCGATCGCCGCATAATGCGTGCCGCCAGCGCGCAGTCCGTCGGCAACCAATATGATCCGGTCATCGCCCTCGACCATCGCCATCAGGTCGCCAGCAGCGCGCACCGACGTCACCCGCATGCCACGCCGGCGGATCCGGTCGCATGTCGCCAGCAATTCGGCCGGAACCGCGCCGACCGCGACCGCAATATGGGTCACGCCCACATCGGCCAGCCGCGCCGCCTGCCGCTCGATCAGCGTCTCTCCCGCCACGGTGACGAGCGCGCGCAAGCTGCCGTCGGGCAGCGCCTCGCTGGCGCCGATCAGCGCGATCAGGGCCATCGGCGGGCACCGGACGAAAAAACGGTCATCGCCGCCGACCTTTACGGGCGAAGAGGCGATTGGCAAGCCGCGAAATTGCGGCAGGACGGCCCAAAAGCGCCGCGATCTGCGCGCGCCGCTGCGCCCGGTTTCCGGCACGCTTCAAACCCGAAAAATCTGGCCAAAAATCGCGCGAATCGCTGGCCTTCACGGTCCCCATCGGCTAGGAAAAAAACATCTCCCGAAAGAAGAAAAAAAGGCCGGGTCTTGACCGAAGAAAATGTGAATTTGCCGCCGTCGGAAGACGGTGTTTCGTCGATCAACATCGTCGATGAAATGAAGACGTCTTACCTCGATTACGCGATGAGCGTGATTGTCAGCCGTGCGCTGCCCGATGTGCGCGACGGCCTGAAACCGGTGCATCGCCGCATCCTCTATTCGGCGCAGGAAGGCGGCTTCGTCCCCGGCCGGCCGTATAAGAAATCGGCGAAGATCGTCGGCGACGTCATGGGTAACTATCACCCGCACGGCGACAGCTCGATCTACGACGCACTCGCGCGCATGACGCAAGACTGGTCGATGCGCGCGCCGCTGATCGACGGTCAGGGCAATTTCGGTTCGATGGACCCCGATCCGCCGGCGTCGATGCGTTATACGGAAGCTCGCCTCGCCAAGGTCGCGATGACCCTGCTCGGCGATCTCGACAAGGACACCGTCGACTTCCAGCCGAACTATGATGCCAGCCGTCAGGAACCGCAGGTTTTGCCGGCCCGTTACCCGAACCTGCTCGTCAACGGCGCGGGCGGCATCGCGGTCGGCATGGCGACCAACATTCCGCCGCACAATCTCGGCGAAGTGATCAACGCGACGCTCGCGACGATCGACAATCCCGAAATCACCCTCGACGAACTGATGGCAATCGTCCCCGGCCCCGATTTCCCGACCGGCGCGATGATGCTGGGACAGGGCGGCGCCCGCAACGCCTATGCCACCGGACGTGGTTCGGTGATGGTGCGCGCGACGCATATCATCGAAGAAGGCCGAAACGACCGCCAGTCGATCGTGCTGACCTCCATTCCTTTTCAGGTCGGCAAATCGGGTCTGGTCGAGAAAATCGCCGAAGCCGCGCGCGACAAACGGATCGAAGGCGTCGCCGACATTCGCGACGAAAGCAACCGCGAGGGCGTGCGCGTCGTCGTCGAGCTGAAGCGCGACGCGACCGCCGAAGTCGTGCTCAATCAATTGTGGCGCCACACTCCGGCGCAATCCTCCTTCCCCGCCAATATGCTGGCGATCCGCGGCGGCCGCCCCGAAATGATGGGGCTGAAGACGATCCTCGAGGCGTTCATCGCCTTCCGCGAGGAAGTAATCACCCGCCGCTGCAAGTTCGAACTCGCGAAAGCGCGCGACCGTGCCCACATCTTGCTGGGCCTCGTCGTCGCGGTGTCGAACCTCGACGAAGTCGTCCGCATCATCCGCGGTTCGTCGAGTCCGTCGGCAGCGCGCGATGCGTTGCTTGCCCGTGAATGGCCGGTCGGCGACATCGCTCCCTATATCCGCCTCGTCGAAGCGATCGAGGGCGAGATGGAGGAAAGCGCCACCTATCGCCTGTCCGAAACGCAGGTAAAGGCGATCCTCGACCTGCGCCTGCATCGTCTGACCGCCTTGGGTCGTGACGATATCGGCAAGGAACTCAAAGAGCTGGCGGACGAAATTGAGGAGCTTTTGAGTATCCTCGCCGACCGTAACAAGCTGGTCGCCGTTATGCGCGAAGAATTGATCGCGGTGCGCGACGAATTCGCCACCCCGCGCCGCACCCTCCTCGCTCCCGCCGCCGACGGCATCGACGACGAGGATCTGATTGAACGCGAAGAGATGGTCGTCACGGTCACTCTTGACGGCTATATCAAACGCACGCCGCTCGACACCTTCCGCGCCCAGCGCCGCGGCGGCAAGGGCCGCGCGGGCATGGCGACGAAGGATGAGGATGTCGTCACCGAATTGTTCGTCACCTCGACGCACACGCCGGTGCTGTTCTTCTCGACCCTCGGCAAAGTCTATCGAATGAAGGTATGGCGCCTGCCCGAGGGCGGCCCCGCGACACGCGGGCGGCCGATGGTCAATCTGTTACCGCTCGGCAAGGATGAAACAATCTCGACGGTCCTTCCCCTGCCGGAGGACGAGGCCGAATGGGGCAAGCTCCACGTCATGTTCGCCACGGCAAAGGGCAGCGTGCGTCGCAACAGCATGGACGCATTCACCAACGTCCCGACGAACGGCAAGATCGCCATGAAGTTCGAGGGCGAGGATGAGGATGATCGCCTGATCGGCGTCGCCTTGCTCGACGAAAGCGACGACGTGCTGCTCGCGACGCGTCAGGGCAAGGCGATCCGCTTTGCCGGCGACGATGTCCGCGAGTTCCAGAGCCGCAATTCGACCGGTGTGCGTGGCATGCGGCTGGCCGAGGGCGATGAAGTGATTTCGCTGTCGATCCTTCACCGCGTCGGCACCACCGGGGACGAGCGCGAAGCCTATCTGCGCGCCGCGCCCTGGAAGGACAATGAAAACGAACCGACGCTCGATGGCGAGCGGATGGCCGAACTCGCCGCGCGCGAACAGTTCATCCTGACCATCTGCGCCAATGGCTATGGCAAATTGTCGTCGGCTTATGAATATCGCCGCACCGGCCGCGGTGGCCAAGGCATTACCAACATCGACAATATCGCCCGCAACGGTCTTGTCGTCGCCAGCTTCCCCGCCACCAAGGTGCATCAGCTGATGCTTGTCACCGATCAGGCGAAACTGATCCGCATGGGGCTTGATTCGATGCGCGTCATCGGCCGCGGCTCGGCGGGCGTGCGCCTGTTCGACGTCGCCAAGGACGAACATGTCGTATCGGCGGCGCTGATTGAGGAAAGCGACGAGGAAGACACGGAAACCGGCGAAACCGGCGCAGCGGAAGGCGAAGTCGCCGACACCGAAGCTGGAACCGAAGCCGCGACGGACGGCGCGCCCGAATGACCGCCTCGACGGCCTATAAGGTGCTGACCGCACAGCAATGGGCCGATTTCGAGCGCGAACGCGTGTTCCGCGGCGCGCCGGTGGATATTGCCGACGGCTATATCCACCTGTCGACCGGCGAACAGCTCGACGCGACGCTGGCAAAGCATTTCGCGGGCCAGACGTGCCTGATGATCGCCGAGGTGGACCTGCTCCTCCTCGGCGACGCGATACGCTGGGAAGAGGCGCGCGGCGGCGCCCTCTTCCCGCATCTTTACGCCGAACTGCCGATCCACGCCGTGATCGGATTGCAAAAGCGCGATTGACGCCGGGAGCGGAAGGCTTTCCGCCAAAATTGGCGTCACCCCGAATTTGATCCGGCATCAAAGCAATAGACGCGAATAGGAAAATGATATGAAAGCCTTGTGCGCGGCTACTTTTGTCCTTTTGCTTGCCGGCCCTGCGGCACCGCTGGTTGCCGAGGACTACCCCCGTTTCCCGACCTATGAAGCCGGCGACTGGGCGATCACCGACAAGGGTGAGGAGCGCTGCCATGCCGATTTCAGCATCGATGGCGATACGGTGCTGGGCTTTATGGGCCCCTATTATTACCGTCCGGGCGCCCCCGCTTCGGGCAGCATCATTCATCTGGCCGACGAGACCCCCTACACATTGCCAAAGGGCGACAAGCATGGCGAATTCCCCGCCGAACTCGTCGCAGGCGCTGCGCGCTTCGCGGTCACCGGTTTCGCGACAGATATTGGCGGCTCGCTCGTGGTCGATTCGGGCAATCTCCCGACTGTCACCGACTTGCTCGCGGCGCTTCCCGACCGCGTCACCCTGACCGCGATGGTCAAGGGCAAGCAGGTTTACGCCATAGAGCTCGCCGGCAACCACGGGGCGGCCAAGGCGCTTCGGGACTGTACGGCGTTCCTCACCGCGCAAAAGCGTCCCGGAACAAAGGACGGCCCCGAGCTGGGGCCGCCGAAAATGCCGATGCCCGAACCGCTTCCTGAGCCGCCTCCCCTCCCCGAGCCAGTGATCGACGCGCCGCCGATGGCGCTGCCTGAAGCGAGCGCGCCCAGCGCATTGCCGCCACCCCGCTAAGCTAATTCCGGTAACGCCATAGCATCATCAAAACAGTCTGATGAATCGACCGGATAGCTTTGCTATTGAAGCTAAATGTCCGACACGCCCGCCGACCCCGCCCTGATATCCGGCTGGCTTTCCGCGCGATCGATTTGCCGTAACCTCCCATTGCCCGTCCTCGACCGAGGCGGCTTCAGGGTGGATACCAATTTGCTCAACGAGACGCGCCGCTGGGTTTTTTCCGAACGTTGCGCCGGGCTGGAAGAAGTCGGGCGCGAGGTCGTGCTGCCACGGCATTTCATCAAATTATGCGGGACGGTTTCGGCCTTGAAGGCCGCATTGCCGCCGGCGTGGCATCTCGAACCCCAAAGCTATTTCATGATGGCGGCCGCCGACGGCCACAGGGCCGCAACAAGACTGCTCCCCGAAGGCTATGAGCTTCGATGCGATCGCAACGGGTCTACGACGACCGCCCGCATCATAACGCCGGACGGGGGCCTGGCTGCCAGCGGACATGCCACCGAAGCGGTGGGCGTTTTCATCTACGACCGCATCGTGACCGCGCCCGAACATCAGCGAAAAGGATTGGGAAATGTCATCATGAACGTGCTGAAGGGACAACGCCAGTCGAAGAACGCTCCCGAACTTCTCGTCGCGACCGAGGAGGGGCGCGGCCTTTATGTGTCCATGGGCTGGCGCATTATTTCTCCCTTTTCGACCGCATTCATACCCGGCTGAATGCCCCGCTTGCGGCTGGTTGACCTTGCCGCCCAAACCGCGCAGCATCGCGCCATGACGCTTACCATCACCCCCAGCGGACAGGCATGCGGCGCGCATGTGACCGGTGTCGACCTGACGCAGCCGCTCGATCCCGCGACCATCGCTGCCATCCGCGCGGCATGGCTCGACCATCATGTCCTCGCCTTCGCCGATCAGGCGATGAGCGACGATAATCTCGAGCGTTTCACCGGCTATTTCGGCGGCTTCGGCGACGATCCCTTCATCGCCCCCATCGCGGGACGAAGCCATGTCATCGCGGTGAAGCGCCGCGCCGACGAAACCTCGCCCTTGTTCGCCGAAAACTGGCACAGCGACTGGAGTTTTCAGGCGCGCCCGCCTGCGGGAACCTGCCTGTTCGGCCTCACTATCCCGCCCGTCGGCGGCAACACCGATTTTTCGAACCAGCACGCCGCGCTGGGCGCGATGCCGGCCGAATTGCGCGCGCGAATCGAGGGCCGAAACGCGATCCACAGCGCCCGCGGCGGCTATGCCCCCGCGGGCATGTACGGCGCGAACGATAAAGGCCGCAGCATGGACATCAAACCGGGCGAAGCGGCGATGGCGACGCAGCTTCACCCCTTCATCCGCCGGCACCCTGAAACCGGCCGCGAAGGCCTGTTCGGCTGTGCGGGCTATATCATCGGCGTCGAGGATATGGCCGACGAAGAGGCGCTGCCCTTGCTCTATGAACTGCTGCAATGGCAGGGGCGCGAGGAGTTTCGTTACAGCCACGCATGGGAGCCGAACATGCTCATCATGTGGGACAATCGCTCGGTCCTCCACCGCGCGACCGGCGGCTATGACGGCCACGACCGCCTGCTCCATCGCACGACGATCGCAGCGTGGGACGGCTAGGCTTTCGCCTCCCGCGATAGCGTTCCGACCACACCCCACGCGATCAGCGCCTGCCCGCCGAAATAAAGCGGCCAGACGAGCCAGCCGGTGATGCCCTTGGAGAGCGCCCCGCCTTCGCCCGCGAAAATAAACAGGTCGCTGGCAAGGAACAGCATCGCGCCGATCCCGGTGCGATAGCGGGGAAAGCGGCTGACCCACGCCGCCGCCGCCATCGCCGCGACGATCGCGGTATAGCCGATCGCGGCTTGCATCAGCGATGGTTCGGCACCGCGCGCCATCCCCCAGACAATGACCAGCGCCAACGGCACCAGCACAATCGCGAGCATCTTTTGAGAGGCCGACGGTTCGGGCCGCCGATTGCGCAGATAAAGGAAGATCGCGATCACATGCCCGAGCGCGAAGGCCGCCGCGCCCTCGATCATACCGATGGCATCAAGCGCCCAGTCGCCCAGCGCGCCAAACGCCATCACCGCAGCGATCAGCCAGCCATCCGCGCCGCGCGCATTCGCCGCCGCCCAAGCGGCGAGCAAGCCGACGCCCGTCGCCTTCCACAGATGGATCGCCGCCCCGTCCAAACCCTGCCGCACCGCGAAGAAATAGCTGACCCCGCCGACCAGCGCCGCAAGCCACAGCCAGCGCGCGCGATCCCAATTCCCCTCACCGTTCATCACCCACCCCTTTGCATATCCCGCGCGACATGCCAGAGGCTGCCATCCCCTGTGCTCCGCGAGCATATGCCTTTGCTCGCCGCGGATCGCGCGCATGTCAACGGAAACGACAAATGACCGACTATCAAGTGCATATCATCGGCGGCGGCCTCGCCGGATCGGAAGCAGCATGGCAGCTCGCCGAGGCGGGCTATCGCGTCCGCCTGTCCGAAATGCGCGGCGGCGGCGATATGACCCCGGCGCATCAGGGCGACACGCTCGCCGAGATGGTCTGTTCGAACAGCTTTCGCAGCGACGACGGCGACAGCAACGCCGTCGGCCTGCTCCACCGCGAAATGCGCACGCTAAGCTCGATCATCATGCGCGAGGCCGATGTTCATAAGGTGCCCGCCGGATCAGCGCTTGCGGTCGACCGTGACCTTTTT
>Ga0307414_10001021_pt1 | contig 14297 bp, 8 predicted proteins | sample DK1Ometagenome_FD_203804 | JGI IMG/M metagenome (GOLD analysis project Ga0307414, IMG submission 203804) | Maize rhizosphere microbial communities from greenhouse at UC Davis, California, United States - DK15-O-3 | ecosystem: Host-associated > Plants > Roots > Rhizosphere > Soil | place: USA... | reverse complement strand
CACCGAGCGCTCGCGCGCGAGGTCCTGTGCCGCGAAGACCACCGCCATGCCGCCGGAGCCGATGACCCGCTCGATCGTGTAGCGGTCCTGGAGCGCCTCGCTCAGGAGCCGGCGCAGCTCCTTGAGCGGGCCCTCAGGCCGGGCGGGCTTCATCGGCCAGCTCGGCGCGGACGACGGACGGGCCGGCCGCGGCGCGGAAGTTCGCGACGAAGTCGGCCGGGTCGGCGCCCTTCCGCAGGCGGACGCGGTACTCGATCACGGCGTTGCCGCCGGGGAGCGAGGTGCCCTTCACCAGCTCCCACTTCTTGGCGCTCAGGTCGAGCGCGCGCCCCACGGTGCGGCGGGCCGACTCGATGCCGCCGGTGGCCTCGACCTTGAGCACGCGGTCGCGCGAGCCCTTCTTCATCGCCTCGATTCCCGCCTCGGCGGCGGCGGCGTGCTGCAGCACGCGCGCCCGGCCCGCGAGGACGTCGAGCTGCTCGGGCGTCATGGACTGGAGCAGCTCGCGGTCGATCATGGATACGAACGCGCCGGTGCGGTTGGCCAGCGCCTTGGCGCGGCGGAGCCGGCGCTCGGCGACGGCCCCCTCGAGCGTGGCGCCGGTGCGGCCGAAGTCGGTGTACCACATCAGCGCCGCGATGACGTTGAAGGAGACGGAGATGGTGGCCGCCACCAGGAGCGAGTGCACGCCCGCGGCGAGGCCGACGACGATGGCGAGGAAGATGTAGATCGCGTCCTTGGTGTCGCGCAGGTTGTTGCGGAAGCTCACCGCGCCGACGATGCCGCCGAGGCTGAAGGCGAGCGCCGTGCTGTCCTGCACCAGCAGGATGACGCCGGCCACCACCAGCGGCAGGATGATCAGCGTCTGCACCAGCGACTGCTGGAAGCCCTTCTTGCGCCGGGTCTGGACGTAGATCCAGGTGACGGGGAGCATGAGCAGGCAGGCGCTGGCCACGGCCACCAGCGCGCCGAGGACCACCATGGCGGGGTCGTCGGCGATCCGGGCGCCGGTCGCATCGGTGAGGAAGCCCCCGGTCGGCAGCGGGGCGTTGAACAGCCGGATCGCCCCGGGGACGAGGCGGGTGAGGACGGCGACGCTGGCAAAAAGCAGGACGTAGTACGCGACGACGCGGACGAGCAGGTTCCCGGCAAAGGCCGCGAGCCTGCCCGGCGACTGGGGAGAATTCATGTGGGTATCCGGGGGCACACGGGTATGCGCAAAGATGCCACCCGGCGGGGGATTCCGCTATGCCCGCTCAGGAGCGCGAGTTCCGCACCTCGGCGAGGTTGCCCGCCCACCATTCCCGGGCGCCGTCGGCGTCCCAGGCGGGGCCCACGTCGCAGTGGGCCAGCCGGCGGGAGAGCTCCTCGGCGGTCTGGGGGCGGTCCTGCGGGTCCTTGGCCAGGGTGGCCATGACCACCGCCTCGAGGTCCGTTGGGAGTGGCCGGCCAAGTCGCGCGGATGGGGCCGGCGGCTCGTTGTATCCGTGCTGGTACATCATCTGGACCGGGTTGTCGGCATCGAAGACGGTCTTTCCGGTGAGCAGCCAGTAGGCGACGCAGCCGAGCGCGTAGATGTCGGCCCGCCGGTCCACCGGCCCTGTGTTGACCACCGACTCGGGCGCCATGTAGGACGGCGTTCCGGGTTGGCCGAGGACGGCGGACACCCCGGCGTCCTGCTGGGCCTCGCGGCGCACCAGGCCGAAGTCGAGCACCTTGGCGAAGTCGGCGGTGAGGCCCATCTGGCAGAGGACGATGTTGGAAGGCTTGATGTCGCGATGGACGAGACCGCGCGCGTGGGCCTCGCCGAGCGAATCGCAGACCTGGCGGATGACGTGCACGACCCGTGCGGGCGGCAGCGGGCCGAAGTGCCCCACCATCCGCTGGAGGTCGATCCCGTCGAGCAGCTCCATGACGTAGTAGAGAGTGCCGTCGGCGGCGACGCCGAAGTCGTAGAGCGCCACAGTGTGGGGGCTCCGGAGCGCCGCCACCGCCTCCGCCTCCCGGTAGAAGCGCTCGACCACCACCTCGGCCACCGCGGGCGAATCGGCCAGCAGCTCAGGCCGGATGAGCTTGATGGCGGCGGGCTTGGCGATGAGCCGGTGCTTGGCCTCGTACACTTCTCCCATGCCGCCGCGCTGGACCAGCCGGCCGAGCCGGTAGCTGCCCAGCTCGCGCGCGGCGCCGGCCTCGCGGCCCAGCCGGCGGATCAGTGAGGCAGGGAGCAGGGCGAGGACGGCGCAGACGTAGTTCGGGACCATCGACCAGACGACTTCGCCGATGAAGGCGGGCGTCCACTGGTAGTCCACGCCGCGCAGCACAGACGCGACGAAGCCGAGCCCGTCCATGGAGGCGGCCAGCAGGCCGGCCACCAGCACGCGCCGGGGGCGCGAGGGCGCGATCGCAGGATAGACGAGGATCACCACGGCGACCCAGGAGATGCGCGACGCGTGCGGCTGGAACTCGTAGGAGATGATCAGCCCGATGAGCGCCGCCGTGAACACCTCGAGCCCGAGGCCCAGGTCGAGCACCAGGTGCGGCTTCTCGCGGAGCCGGCCCGCGGCGTGCGCCAGCGCGAGCGAGCCGGCCACGCCGATGGACGCGTAGATCCAGTTCGGAGTTGGCCAGCCCGCGGCGCCGGCGAACACGAACCCCGCCATCGGCAGCGCGACGTTGAAGACCAGCACCAACGCCCAGATGGTGGCGGAAATGAGCGCCGCGATGCGCACGCGCCCGATCGCCGAGCCGAGAATCTCCGCGGGAATGTTGGTGGTGCGCTCGCCGCCCGAGGTGGTGTGCGCATGCTCCTCGAGCGGGAGCTGGGTGATGAGGACGGGGTCGTGCAGGCGCGAGTCCATCACGTTGCCCGATGGGCGGCCCACCAGCGCACCGCCTCCTGCTGGCTCCACCGCTCGCCCGGCACCTGCCGCAGCATCTGCTGCAGAATGGTGGCGGTCTGGGGCCGGTCGTCCGGCTTCTTGGCGAGGCAGGCGAGGACCACGCGGTCGAGCTCCTCCGGGACCGGCGCCGGCGCGTGCCGCGACGGCGGGTCGGGCACCACGTTCAGGTGCCGGGCGATCGCCTGGATGCCCAGCTCGGTCTCGAAGACGGGCCGGCCGGTGAGCAGGAACCAGGCGACGCAGCCGAGGGCGTAGATGTCGGCGCGGCCGTCCACCTGGTCGCCGATCGCCATCTCGGGCGCCATGTAGGCGGGCGTCCCGGGCATGATGCCGGAGGCGGTGGCGAGCGAGTCGAAGGCATCGGGCTTCTGCGCCGAGACCGACTTCACCAGGCCGAAGTCGAGCACCTTCACGAAATCGTGGCGCAGGCCGAGCCGGCCGATGTGGATGTTGGCCGGCTTGATGTCCCGGTGCACCAGGCCGCGGCAGTGCGCCTCGGCGAGCGAGTCGCAGGCCTGCGAAACGATGTGGATGGCGCGGGCCGGCGGCACCGGCCCGTGGCGGCGCACCAGCGTCTCCAGGTCGAGCCCCTCCAGCAGCTCCATGACGAAGTAGAGCGTCTGGTCCTCGGTGAGGCCGAAGTCGTACAGCTCGACCGTGTGCGGGGAGCGGAGGGTGGCCGCGGTCTCCGCCTCGCGCCGGAAGCGGGCGATCGCGGTCTGGGCGGAGTCGCCGTTGCCGAAGGCGAGCACCTCGGGGCGGATCAGCTTGATCGCGGCGGGGCGCGCGAGCATGCGGTGCTTCGCGAGATAGACCTGTCCCATGCCGCCCTGGCCCAGCAGCTCGCCCAGGCGATAGCTCCCCATCTCGCGCTCGCGGGTCACCTGGTAGCCAAGGCGGGTGACCACGACCGAGATGACGATGGCGACGCCGAGCAGGAGGTAGGTGGGGAAGTGCATCAGGATCGCGTCGCCGATGCTGTCAAACCGGTACAGGCCCATGGAGCGCGCGAGGACCATTCCCAGCGGGTCCATGGACGCGGCGATGAAGCCGGCGACGGCAAACTTCCACGGGGGCGTCGGGGAGATCGCCGCGGCCATGAGCAGCACCGGGCCGATCCAGGAGATCACGGGGTTGGTGCTCGTCTGGACCCCCGGCTCCGGCCCCCAGTGCATGAGCACGCCGATGGTGAAGGCCGTGAGCACCATGTAGGCGAGCCCGATGTTGATGACCCGCCCGGGATCGCGGGGCGCGCCGTGGAGGTAGAAGTAGAGGCCGAGCGAGACGACGATGGCGCCGAGCGCGACACCGTCGGGCGGGACGGGCATGGCCCAGTTGGGCCCGTGGTCCATGAAGCCGAGCGCGACGTGGCCAAGCAGCGAGGCGGAGAGCCAGAGCGCGGCGGCCACGAGTGCGACGATCTCGAGGCGGCGTGACGCCTGCCTGAGGAGGTCGGGCGGGAAGCGGCGGGCGCGGCCGGGGCGGCTCCGCTGGTCGGCGGGCGTTTCCTGGGGCTGCCGGCCAATGAGGCGGCGCGGTTCAGACATTCATGCTCGGCATGTGCTCGTTCCACCAGGCGCGGGCGCGCTGCTCGGACCAGCTTCCAGGATCCACCGCCTCCGCCAGGCGGCGCGACAGCTCGCGCGCGGTCTGCGGGCGGGCGGCCGGGTCCTTGGCGAGGCAGGCCAGCACCAGCGCGTCGAGCGCCGGAGGGATCGCGCGGTCGGTGCGGGCCGAGGGTGGCACCGGCACCGCCGTCGAGTGCTGCACCACCATGCCGAGCGCGGTGTCGGCGGTGAAGACGAGCTGGCCGGTGAGCAGCCAGTAGGCGACGCAGCCGAGGGCGTAGACGTCGGCGCGGCCGTCCAGCATTCCCGTGCCCAGCGCCTGCTCGGGCGCGATGAACGCGGGGGTGCCCTGGATGGCGTTCTCGCGGGTGAGCGCGCCGGCCGGGTCCCCCTTCGCCTCCTCGTCCGATCCCTTCACGATCCCGAAATCGAGCACCTTCACGAAGTCGCAGTCCTCCCCATAGCGGCAGAGAAAGATATTCGCGGGCTTGATGTCGCGGTGGACCAGCCCGCACGACTCGGCCTCGGAGAGGGAGTGGCAGGCCTGGCGGAGCAGGAAGACTGCCCGCTCCGGGGGCACGGGGCCGTGACGCCTGACCAGCGCGTGGGCGTCGAGCCCGTCCAGCAGCTCCATGACATAATAGAAGGAGCCGTCGTCGGCGAGACCGAAATCGAAGAGGTCCACCGTGTGCGGCGAGCGGAGCCGGGCGATGGCCTGGGCCTCGCGCTCGAAGCGGCGGACGGCGTCGCTCGAGGCGGCGGCGGGCGCGCCGCCAAGGCGGGAGCGGCGGATCAGCTTGATGGCCGCGGGGCGGGCCAGCATGCGGTGCTCGGCGCGCCAGACCTCGCCCATGCCGCCCTGGCCGAGCTGCTCGGTGAGGCGGTAGCTGCCCAGCTCGCGGGCGGCGGCCACCTGGCGGCCGAGGCCGTAGATGACGCGGGCGCCGAGGTACGCGAAGCCGACGGCGATGGCGGAGTTGATCGAGGAGTTGATGAAGTCCGCGGAGCGCACCGGCACCTGGCCCCACGCGTCGAGGAGGAGGAGCGCGAGCGGCTGCATTGCGCCGGCGGCGATCGAGGCGGCGAGCATCACACGGGGCGGCGCCGGCAGGATGAGCGGGAAAAGGATGACGACGGCGGGGACCCAGGTCAGGTTCGGCAGGCTGCCCATGACCCGCCAGTGCTCCCACAGGGTGCGCAGCGCGATCACGAAGCAGATCACGATCTCGTATGCGAGCCCGAGCACCAGCAGCCGGGCGGAGGAGACGCTGGCCGAGCGCGCCACCCACCAGAGCCCGGCCGACACGGCGACGACGCCGATGTCGGCGACGTAGAAGGCGACCTGGCGGACGTATTCGGGCGGGACCGGGGAGCCGGCGAGCCGGGCCACCAGCATGCTGCCGAAGAAGAGCAGCGGGTCGATGGCAAAGCCGATAATGACGAGCAGGGCGAGCATCCGCACCCGGGCGCGCACCTGCTCGAGGAGGTCGTGCGGGAGCGAGGCGGAGAGCCCGCGGTCCTCCGGCCGTGGCGCCTCTGGGCGCAGCAGGGTGACGTGGTCTTGCATGCGGGGGGCTCCGGGCGGGGGAGCTACGGGATGGGGGGATGCTAACGCGGGGGGTGGGTTCGTGCCAGCGGCGTGCGTTTCGACGGCGAAGACGCAGCCAACGGGGAGACAGTCTCAAAATCTCAAGCCTCGCTGAGACTGGTGAGACTGGTCTCACGGCCCGCTTTTCCCGGTTTACCCCCAACCCATTGTCACGCAACGAGATCGATTCTCGCGGCCGATGGCACGCGGCCTGCCTTGGTGAGGGCATCTCCCTCAGCGAGCTCGCATGCGGCCAGCGCATTGGATGGGTCCTGCCCGCCTTCTCTGGTTCCTCATTGCCCTCTGCCTTGCGCCCCTGGCCGCCCTCGCCGCCCAGGTCGAACTCCCGCCCGGCGGGGACAATCTCTGCCCGGAAGAGGGCTGCCCGGTCACCTACGATGTCGAAGTGACGCCGGACAACGGCACGACGGCCGGCCGCACCGCCAACACGAGCGGGCACAGCGCCGCGTTCACGGTGACCAACACAGGCAGCTCCACCGATCAGTTCACTTCCGCCTGCGTGGCGGTGAGCGCCAACGTGACCTGCACCGGCACCAGTCCGGCATCGTTCACGCTGCATTCCGGCCACGACACGACCGTGACCGCATCGTTCAGCGTGGGCTCGGTCGGTACAGGCACGCTCAAGATTCGCGCGACCAGTGCCGGTGATCCTTCCGATGTAGGCAGTTACACGATCAATGTCGTCGCGGCGCCGAACCCTCCGATCGTAGTATCCCCGGGCGCGGGTGCCCGCGCCATCGTGCACAGGCGCCAACCGCTCATCCGGGCGGTCTTTCCGACCCCGGCCACGGGTTTCGACACGGGGGCCACGGTGCTGAAGTGGCGCGGCGCGGTCGTCACCGGCGTTGCCCGCCGGAGCCGTGGCCTCGTCGAATGGGAGGTGGATTCGACCGCCTGGCTGGCCACGGGCCTGCCGGGGTTCAGCGGCACCGACTCGGGCAAAGTTGAAGTCACCCACTGCGGGGTGAACGGCGGCTGCTCCACCGCGAGCCAGTGGGTCGTGCTCCCCAACGACTCGACACCCGTGCTCGGCTTCAGCGCCATGCCGCTGGAGGCCGTCAACGGCGGGTTCGGGGCGCCCTTCGGCGCGGGCTTCAGCGTCTCTGGGGCAGACGTGGAGACCGGGTTCAGCATTCCCAGCTACTCGAGCATGGGCGCGGCACGGAGCGCGGGTCTCGTCTATTCCACTCGGCAGAGCTATCCGCGGGCGCTGGTCCAGGTGGATCTCGACTTGCCATGGCCCACCACGAGCGCCAGCTCGGTCAAGCTCGTGCTCCTGGACGGTGCGGTCCGGCTCGACTCCCTGGTGCTCGCGAGTCCGAACACGGCCTGCCTCACCGGCAGCATCCGGCGCTGCCGGGCCACATTGCAGGGAGAGTTCACCAGTACCGGGGGCTCCACTCCCAGCATCACGCGGAAATGGCTCAGGGTCGAGGCCACGGTCACCGTGGGTGCCACGGTCAAGCAGAGCGTCGACTCGGTGGAGGCGGTCATCGTGGACCGCCGGGGCAGCCGGTACGGGAGCGGCTGGTGGCCGGCCGGGATCACCCAGCTCGTGGGCCAGGGTGACGACCGGGTGCTGGTCGGCCCGTCGGGGAGTGCGACGATCTTCCGCGGCTACGGGGACAGCGTCTACATCGGCCCTCCCGGCGCGACTACGGCACTGTTGAAGACGGCGAGCGGCTGGGAGCTGCACCCGCGGGGAAGTCTCGCCCGGATCCACTTCGATGCCCAGGGCCGGCTGATCAAGGCCGTCGATGCCAATGGCAATCGCGACTCGGTCGCCTACGACGCGAGCACCGACAAGGTCCTGAGCCTCACCGATCCGGTGGGCAAGACCATCACCCTGGCCTACGACGTGTCGGGCAAGCTCACGGGATGGACCGATCCGGCGGGCCGGCAGAGTACGGTCACGATTGCAGGCAACCAGCTCACCCGCCGCTGGCTGGCCTCGCCCGCCGCGCGGCCGGACACCGTGGTCTTCACCTACCAAGCGTATTCGGGCACCAACACGCTGCTCCTGCAGCGGCGGCAGGGGGTGCTAGCCGGGGACACAACCACGGTCCTCTACGACGCCACGGCCTTCCGCCGTCCGCTCGGGGTGCGGCTGGCGAGGGTGACGAACGAATCGGGCACGTTGATCAATCCCCTGATCAACTACACCGCAGTCGAACGCCAGGGCTACGGCGCCCTGCGCTCCCTGGACAGCGCCTACGTCGAAATGAAGGACCCGAGGGGCCATTGGACCCGGTCCCTGCTCACACGCTGGGGCCAGGCACGGCGGAGCTGGGACAGTCTCGGCCTTCTCTCCAGGGCGGAGATCGAGCCCGACGGACTCGTGCTCTGGAGCGAAGACCGGAACGGGGACTCGAGCCGGGTCCATCACGCCTATGATGCGTCTCGCCGGCTGGCGAAGACCTACATCTATCGAGGCGCTACGTCAGGGAGCCACGTGCTCCGCACCGACAGTCTCGTCTACGACAACAACCACCGCGTGACTCAGCGGGTCGACGCGCGCGGCCAGAGCAGCCTCTTCGCCTACGACGCGACGGGCAACCTCACCATGGTCCGCACGCCCAATGGGGCGGCCTTCGACACGGCCTTCACCTGGTACCGGAGCGACGGGCTTGTGGACTCGACCCGGCAGACGGGGAACACCGCCGCGACGCGATTCTTCTACGACCCCACCTGGAAGCAGCTGGATTCCGTAGTCAACCAGGCGGGGCAAACGCTCATGAAGAACACCTATGACAACCTCGGCCGAGTCAGCCAGTCGAGGAAGCGGAGCGACATCCGGCAGACCGGAGCCTCCACGACGACCTACCAGTGGGCTCGAAGCGAGACGTTCTTTGCGCTGGACAACCTGGTCGATTCGACGCGGAGCATGCTGAGCGACACCTCCCAGACCGCGGGCTTCACCCCGACCTGGCCGGCGGCCTCGGACACCACGCGTACCTGGCGGGTGAGCCACCGGTTCGACGCGGCGGGCCGGGACACGGCCCGCGTGAACAACCGGGGCACGGCAACGCTGTACAAGTACGACCGTCTGCACCGGCTCGTGGCCCGGCGTCCCTGGGCCGACTCGCTACCGGTCAAGGACTCGACCGCGTATGACGCTGCGGGCAACGTGAAGAAGACGATCACGCGGCGCGGGATCACCATCACGCATGCGTACGACAGCCGCAACCGGGACACGCTGACATCGATTCCCGGAGTCGGTGACCTGCGGCGCGCGTTCGGCGGGCCCCAGGGCCAGCTCACGCGCGTGTGGATGGCAAATGCCGTGGATTCGATCGGAGGCGTGAACGGCGAGATACGGATGGGCTACGACCTCCGGGGCCGGCTGCGAGCCGACACGGCGTACACCGGGACCACGGCAAGGGTGAGCAGCTACAGCTACGACACCTACGAGCGGCCCTCGATGCTCGTGGATCCGCTGGGTACGTGGACCACGAAGTACGAACCGGTGCGCGGCGTGATCGACACCCTTTTCACCCCGATGGGCGATACCATCGCGTTCGACTTCGACGTGAAGGGCAGGCCGCTCGCCCCGCGCATCCTGAGCGGCGGGCGGCGGGTGGACGGCAAGCGAAGCTGGAAGCCGAACGAGACCCTCGACGAGATGCGGACCTGGGTCTTCGTCGACGCCGACAGCTTCACGGCCGGGAGGCTCTACCGAGCCCAGGTGGATGTCGGGGAATACGGGCTGGTGCCGGAGTGGCAGCAGCAGGCCGGGCTCGGCCAGCCGATGCGGACGCTCGTCGATTCGACGGTCTACGACGCCTGGGGGCGGCTCATGGGCTGGAAGGGGCTCAAGAGCGGGGTGCCGTGGGTCCAGGTCGGCGCGGAGAGCTACAGCTTCGACCGGTCGGGCAACATCAACCAACCGACCGGCGCCGCCAACTATCACGCGACGAGGGACCAGCTGCTCGGCCGGGTAAACGGCGCGGGGCGTGACAGCCTGCGTTACGACGACGCCGGCAACCTGATCCAGTTCCGGGAGGCCTCCGGCGGGCCGGTCTGGGACTACGGGTATGACGCGTTGGGGCGGCTGGTGAGCGTGCGGCGGGGCGGCGTGCTGATCGCTCGCTATGGTTATGATGTGCTGGGGCAGCGGGTAGCCAAGCGGGTCTATTCGAGTGCTTCGGGCGGGACGATTGGGTACACCCGGTTCGTCTATCGCGGAGGGCAGGTGACGTTCGAAACGGACTCGGCGGGAACCATGGGCCTCAAGTACACGCATGGAGGCACCGACCGATTGCTGGCGATCACGGATGGAGCGACGCACTATTACATCACGACGGACAAGCTAGGGAGCGTTCGGGCGCTCACCCGGCGCGACGGCACGTGGGCGCTGAATCAGCGGTTCGGGCCGTATGGCGAACGGATTGCCCGGGACACGAGTGCGAGCTTTGCGTTGGGCCATCGCCTCCGCTTTGGGTGGACCGGGCGGGAGCTGGACGCCGAGACTGGCCTCTCCTTCCATCGGGCCCGATACTATTTCCCAAGCATTCGGCGTTGGACCCAAGAGGATCCAATAGGCTACCTAGGGAGCCAGAACCTGTACACCTACGTTATGGGTTCGCCGCTTCAGCTGCGGGATCCGACTGGGTTGGATGAGGACTGTGGCTACCAGCTATACCGCTACGACACTTGGGACCGCTGGACAGGGGACCATTTGCGCTCGCGGCTCGGCTGGGAGTGGGAATGCTGGTCGATGCCGAGTCGCATGGATCAAATGGGTCATGGGACTGGCGGGGGTAGGGCATCGGGTTCTGCGCAACCCGGCGCTGCCGATCCGACCGAACGCCGCGACATATGTAAGGAGATCGCATCGGCTCCGGCATTCCGCCACACCACTACTACGCTGCAAACTTGGGAGCGAATCGCGAACCTCGATCCTTCGGCGCCATACATTGAAGTCGGCGTTACAACGAATCTGGGGTTCGAGATGCTTGAGCGCGTTCGCATAGGAAGCATACCGGGCCCTAGCAGACGGGCAGGCAATACTACGTCGACCGTTCTCGGCACTGTCTCCTTCGAGAACATGCCGGCGCACGCCAACGATGTGTGGCTAATTCATACTCACCCTCGACATGGGTCGCTGGATGGAATATCAGATATGACCGGAGTGCATACAAGTGAGGATGTCCCCACCGGCACTGCGGTAGCGGGAGTGATCATTCTTCGCGGAGATGAATTTAGTGTAACGACCCGCGCCAGTGTCGAGCGGGTTCCGATCCCGGAATCAAGACGCTGCAAACTTCGGTAGGAGGACATTTGGCTCTTCGATCGAGCGTGATGAGAGGGTGTATGCTATCCGTCGTCTGCGTAGCCGGATGCATCCACACAGGCTCGTCTGCTGACGTGGCGCCGATACCCGCGGCGTACCGACGAGCAATTACAGAATGTCTCGGGAAGGATTCCAGCGCTGTTCCAGTAGGAGTATCACTGGCCGACCTGGAAGGAGAGTTCCAAGTCTACGCTTGGAATCGACAGGGTCTGGAAGGTGGCGATGTCGTCGGCGGCCGATTGGTATTTCATGCTCCAACGACTGCTGACTCAGCCAGGCTATGCCCCGGCGGGATTGACTGCGGGCGCTGGGCAGAGGCGGGCACCAACCTGCCGATGCTCGCGCTGGGTCCCGTGAGCTACTTCGAGTCTCCATGGCCGTTTGATCCCACTTTGAACGGGTTGGATGTCGAGCTTGGTGCCAACAGTTCTTTTCTGGCGATACTTGGGCTGGGTTCTCACAGTGGAGTCTTCTTTACAGGGCGCGTACGATCGCGCGATGCTGTGGCGGGCACATGGCACTCCGCGTTTCGATACGGGAGCAAGGGGCCGGCCAAGGGACATTTCTGTGCACAGCGAGTGCGCTCTTCTCGCTAGCGCAGAGGATTTACGCCAATACTGGGGAGAGAACCGGCGTGATGAAGCCAAGGTACATACCGACTTTGTTCCGGGTGCTCGCCGCACTTGCACTGCATCAGCACCAGGCCTGGGCTCAAGCAGAAGTTACTTCAAGGCTTCATGCGGAGGCTGACTCTCTAGAACAGCAAGGTGCCTACCGCGTGGCACTTGCTCTCACGCGTCAGGCTCTGTCACATTCGCCAAATGACGCGCATCTACTCTACGATGTAGGCAGGCTACTCTTGAGATCGGGGTTTCCCGACTCGGCGGTCGTAGCGTTGGAGCAGTCAATTCTCGTGGATTCGACTAGTGCAACCGCGTGGTCCGACTACGGAGCGTCCCTGGCAATGCTGGATCGACTTCCCGAGGCTCGGGAGTCTTTTCGTGCGGCGTATGCCCTGGACCGTTCTGACGCCCTCATTGTGATCAATCTGGCACGTACGGAGATGGCGCTCGGCGAGCCTGCTCGAGGGCTCGATCTGGTACGCACGTTCCGTTGGGATGCTGCGGATCCGTCGGCCACATTTCGGGCCGCGGAGCTGCTGCTGGAGGGGGGACATTATTCCGCGGCCCTTGCCTTGTATGCGCTGTTGTCGACGCGCCTTCCTCAGCTGGCCCATGGCCACCTGAGGAGGGGAGATGTGCTCATCCGCTTGGGTCGGTTCACGGAAGCTATTGACGCGCTCGAGTTAGTCACCCAATTGCGGCCAGACCTCCCTGAAGGCTGGGGTGCGCTTGGGTACGCACTATACTCAGCTGGGCAGTCTGATGCCGCTAGAGTAAGCTGGACGACCGCGGTGCGACTGGATGCAAACTATTTCTCGGTACGGCATCCGGAATGGCAGTCACATTGGGAAGTAGTGAAAGAATGACGCCGCGGATTCCTACCGCCACCGGAAGATCCGCAGCGCCACCACGAACGGCACCACCAGCCACCCCGCGATCAGCGCCAGCTCGCCGCCGAGGGACGCGAGGGGGGCGCCCTGGAGCATGACGGCGCGGAGAGAGTCCACCGTCGCGGTGAGCGGCAGGGCCTGAATGAAGGGCTGCAGCGCCGCGGGGAAATTGGCGGCCGAGAAGAAGACGCCCGAGAAGATCCACATCGGGAGCATCACGAAGTTGGCGATGCCGGAGACCGCCTCGACCGTGCGCGCGCGCGAGGAGACGAGGAGGCCGAGGGCGCTGAAGGTGAGCGCGGCGAGAAGAGACACCACCAGCAGGGTGCCGAGCGAGCCGCGGAGCGGCACGTCGAAGACGAAGATGCCGAAGCCGAGCAGGGCCGCGAGCTCGAGCACCAGGAAGATGAGCCGCGATACCAGGAACGACGCGAGGTACTGCGCGCGCGACATCGGCGTCGCCACCAGCCGCTTGAGGAGCTTCCGGTTGCGCGCGGTCACCACGGCGAAGGCGATGGACCAGATGCCGCTCCCCATCAGGTTGAGGCCGAGCAGGCCGGGGATGAAGAAGTCGATGTAGCGCGAGCCGCGCTCCTGCACAGTTGCCTCGCGCACCGCCATCGGGTCGCGGCGGCCGGCGCCGCGCTGGACCGCCTCGTCCGCCACCAGGCGGGCCATCCGCCCCTCGGGACGCGACGGGTCGAAGCGGTACTCGACGCCCGCGGCGCCGGCGCCTGTCGTGCCGCCGGCGCCGGCCGGCGCCACGACCAGCGCCACCTGCCCGGTGCGGAGCGCGTGCGCGGCCGCGCTGTCGTCCGCCAGCGGCACCGCGGCAATGCCCGACACCGAATCGAGCGCCGCCCGCGCCGCCGCCGGCGCCGAGGCGAGCACGCCGACCCGCACCGTCTCCGGCGGCCGGCTCCGGAAGGCGATGCCGAGCCCCGCCGCGAGCAGCAGCGGGAAGCCGAAGGTCCAGAAGAGGGCCTCCGGCTCGCGCAGGAACTCGCGCAGGCGGACGAGGGTGAGCTCGACGATCGCGGGACGCACGCGAGCGGGCGCGGGCCGATCCGGCGTCACCCGAGCGTCCTCAGCCATCGCGCAGCGCCCTCCCCGTGAGCGACACGAAGACGTCCTCCAGCGTCGGCGAGTGGGTGCGCAGCTCGGCGAGCGGGAGCCCCCGGCGCGCCAGCTCGCCGAGCAGCGCGGGGATCGCCATGTGCGGCGCCGTGACGTGGAGCTCCCAGCCGCCGTCGGTGGCGCGCGCGGGGTGCGCCGCACGGACCGTCTTTTCGATTTCCTGCAGCGCGTCGGCGGGCACACTCACCCCGTCGTCCACCGCGAAGAAGACCACCTGCTGCGCGCCGATGCTCGAGACCAGCTCCCGCGGCGTCCCCTCGGCGATGATGCGGCCGTG
>Ga0307414_10001020_pt1 | contig 14307 bp, 8 predicted proteins | sample DK1Ometagenome_FD_203804 | JGI IMG/M metagenome (GOLD analysis project Ga0307414, IMG submission 203804) | Maize rhizosphere microbial communities from greenhouse at UC Davis, California, United States - DK15-O-3 | ecosystem: Host-associated > Plants > Roots > Rhizosphere > Soil | place: USA... | reverse complement strand
CTGCCGGAACAGACGGCAACGGCATCGCTTCGACGACAGACAACGGAGACGGAACATTCACGATTACCTATACTGACGGTTCGACGTTTACCACTTCAGATCTGACTGGTCCGCAGGGGACTGCCGGGGCAGACGGAGCAGACGGAGCAGACGGCACGAACGGAACAGACGGTAATGGCATCGCTTCGACGACAGACAACGGAGACGGAACGTTCACGATTACCTATACTGACGGTTCGACATTTACCACTTCAGATCTGACTGGTCCGCAGGGGACTGCCGGAACAGACGGCAACGGCATTGCTTCAACGACAGACAACGGTGACGGAACGTTCACAATTACCTATACTGACGGTTCGACATTTACCACTTCAGATCTGACAGGTCCGCAGGGGACTGCCGGAACAGACGGCAACGGCATCGCTTCGACGACAGACAACGGAGACGGAACATTCACGATTACCTATACTGACGGTTCGACGTTTACCACTTCAGATCTGACTGGTCCGCAGGGGACTGCCGGAGCAGACGGCACGAACGGAACAGACGGTAATGGCATCGCTTCGACGACAGACAACGGAGACGGAACGTTCACGATTACCTATACTGACGGCACGACGTTCACCACTTCCAACCTAATGGGAACAGACGGCAACGGCATTGCTTCGACGACAGACAACGGTGACGGAACATTCACGATTACCTATACTGACGGCACGACGTTTACCACTTCGAACCTAATGGGAGCAGACGGTAACGGCATTGCTTCGACGGCAGACAACGGTGACGGAACGTTCACGATTACCTATACTGACGGTTCGACGTTTACCACTTCAGATCTGACGGGCCCGCAGGGGACTGCCGGAACAAACGGAGCAGACGGCACGAACGGAACAGACGGTAACGGCATCGCTTCGACGACAGACAACGGTGACGGAACGTTCACGATTACCTATACTGACGGCACGACGTTTACCACTTCCAACCTAATGGGAGCAGACGGCAACGGTATTGCTTCAACGACAGACAACGGTGACGGAACGTTCACGATTACCTATACTGACGGTTCGACGTTTACCACTTCAGATCTGACGGGTCCGCAGGGGACTGCCGGAGCAGACGGCACGAACGGAACAGACGGTAACGGCATCGCTTCGACGACAGACAACGGTGACGGAACATTCACGATTACCTATACTGACGGCACGACGTTTACCACTTCGAACCTAATGGGAGCAGACGGCAACGGCATTGCTTCGACGACAGACAACGGTGACGGAACGTTCACGATTACCTATACTGACGGTTCGACGTTTACCACTTCAGATCTGACAGGTCCGCAGGGGACTGCCGGAACAGACGGTAATGGCATCGCTTCGACGACAGACAACGGAGACGGAACATTCACAATTACTTATACTGACGGCACGACGTTTACCACTTCGAACCTAATGGGAGCAGACGGTAACGGCATCGCTTCGACGACAGACAACGGAGACGGAACGTTCACGATTACCTATACTGACGGCACGACGTTTACCACTTCAGATCTGACTGGTCCGCAGGGGACTGCCGGGGCAGACGGAGCAGACGGCACGAACGGAACAGACGGTAATGGCATTGCTTCGACGACAGACAACGGTGACGGAACATTCACGATTACCTATACTGACGGCACGACGTTTACCACTTCGAACCTAATGGGAGCAGACGGTAACGGCATTGCTTCGACGACAGACAACGGTGACGGAACGTTCACAATTACTTATACTGACGGCTCGACGTTTACCACTTCAGATCTGACAGGTCCGCAGGGGACTGCCGGAACGGACGGAGCAGACGGCACGAACGGAACAGACGGTGCGGACGGGGCAGACGGTAATGGCATTGCTTCGACGACAGACAACGGTGACGGAACGTTCACGATTACCTATACTGACGGTTCGACATTCACCACTTCAGATCTGACAGGCCCGCAGGGGACTGCCGGAACAAACGGAGCAGACGGCACGAACGGAACAGACGGTAACGGCATCGCTTCGACGACAGACAACGGTGACGGAACATTCACGATTACCTATACTGACGGCACAACGTTTACCACTTCAGATCTGACTGGTCCGCAGGGGACTGCCGGTACAGACGGCACGAACGGAACAGACGGTAATGGCATCGCTTCGACGACAGACAACGGTGACGGAACGTTCACAATTACCTATACTGACGGTTCGACATTCACCACTTCAGATCTGACTGGTCCGCAGGGGACTGCCGGGGCAGACGGAGCAGACGGCACGAACGGAACAGACGGTAATGGCATCGCTTCGACGACAGACAACGGTGACGGAACGTTCACGATCACCTATACTGACGGTTCGACGTTTACCACTTCAGATCTCACAGGACCTACCGGACCTCAGGGCGAGGATGGAGTATCGGTAGTAACCGGAGGAACTGGAATCCAAGTATCAGGAGATGGAAGTGAGGCCACACCGTATGTGGTTACCAATACAGAGCCATGGTATGACCAATCTGATAATCAACAAGCAACTAGCAATACAGACAATATCTATCAATCAGGCAAAGTCGGAATTGGAACTTCAAATATGTTAGGTACAACAGACGACGACGTAGCTTTAGCCGTAAATGGCAAAATACTTACCACATCCAGTGTATATGCGGATTATGTATTTGAAGAATATTTTGAAGGTAAATCTGCCATCAATAAGGACTATGGATTCAAATCCCTTGCCGAGGTAGAGAAGTTTATAAATGAGAACCGGCACCTGCCAGGAATTACTAAAATTGATGCCCTGAAGCAGAACACCAATGGCGATTATATCATCGATGCTACTCAGCTAAACATTCAGATGCTGGAAAAAGTGGAAGAACTTTATCTTCACTTAATCGAGCAGAAGAAACTGATGGATAAAAAGGACCAGGAGATTCTAGAACTTAAAAAGCAGACAGATGAATTAAATAAACGTCTCGAACGCCTTGAGAAAATAATTATCAAAAATCCTTAACAGGAAAAAAGCGCCAGATATTCTGGCGCTTTTTTCTTCTCTTTTTTAACTTAAGCTGACGTTGCTTAGAAGATAAATAGTAATAAGAACGCTTTCCGTGAAGAGAAACCCTAGTAACCAAGACTAATTGATCTTGTCTCAGCTGCCATTTTCAATTATTTCGCAAACAGTAGAGAACATCATGCTAATAAATGTAAATCGATAGAATTAACGCGTGTAGTTCTGGTAAATAATAAGAATGAATTGCGAAATCGGATAGTGTGAATGAACTTAAGAATATATTTAAGATTTATGATATTTCTTTAACCAGAAGAATTAGCTTTTTGTTTTTAATATACATTGTTATGCTTAATAAGTTTATATCAAGGCATATTCCAAAATTTTCTCCTCAAATTTATATATTGCTATTAATTTATCTATTTGAAAGGAAGCTTTAAAGTTTATTTTCTAATCCAGCAAAATTTCAGAGTTCAATTTCACCAATACTGTAACAAAAATAGCAATTTCGAAGATACTCTATAACTTTGGAGGCATAATCGGGTTGAGATTTAATATTTATTCTTAAATCTAAAAATTTGTTGACTAATTGCAAATAGCTGAAAATCAAGAAGTTGAATTTATGTTTTTATTATGGATGTTCATTTTGTTGAAGAAGAATATATTTTATTGAAATGTTTTTAATTAAATCTAGAATTTTATGTGACTTTTTTAAAAAGATGTTGTCTAATGAGTAGATAAACAATTATAACTAACAATCCCATGGACAATAACGGACAAGCTTATCACACTAAGTTAAATCAAGACTATTTTAAGAAGAAGATCAACCGCCCAATTACTGTAGCGGTAGATTTCTATAAACTAGCAAGCCAGAAAGACAGTACTAATTTCTTCCACGAATTTTCTTTGAGATTTCCTAGATTTATAGACTGCTTGAAATCAAAGTATCCAGAGATAAATGCAGCTGATTTAAAAGTTTGTACTCTTTTAAAGTTGGATTTCTCAACAAAGGAAATCGCAGTCGTTACTAATAGTACAGTTAGAGCAATACAATCTAGAAAATTCCGTATTAGAAAAAGATTGAAGATTGATTCACAGACAGATATCAATATTTATATGTTAATGCTTGGCTAGATAAATACAGAAGCGTATTAAACGCCACATCCACATTTATTTAGCATATATATAATTAACTATTAATCTAATATTTCTCATCTACTATCTATCAGTCAATCAATCAACTGGAACTAAGTTTAAACTTAGTTCCAGTTTTTTTTCTTTCGACAGAATAATAGTTTGGCTTTTAATGTCAATAATATCCTTTACGAAGCTAAATCCATTACACCATGTGTTCATCAATAGTGGCATAGCTCTAGGTAGATTTTGCATACAGTAGGATCAGCTAAATTATTTTAGGCGTGAACTTTCCGAAATTGTTATTCCAGCGACCTGAATCGCTGTTTTAAAAGCAAAGAACCAACTAATTCTTATTTTGCTTTGAGTAGTTTTTGGAGAAGTGAAAGTATTTTTGGAATTTTCCATTCGCACCTGTTTAACATCTTTTGATGTACCGTATCGTCTATATAGGAATAATCTTGTTGATCAGTCCGTTAAGCTTTCTTAATGCTCAGTCTCCACTCAGTCGAAGGGAGATCAGGACATTATTGGAAAACGCTGGAAATGTTCCAGTCGATGATCGGAATGATTCGATCTTGTCTTTAATTTCGGAAGCAAAAAAAATTAATTTCTATGAAGGAGTTGTCTTTGGATATTACAGGCTTGGAAGGCATTATGCGCTCTATGGTAACTTTGAAGAAAGTATCAGAAGTTTTTCAAGCGGAGAATCATATCTGGCAAAATTGAAAAATGAGGATAATCTTTATTCTTTGATTTACAACGGGCTGGCAGAAAATTATTATCGATTAGGATTTAATGATGAGGCTATTATTTATGCTAGAATGGCATTTAATCACGGTCTTCGCTGGGAAGGGTTGGAAGTGGGCAGAGTGATTAAAATGCGAGCAAATCATATTATTGGAGAAGCGTATCTACATAAAAATGTGGATTATGGACTAGACTCTGCCCAGCATTATTTTCGTCTGGTCATTAATCAAACCAAAAGGAAGGATATTCCCAAGGCGGAAATTAAAAGTTTAGAAGTGGTCAGAGATATTATTCTCGTCTCATCTCTTGGCGAGATGGGTAACATCTGGATACAAAAGAATAATTTAGATTCAGGGGCGCATTATTTAAATCAAGCGCAAAATTACATCATCAAGGGTCCAGAAGCCAATTTTGTCAAGGTTAAACTCGCTGCTTATTCAGCTAGACTTTATTTTGAGAAACAAGACTATGACAAGGCAGTAGTAGAAAGCCTAAATGCTTTGGAAAAAGAAAAGGGTTTGGCTTTTCCTGCTTTGTATCTACGGAAGCAGTTGTACCAATATTGTTTTGAGTCTTTCGAGAATTTGGGTAATCCCGATTCGGCAAGTAAGTATAGAAAAATGTACTTATCGCTTGCAGATAGTTTAAATTTGCTTGAAAAGAGTGGGGTTTCATCCGCCCTTCAAAAAGTACACACAAAGAAGGATCTTGAATATCAGGAAGTTTGGCAGTCACTTAATCAATGGAAGTGGCTGGTTGTAATTGCTACTGTACTCTTTACTATTACAGTAATAATACTTGTGGTAGCATTAAATAATGCATATAGAAGAAGGAGAGAGGCACTTCTTGAAAAAGAAGGTGCCTCACAGGAAGTAATTGAACTGCGCCAAAAAATCAACGTTTCCTTTGACAACGTGGTGGAAATGGCTAAAAACAATGATCCAGCGTTGTTGGCGAGTTTCAGAGAAATTTATCCTCAATTCTGTGATAATCTATTTGAAATAGCTCCTGATTTAACAAATGAAGAATTGAAGTTTTGCGCACTTCTTTTTCTGGATTTTTCAACCAAAGATATCGCGCGCTATACTTTTGTGGAGCCTAAGACTGTGTACATGAAAAAATACAGAATCCGGAAAAGGCTCAAAATCGGGGGAGATACAGACCTATATTGGTGGACAAAGCAACTTCAGTTTAACAATTAATACAATCTGATTTCTTGGATTTTGTAATACGATGCTCACTGATAGTAGTAGATTCCTATATCTAACATTTTTAAAGGAAGATTTAACTTTTAAAGCACATTCAATTTAAAAATTATGATTTACATATTTTGTTATGGAAGGTATCTTGTAATCTTTAATTTATTGATAATCAATTATTTAAAATTTATATTTTTCATGTAGAAACTTTGTAGTAGTAATTTTTTAGGTAAAAAACGTGATTCAGAGGTAGATTTAAATATCATTTATGACTATTCACGCAATAATTAACTTCTATGATTATCAACTCTACCATTGAAAAAGATTTGAACAAATTGGCTATAACCGGGGATGATTTCTTAATCAAGATACGGCTAATGGAATTGAGGCATTTAGCATTAAACTCAAGTAACTCCTTATTTATTTTTGAGTTTATTAATACTTTCCCTGAATTTGCAAACGCCATCAGAACTGGATTTGCTGATTTTAATTCTATGGATTTAAAATTTTGTGCATTATTAAAGCTGGGATTCTCTACGGTAGAAATAGCCAATATTACTAATAGTTCCATGAGAGCTGCAGAATCAAGAAAATACAGAATACGCAAAAGATTAGGGCTAGAAACCCCGAGTGATTTGTATGAATTCATGGGTACTCTTGGGCAGGATAGTATGCATATTAGAAATAGCGCAAACGTAGCTTGATCTTTCAAAGATTAAAAACATATATCCTTTAATTATAGATCAGTAATAATCTTAGTACAGATCAATCTGTAGTCGATTGTTGCTAAGAAAAAAAACGCAACAGTCTTACAAGCATTAACGGTATGGTACCTGGTACTAACTTTCACTGATCCTTTATAAACAGGAGCACGAATGCATCAGCAGAATCATTCAATGCAAAAATAAAAGCTTTCAGGGCTCAGTTCAGAGGAGTCACCAACATTGAATTCTTCCTGTTTAGACTATCTAACATCTATGCCTGAAAAACCTGCTCCCCAGATATTCAGGTTGATCCCAACTTTCCCTTATCCACCCTTCTTCTAATTTCAGGGATCACAGGCCGAAAAATTAATATCCGCAAAATAAAAAAGGCTTCCACAAGTGAAAGCCTTTAAGTAGCGAGGACGGGAGTTGAACCCGTGACCTCAGGGTTATGAATCCTGCGCTCTAACCAACTGAGCTACCTCGCCAGGTATATTGGTTTATCCCTTCAAAATTATTTCGAGTATTGATTTTTGAAATTAATGCCTATATTAAAGCACAGTCTAAAATCAAATTTGCTTGGCTGAAAATCAAATATTCTCAACCGTGAAAACCTCCCTTTCGAATGGGAATGCAAATATGAGGTCTTGTAATGTGAAATGCAAGTTGATGTTCTTTAAAAAATTGACTTTTATTAATTGAAATAGCCAAAATCATGGTCAAAAATAAGTTTGTAGCTGATTATCAAATCAATGCTTCCAAAAAAATAGTTTTCCAATATTTGAGCACTGCGAGTGGATTGGAGGAGTGGTTTGCTGATGAGGTGAAAATTAATGAGGACAAGAATTATATTTTCAACTTTGATAATGAAGATCATTTTGCCCGGATTGCATCCATTAGAATGAATTCTCATGTCAAATTTGAATTTTATGATCCGAAAAAACTGGATGATTCTGACCATTCATATATTGAATTTAAACTTGAAGAAAATGAATTGACCCAAACGTTGTTTTTAAAAGTCGTCGATTATTCCGATGTGTATGATGATGAGGAATTGGTTGCGATATGGGAAGGACTCATTCTTAGATTGAAAGAAATAATTGGTGGGTAATCTAAATTCTATTCACCAAATTTGAACTTCGGCTTCAAGGCACCGTACTTTTGCTTTGATAGTAGATTGAATAATGAAGAAACTCGACAAACTTATACTTGGGTCTTTTTTGGGCCCATTTTTATTGACATTCATCGTGGTGGATTTCATCTTGTTGACTGTCAATATGTTGAAGTACTTCGATGAAATTTTTGGTAAAGGATTAAGTTTTTGGATCTACGCGGAACTGATTGGCTACTTCGTAATCAGTATTTCCCCTATGGCCCTACCGCTGGCTGTACTCTTATCCAGTCTCATGACTTTTGGAAATCTTGGGGAACATTTTGAGCTTACAGCAATTAAAAGCAGTGGTATATCCCTATTGAGAGCCTTGCGCCCAATTGGTGTGTTTGTAATTGTACTGGTATGTGCGGCTTATCTTTCTAATAACTACTTAGTTCCAAAGGTTAACCTTAAGACATTTAGCCTGCTCTATGATATTCGTATGAAATCACCTGCACTTGATATTAAAGAAGGTGTTTTTTACTCAGGAATTCCAGGCTATAGTATTAAAGTGAATAAGAAAGTAGGGGAATATGGTCTCGAAGATATATTGATATATGACCATTCCCGTGGATTACAGGGAAATCTAAATGTAACATTGGCTGATTCGGGTAGCATGGAGCCGTTTTTTAATGAGAACTACATGCGGCTTAGCCTCTACAATGGGATCAATTACGATGAGCCTAAGCAAACAAGGGGGATTAAAGAAAAACCGGGTGAATTTAAAAGAAGCAGCTTTGATGAGAATGTCATCATTTTTGACTTAGATGCTTTCAAGCTCAGTAGAACAGCGGAGGATGCTTGGTCCACCAATAGATCCATTAAAAATATTTCAGAAATCAAGGAAGGATTGGATTCAATAAAAACTCTTGTCAATGACCAATATTATTTGAATTATTTGACAGCATCAGGGGTGTATCCTTTTTATACAAGAGAAAGAAAGCTCAATCCTGCTCCGCAAATAGCCGAGAGAAAGGCTAAGGATGATACCTTGCGGTTATTAAAGTCCAGAAAAGCAAAGTCTTTACAGGATTCACTTGATCGGGAGAGCAGCTTATCCAAACCTTTGGTGGATACTTTAGTAGAAGAAAGTGATATACCTAAGCAGCTTATCGGTGATGACACAACCCTAAAAGTTAAATCAACCAACTCACGTAATGATAGTGTCCCGAGCCGGAAGTCATTGAATGATCGTTCAATTGCCAAGCGAACTGATTCACTCCAAATCGCAAAATCAGAGGCTGCAATCAAGACTAAAAGGACTTTGCCGTTGACCGAAGATGAAAGAGTGCGATTGGATTCAGTCTTACAGGGCAGAAGTACGATGAAAAATGCCACCACAGTAGCATTGAATAATGCCCGGAACCTGAAGAATAACTTTGACTTAAAAAAGACCCAGATAGATAATTACGAACGTGAGTATAGAAGGTATCAGATTTCTTGGTATCAAAAGTACACTCAGGCATTTGCTTGCTTTGCCATGTTCTTGATCGGGGCGCCCTTGGGGGCAATCATTAAGAAGGGGGGGCTGGGTATGCCGGTACTCATATCAATTATATTTTTTATAGTTTACTATATGTTGACGATTACGGGAGAAAAATGGGCAAAGGAAGGTGTGGTTGATCCGTTCATCGGCACTTGGTTCTCTAATTGGTGCTTACTTCCATTTGGGTTGTTCTTTGTCAGGCAAGCCAGAAAAGATGCGAGATTATTTGAGCCTGACTTTTATCAGAGCATCTGGAAAGGCCTAAAAGATCGACTAAAAGTTATACTTCCAAAAAAGAGTTGACCTTGTATAATAAGGAGAATAACATTACCTTTGTATCTGTTTTATAAAATTTAGCTAAACATGTATTTATCCTCAGAGAAGAAACAAGAGTTATTCAAAAATCATGGACGGTTAAAATCTGCTACTGACACAGGGTCTCCTGAGTCTCAGATTGCCCTCTTTTCACACAGAATCAAGCATTTGACTGAGCATTTGAAGTCAAATAAGAAAGATCACTCTTCAAGACTTGGTCTATTGAAGCTAGTAGGTAAAAGGAGAAGCCTTCTTGATTACCTACGCAAGAAAGAAATCGAGCGATACAGAGCAATCATCGCCGAGCTAGGAATCAGAAAATAACCATTTAGTAAGGTTCTCTTGAGTGAGAACCTTACTTTTTTATTTTTTAGGTTATTATAAAGACTTTTATCACTAACGATGCAAACTAACAATTATTTATGTTACCGAACTTAATCACCAAGACCATCACCCTAGAAGATGGCAGAGAAATTAGTATAGAAACTGGTGCTTTGGCTAAGCAGGCTGATGGATCAGTAGTAGTGAAGATGGGGAAAGCGATGCTTTTGGCTACTGTAGTATCCAAGAAGGAAGCTGGAGAAGGGGTGGACTTTTTACCGATGTCAGTAGACTATCAGGAGAAATTTGCTTCCTCTGGAAAAATTCCGGGAGGATTTTTGAAAAGAGAAGGCAGGCTTTCTGATTATGAAATTTTGATCAGCCGCATAGTAGATAGAGCGATTCGCCCGATTTTCCCGGATGATTATCATGCAGATACACAGATTGCAATCACGTTGATCAGTGGTGATGAAGAGGTGCTTCCGGATGCGTTGGCAGGTCTTGCAGCATCAGCGGCTTTGGCTGTTTCAGATATCCCGTTCAATGGTCCAATCTCTGAAGTTCGTGTGGCAAAGATCGATGGTAAATTGAAGATCAATCCAACGCCTACTGAATTAGAAAAAGCTTCTTTGGAATTTATAGTGGCTGGATCACTTGATTTCATTCTCATGGTGGAAGGAGAAGCCAATGAGATCCAAGAAGAAGAGATGTTGGAAGCGATGCAATATGCTCATGAAGAAATCAAGAGACATTGCCAGGCGCAGATCGAACTTACTAAGCAGGTAGGAAAAGAAATTAAAAGAGAATATAATCACGAGAAATCTGATCCAGCGCTTTATGAGAAGATGAGAGCTGGAGTTTATGACAAACTTTATGCTTCCGTAAGTAAGCAAATAGCTAATAAATCTGAACGTTCTGCACTTATCAAAGAGATTAAGGAGCAATTCATAGCTGACCTGGGTGAAGATCATGAATTTGAAACCAGTTTAATTGGTCCGTACTTCAGCAAAATTCACAAGGAAGCTGCCAGAAATCTTACATTGAACGAGAAGAAAAGATTAGATGGAAGAAAGCTTGATGAAATAAGACCAATCTGGTCTGTAGTTGATTATTTACCTTCTGCGCATGGTTCGGCTTTATTTACGAGGGGAGAAACCCAATCTCTTACTACTTGTACCTTAGGTACGAAGATGGATGAGATGATGATAGATGGAGCGACTATTTCAGGGTACAACAAATTCTACCTTCACTACAATTTCCCAGGTTTCTCCACCGGAGAAGTGAAACCAAACAGGGGGCCGGGAAGAAGAGAGGTAGGTCATGGTAATCTAGCCATGAGAGCCTTGAAGAAAGTACTTCCTCCTGCAGATGAAAATCCATATACTATCCGGATTGTTTCTGATATTCTTGAATCTAATGGATCGTCTTCTATGGCTACTGTATGTGCTGGTTCATTGGCCTTGATGGATGCTGGTATTCCCATCAAATCTGCTGTAACTGGAATTGCTATGGGGATGATCTCTGATGCAACAACCGGAAAGTATTCTATTCTTTCGGATATATTGGGAGATGAAGACCATTTGGGAGATATGGATTTCAAAGTAACGGGTACTGAAAGGGGGATTACTGCTTGCCAGATGGATCTTAAAGTAGAAGGACTTGATTATTCAGTATTGAAAGAAGCGTTACTACAAGCCAAAGAAGGTAGACTTCATATTTTAAAAGAGATCACGAAGACACTTGCTGCTCCTAAGGCTGAATTGAAGCCACATACACCAAGATCTTTCATCATGTTCATTCCTAAGGAGTTGATTGGTGCTGTGATCGGACCTGGTGGTAAAGTGATTCAGGAAATCCAAAGAGACACAGCAACAACTATCGTGATTGAAGAGATCGATAATCAGGGGAAAATCAATGTATTCTCGGCCAACCAAACAAATATGGATGCCGCCCTTTCGCGTATCAAATCCATCGTGGCCCAGCCGGAAATAGGAGAAGTTTATACTGGTAAAGTAAAAAATATTCAACCTTTTGGAGCTTTTGTGGAATTTATGCCGGGCAAGGATGGTTTACTACATATATCCGAGATCAAGTGGGAGCGTGTAGAAACTATGGAAGGTGTGCTTGAGCCGGGAGAGGAAATACAGGTCAAATTAATTGATGTCGACAAAAAGACCGGCAAATTCAAACTTTCCAGAAAAGCTATTTTACCTAAGCCGGAAAAACCTGCTTCAGATAAAGAGTCTTGATCGACTATTCATTAATTTGAATATCTTAACATATTAAATTCACAAATCGTACCCTGAATGAGGCAGCTAAAAATTAGCAAACAGATTACCAACAGAGAAAGCCAATCTCTTGATAAGTATTTACAAGAAATCGGAAAGGTGGACCTGTTGACAGCAGATGAAGAGGTTGTTCTAGCAAAGAGAATTAGAGAAGGTGACCAATTGGCACTTGAAAAATTGACTAAAGCTAATCTCCGCTTTGTTGTTTCAGTTGCCAAGCAATACCAGAACCAAGGCCTTTCACTAGGCGATTTGATCAATGAAGGTAACTTGGGACTGATTAAAGCAGCACAAAGGTTTGATGAAACTAGAGGTTTTAAATTCATATCCTATGCCGTATGGTGGATTAGACAGTCCATATTGCAGGCTTTGGCCGAGCAGTCCAGGATTGTTCGTCTACCATTGAACAGGGTTGGATCATTGAATAAGATCAGTAAAACATTCAGCGAACTAGAGCAGAAATTTGAGCGTGAACCTTCCCCGGAGGAACTTGCGGAAGTGCTTGAAGTGACAGCCAATGAAGTCGTGGATACGATGAAGATTTCAGGACGTCATGTTTCCATGGATGCTCCATTCGTTCAAGGCGAAGAAAACAGCCTTTTGGATGTATTGGAAAACGACGGAGATGAGAAGCCTGATGATGGCTTGATGAATGATTCACTTCGAAAAGAAGTTCAACGGGCTCTGTCTACTTTGACTCAGAGAGAGGCGGATGTAATTACGCTTTACTTTGGCCTCAATGGAGAGCACGCGATGACTTTGGAAGAAATAGGCGAAAAATTTAATCTTACCCGTGAGCGGGTGAGGCAGATTAAAGAAAAAGCTATTAGACGCCTAAGACATACATCTAGAAGTAAGACCCTAAAACCTTACCTAGGATAAAATTAAGGAAATAGAAAAGGGCTTTAAAAAGCCCTTTTTTTTTGAATCTAAGGCAGATTCAACTTTACCGTTTAATTTCTCAAAAGTCCGTGTAGTTTTCTCTCTTTGGGAATTTTAACAGAATCCTATTTTGTTACTAAAACAGAATTAACAAAATTTACTCGATTTAATATACCCTTATTAATGCAATCAGAAATTGAAAGAATAAAAGTCCTGATAATAGGTTCAGGACCAGCAGGATATACTGCCGCGATATATGCTTCAAGAGCCGGGCTTTCTCCGGTATTATACACTGGTGGCCAACCAGGCGGCCAATTGACCATTACAAATGATGTAGAAAATTATCCCGGTTACCCTGATGGAGTGATGGGTCCGGAAATGATGGAAGATTTCAGAAAACAAGCTGAGCGGTTTGGCACCCAAGTACGTTATGGCTTGGCGACAAAAGTTGATTTTAGTACCACACCAAAAACGGTCATTGTAGACGATCAGGTGACCTTGCATGCTGATACTGTGATTATCTCCACCGGAGCTTCTGCAAAGTGGCTTGGGATAGAAAGTGAAAGTAGATTGAACGGTAAAGGAGTTTCCGCATGTGCCGTGTGTGATGGTTTTTTCTTTAGAGGACAAGAAGTTGCTATTGTTGGGGCGGGTGATACTGCATGTGAAGAGGCATCTTATCTTGCCAACATCTGTAGCAAAGTTTACATGCTGGTCAGAAAGAATGAAATGCGTGCTTCGCAAATTATGCAGAGACGTGTGATTAATAATCCTAAGATTGAAATTCTCTGGAACACAGAGACCGAGGAAATATTGGGAGAGGAAGAAGTGACAGGGGTAAGAATATTCAACAATAAAACTGGAGAAAAATCAGATTTAGCAATTTCTGGCTTCTTTGTTGCTATTGGTCATCAACCAAACACTGGCATATTCAAAGATTATATTCATATGGATGATGCCAGCTATATCAAGACTATTCCTGGAAGTACTAAGACAAATGTAGAGGGTGTTTTTGCCTGCGGTGATGCGCAGGATAACGTCTACCGACAAGC
>Ga0307414_10001019_pt1 | contig 14310 bp, 7 predicted proteins | sample DK1Ometagenome_FD_203804 | JGI IMG/M metagenome (GOLD analysis project Ga0307414, IMG submission 203804) | Maize rhizosphere microbial communities from greenhouse at UC Davis, California, United States - DK15-O-3 | ecosystem: Host-associated > Plants > Roots > Rhizosphere > Soil | place: USA... | reverse complement strand
CGGTTTCATGACCGCGGAAGAGCTGCATGCGGGCCGCCGCCGCAGCGACCTGCGCAACGCCAATGACGGCGATGACCGCGACATGCGCCAGTTCGCCGCGCACCTGGACATGAAGCTGTCCGACGCGCTCACCTTCGGCACGCGGCTGTACTACAACCGCTATGAAGACGACCGTCGTGTGACCTTCAGTGACCTGCCCAGCGGCAACCTACCGCGCCAGCGTCGTGTCTGGGACGAGCGCCAGACGGGCCTGCTCGGCACGCTCACCTGGCAGGCCAGCCCCATGCTTACCGTGGAAGGCGGGCTGAACTACGAGCAGCAGGACAACGGCTACCGTCGCGAGCGCTACGCCTACGCCGAGCCCACCGATTTCAGCCAGGCACCGGCACGCGTGCAGAACAACGACCGCCACAGCTTCGACAACTGGGGCGCTTACGTGCAGGCGATCTACCAGCCAGCCGACGCATGGAAGATCGTGCCGGCCTACCGCGTGGACCGTTTCAGCGGCCACACCCGGCTGATGAACGGCGCCACCGGCCGCCTGCAGGACTACGGCAGCATCGGCCAGCCCAAACTGAGTGTCATCCACAGCCTGGGTGAGCACACCCACGTCTACGCCAACTGGGGCCGTACCTTCCAGGTGCTGACCGGTTCCAACGCGCCGGCCTACCTCACCCCGGGGCAGGCACCGATGCAGCCCTCCACCAACACCGGCATGGAGCTGGGCCTGAAATTCCAACCCTTCGCCGGCAGCCAGGCCCGGCTGGCGGTATGGCAGCAGGACGCGGAAAACGAAGTGTCCAACATGCCGGCCACCGGCACCACGGTCACGCTGGGCAAGACCCGCCGCCGCGGCGTGGATGCGCAGCTCAGCGCGCAGCTGGGTGACGCGTGGACGCTGTGGGCCTCGCATGCCTATCAGGAGGCGAAGATCACCCGCGACGACCGCGCCCCCGGCGTGTCCCTGCAGGGCCGCGAAGTGGCGGCTACGCCGCGCCACATCAGCAACCTCGGTCTGGACTACCAGGCCAGCGATGCCCTGCAGTTGGGCCTGCAGGCGCGTGCGCAGGGCGATTACTACCTGGAAGAGCGCAACGTCACGGGCAAGTTCGGTGGCTTCGCCGTGCTCGACCTCAGCGCCAAGTACCAGATCACTCCGGCCTGGAGCGTCGACCTGCAGCTGAAGAACGTCACCGGCCGCGAATACGCCTACGCGTGGTACGACAGTTTCTTCTGGGACAGCGCCCGACCGATGTTCTCGCCCGCCCCGGGCCGCGCGGTCTTCGTCGGCCTCAACATGAAGCTGTAATCGGCAACGCCGGTAGCGGTCGAGCTTGCTCGACCCGCGCGGACTCACGCCACCGCGTTGTACGGTTCGATGCGGGCCAGAACGTCGGCCAGTCTCTCCTTGGTCTTGCCCAATGGAAATCGACCTCCAGGCTAATCAAGCGTCATTGCGCAGAAGAGAGAATCAGCCCCCAGCAGCTCTGCGATGATGGGTTTCAACCTGAGAGACCATTGAGATCAAATAAGTGAATCCCTTGAAGCGAGTGCCTCAGCGCAACTGGAAGAAGGGTGACTGTGGTATTGCATGTGTTGCCATGGTGGCCGGAGTCACGTACGAAGAAGCATTCACCGCTTTCAGGGCCCTGCCGGGAAGGAGCGTGGCGAGTAACTACTACACGACGCATCGCGAAGTTGAGCAGATGCTTGCCCACTTCAATGTGATGACATCGCGGATGAAGTTTGAGTCGTGGCGAGCCCTAAGCGCGCACTCAATCGTCAAAGTCAATCCCGACAAATCCGGTCGGCGCTGGCATTGGGTGGTGTTCGACGCCGGTCGAGCTGAAGCTGTCGTCCATGATCCCAAGCCTGGCAAACGACAGCTGGTTCGCGATTTCCGCGGGCTCAGGGGGAAAGGATATCTGATCGCCGCTACTGGCTGAGAATGTTGCTCCATGGAAGAAGTCGCAACTGGCCAAGGGGCCGGACTTCTCCGAAATGAGGTAGCAATGCCCCTGCTGCCGTCCTTACACTACTGCTTTGCATGGTTCGATGCGGGCCAGCACGTCGGCCAGTTTCTCCTTGGTCATCGCAGCATCGAAATCGGCCTGCAGGCCGATCCAGAACTTGTCGGACACACCGAAGTAGCGGGACAGGCGCAGCCCGGTATCCGCCGTCACGGCGCGATGGCCAGTGACGATCTCGCCGATCCGGTGCTGCGACACGCCGATCGCCTTGGCCAGGCGGTACCGGGTGATGCCCAGGGGCTCCAGGAATTCGTGCATCAGGATCTCGCCGGGAGCGGGGTAGGGAACGGTTCGCATGGAGTGGCCTGCCCGAAAGAATGACGTTGCGGGCAGTGTGGCAATGGCACGACGCTGCGGGAATCGCCATCCGCGACCGGCTTCGACGCATTTGGTCCGAGGGGTCAGATCCCTTTGAGCCGATCACCAAAGTAAGTGCTCATCGGAACCCCATAGTCTGTGCAGACTGTCAGGGTTTGGACCGCACTTTGCCCCTCTTTGAGCGGCAAAGATTGTGTAGCGCAAGGCACGCGAGCGTAGCCCTCCTCAGCAGACAATGGTCCAGAACCATTGCGACAATCAGCCAAGCAATTGGACTCCGCAGCCGGATGATCTGGACCGCGGCACCATATTGGACACCAACGTCAAACGGGACCGGCCCGGGCTCTCAAGGTGCTACCTGGGCTGACCATCCGCAAGCCAGGCTCGCGGCACCCCTTCCCACGTTCAGAACGACTCAGCGTTGGAAAGCAGGGCATCCGGGAAGTTTGACGGCGCTCACTTTTTATCCAAGCTGGATAGAGCCGTGACAATGAACCCAGCGACACCAAGGGCTGCACTGAAAGCGAGTACTCCGAAGAATCCGCCTTCCTTCCACGATAGATATACGCCAACCTTGATGCAGAACAGTAGGACGCACAGCAAGGCGCAGAACAGGACGTTCTTCACAGGTGCACCAATGGCTGCACCGAGGCCGAGCCATCGGTGAAACCTCGACGAGGTCCAACCGCCTTGCCCCTGAGTTCGGCGTGCATCTGAAGCTCTAACCTCGACAGATCAACAGCCACCTTGGCGCAATCGCAGCAGACCGCGAGGAGAATCGAGGGGGTCACTTCATGCTTCCAAATTGAATAGGCAAGCGTAGCAGCAGCGGCCACGTAGAACTGCGGTCACGGCACAAACTAGCCCCCTGACAAACTCCACGACGGAGGACGCGCAGTGGTGGCAACACCCAGCTCAACGCGTCCCGCGCGGTGCTTATCCGTTACGAGCAACCAGCAAAGGCCGTTGATGAGAGGCGCACTTTTGGTGTCGGTAGGAAATGACTGGACTCACAGGCTCTGGGATGTGAACGCCACGCCTTTCAGCAGCACGCCGCATCAAGTAGGAGGGCTCGTGGACGTCGTCCCGGATCTGACCCCAGATCACACTGTCATTCACGTGAATGGGAAAGCTCGTGTCCGGCAGCAGGCGAAGAAGTTGCTTCGTCTGCATGATCAACTCATGGGCGTATGGACGTACTCTAGGGCCTCTGCATGCTCCAGACAGTGATCGAATCATGTGATTTGCTGCATACCACTGGCGGTCAGCCAACCGCTGCAAGTGGAACAGGCGATACGCGCAAGCCACACGCCCATCGTGGCGCCGCACCGGGCGCGTTGGTCGAAGCGGCGACGCCAGCAGCAACCGATGCGCGCGCATGACCCGATAGATTCGCTTCAAGTTGATCGCTGAGAACCCTTGCTGGACGCGCTGGCGACACACCAGGGCGTATGTGCGGTGATAGCCGTGGCTGGGCAGCGGCGAGATCGCCGCCTTGACCTCTGCGACCAATTCCGATCCATCCAGCGTTCGATGCGCCCGCCCGTCTCGCCATCCGGCGGGATGGGCGCACCGAACTGCGGCAGCCGAGCGCGCAACACCCAGGAAGTAAAAAGCCAGCTTCCTGTCGAATAGGCTGTTAGGTAGGTCCTTGGTCGAATTGAGGGCGTTCTGGAAAGCTGCGAATCGGCCTAGAAATCAATCTCATAAGATAGATGGGTAAAAATTCCGTGGTACACGTCATCAGGCTGGATTGAATGTACAAGGCGAGCTGCTAAGCTCCGCGGACGATGGCTGAATAGGCAGGGGGTTGGGAATGGCGTGGTATGACGTAGGCGACCTGTTGATGAAGGTGCCGCTGGAGGATCTTGCAGCTCGCCTGGGTCTGAGGATGGAGCGCCGCAATCATCAAGTTAGCGCCCTCTGCCCATTCCACCAGGACACACGGCCCTCCCTCAGCTTTTACCCTGCAGCGAAGGGGAGTCTCCCCCATTTCCACTGTTTTGCCTGCGGTGCACACGGTAATGCAGTCGATCTGGTAAAAGAGCTTAACGGGAGTGACTTCAAGGGTAGTGTTGAGTGGCTTGCTCGGCTCTACGACGTCCAGCCCGTGAGGGGAAAGCCCGAGGCGGCCTACTCAAGGAGTAATAGAGTATCGGCGTTAGATTTTGCCATTCGACAGTTCAACCTGCATCACGACGTGGGACGATTCGAGCGCTGGTGCTCCGATCGCGGGTTTGATACGGCGTTCTTGTATGGCAAGGGATTGAGGTGCATACCGCAGGCGGTGCTGGTTACCGCGGCGGATAAGTTGGGGGTTGGAGAAAGGCTGGAGTTGTTAGACGGCTTGCTGGGGCTAGGTCTGGTCCGGCGGCTGCGAACACTTGGTGGAATTGACCAGCACAAACTGGATTACGGCGATCAGTTTAGCGACTACTTTGATGATGGTCGCATTATAATTCCCGTATACGAGGCCGGGAAAGGGAGCTCGCGCGCGGTTGGATTTGCGGGGAGGCTCCTCGATGACGTGGCGGCAGGCGACGTTCCGAAGTATCGTCTTACGCCAGGTTTCAAGAAGTCAGATTATCTATTCAATGCGGATTCCGCCTTTTCGGCGGTTACCGATGAGCTAAAGGAAGACAGGCCATCGAAGCTGTATATAGTCGAAGGGTTCTTGGATGCGTTGCGTCTAGAATCACTTGGCCAACACGCGATTGGCTTGATGGGCACGAGTCTGAGTAAAGATCAGTTCAGGCTGTTGTCGGATTTTGTGGAGACTCGGCCGGACAACGCGCAGCCACTTCGGATATGCGCATTTCTTGATAATGATGTTGCTGGGTTTCGTGGGGCGGAGCGGCTCGTCCGCGATCTATTGGGCATGGTCGGTGTGGACCTCCAGTGGATGGGTGTCCCTTGGAAAACACGGCCCAGCATTGGAAAAGATCCGGATGCGTGTCTGCGCGATATATCTGGAGACGAGCATGCTGATGCGTGGCTGGCAGAGTACAGTCTACCCGCTGAAGCGGCGCTTTTGATTTCATCGCTTGGGGGTAAAGATAGTTCGGTACTCGCCGACGATAACTGGAAGATCCTGCCTGCGGCGGTGAAAGAACGAGCGCTCTTTCGGGCGGCGGTTGCGATAAATAGGTCCCGTGGCAAGCGGCAACACAGTTCTTTTTTCGCACGTCTTGCCTACGTTGAGTCGATCTGGGCAGATGAACTGGGGCAAGTGCTGGCAGAGGATGATAGTGCTCTAGCGAGGATTTCCGCTGCCATCTATCTTAACGGTGAATTTGAACGGACAGCATTGGCCCGCACTTTGGCATATTGTGGTTCTCGTCGGGGAGAACTGCCGTGTGACGAGGAGGCTTGGATAACGCTTGGCGCGAACGCGCGCCTATTCGACACAGTCGCGCTTGATAGATTGAAGAGCGTAACCGCCGAAGGCTCTTCCTGGCGGCAAGCAGCTCCGTTTGATGCGGTCAACCTACCCAGAAAGCTGAGTAGCGAAGAGAGCGCATTGAATGACCCGCGGCTCAAAGTAATGCCGCATCCGGCCGACTTGCACGTTCAACAAATTTTTCTCAATGAATTGCTTACTGAGAGGCATGATCGTATTAGCGCGGGAGGAAGAACGTTCTCCTCCAGCATTCCTGCAGTCAGATGGTACTCGTCACGGGACGAGGTGATTGTCACCGGGCCCTTCTCTGCTCTAAATGAACCCGACCGACAAGCTGGTGAGCCGGCGACGTTGAGTTTTGGCTACCAGATCGACATGGAGGTTTTAGAGGGGCACAAGACGCCCTCAGACCAAGGCATGTTCCGCCCTTTCAGCCAATGCTGGCGCGACTTCATGCAGTGCTTGGGTGGGCAATGCCGCTCCATAGGCTCTCAGGTCCACGTGCTTCGGCTAGATGTTCGGCGCTATTACGATACCGTGCAGCGGTTTGTAGTCCGAGATCGTCTACTCGCACCATTGATCGAGGAGATCAACGCTTCAGGGTTGCCAGCCGGTTTCTCAGACATCCTCGGTTTGAACGAGGAGCAGGGGAGCGATGAATGGGCGGCATCGTTGGAGCGACTGTTGATGGGGTTCCAGTTCGGGTACGCCTATCGGAACCCAGAGCAAGACGGGCTCGACAGCCGCGGTGAAGAGACCGTGGGGATCCCTCAGGGCCCAGTGATTTCTGCGTACATCGGGACCATCGCGCTATTTCCAGTAGATAACTGTGCTCGAAAATTCATTCGGGAAAGTTCTAGGGTATCGGAAAGCGGGCAGACGCTTCCTCGAGCAGGCTACGCCCGTTACGTTGATGACATCGTCATTTTTGCCGAGAGTGCACAGCTACTTGGTGACCTACGCGAGGCCCTTCAAGCGGAAGCGCGGCTGTCTTCTGTTGCCTTGATTCACAAAGGCGATCGCGTGCGCGCAGGTTCGCCACAGGAAGTGATGAGGCAGTTGAACGAGGGCCGTGGGCTCGCTGCGTCGGTTCCAGGTTTGGAAGCCCCGCTTGTAGGCGACGGAGAAGCTGGGTGGGGCTTGGCTCGGGATGCGCTGAACGTTAACCGGCAGTGTGCACTTCGGATGTTGCGCCATCCAGATCTAGTTGCAAATCCGCCAGCCATTCTTCCCCAAGTAAGGGCCGCAATGGCTGCCAAGGATCTGCGGCCGAACGATCTTGGCCTCTGCGCCCGCTGGCTTTGGTGGCTGGTTGCGTGCGAGACCAATGGCCTAGCAGAGCGGCCGAGCTCGGAGATCTGGAGCAAGTTCTGGGCGACGTGGGACAGAGCTTACGACGAGCGCCAGCGGACCAAAGACGGAGGAGATTGGTACCCCGCCTTCAAAGAACGGGGTTATCACTGGCTGTATGCCATTGAGGGATTGGATCGGCTGCTCGACCCGAATCCATGGGTCGAGAATGGCCAGACGATTGAGGAGATCCCACAAAGCCGGGCGCGTCGTCAGTCATTGGCGCAAGCTGTATGCCGCACGGACTTCTTCAGAGATCTCGCCGCTAAGGAGAACCAATCACACTTGCGACGCCGCGCATGGTTGATCGTGGCAAAGGCTCGAAGGCTGTCGCGTAACAGCTCATGTGGGCAGTCAGTTAGCATCCATCATGCAGGGGCGGTGACCTCCGTGGAATGGCTCTGTCTGGCTGCTGAAGCGCTGTACTCCATCCCTCATTCAGGTGAGCTTGCAGATTGGGAACCATTGAACGAACTAAGGAATCGAGAGAATTCTCGCTCGTACGGAGATGATGGCCTGCGTCTTGCAGATGCCGTTAGAGATCTACTGAAGAATAAAGTCAATCGACCTGAGGATGAGCCACGAGATGATGTCGTCCGAGGGTTGGCCATAGACTTCGTCTTGAACAGCGCTCCCGGGTGCAAGGGCCTAGAAATTCTGATCGGGTTCGATAATCTGTTCAAGGTGCCAGGGGCTGGCGATATAGAGCTGATTGCGCACCTTCCGGTTTCGGATGGAGCTAGCTCCCTCTATGCATTGGAAAGTACTTCTACCTCTCAAGGTAAGCGGGTGTATGTGTACACGGCGCCGCGCACGACGACGCGATCACGGACATTCATTGGTGCAGCATTGGGTGAGGAGCAGCTCACACCTGAATTCTCAACGTTAAAGTTCAGTCCTGAAGAAAGTGAGGCCACACGTTTAGGTGTGGAGAGAAGCGAGGACGTGGTCCCATGGGCGCTCGCCGGCCCAGAGTTGGTCAAGTCGCTTGGCTCCACAACAAGGGCAGCTGCCAGGCTATTTGATGGTTTGTACGCAATTCATCTTGACGTCAGTAGGGGTGAAGAGGCTGCCTATGTACCCTTCATGCCGCAGTTGGTACACCAAGAGCGTGACGACCAAGTTCTGATCCATCTACTCGGCGAGCCGATGAAGCGGGAGTCTTTGGGTGTCAATGCATGGTTCCATGATTGGGACGGCCGGGTCCGTACCACGAGCGTTCCCATGGCGCATGCTGATATATGGCGGGTCGGGTGGACGGTAGCCGATCTCCTTGGTGTTGCGGCAGATATGTCGGGGGAGACGGGAAACCGTGAAGAGACGTTGGCCGAAGAGGCCCTCTCGGTCGAATCCTCCGGTGAGCGCCGGAAGCAGGCGCACGCTGAGCTCATTGAAGGCTATGTCCTTAGGCAGCAGCTTCGGAAGTTGCAGGGTGCCTATTTGTCAGAGGCGCAAGTTGACATTTCCACTGCTGGATTGGGCGAAAGGACGCTGCCCAGAACAGTACGGCGGGCATTGGACCTGTTAAGAAATTATCCCGCAGACGAGGATCTGCGGACTAGGACATGGTATGTGTTGCTCATGGAGGCGCATACCCGGGCCATGGCAGCTCGCCTGCGCCCTGGCGGTGCCGCAGGTCTACGCAACACTTTGCACCTAGTGTTCCCCGAAGCTATTGGGCGCCTTCCCTTGTGGCTACTGCAAGGCGTTGATCTTAGGCTAGCGGGATCAGTTGGTCGTGAGATCCGTCCTGAGCTTTTGTTGTTGCAAGCTCTCTACGGCGCGATGCAGGAAATGCCGCAAGGTAGCGAATCCGGACAGGGTATCGATGGCGTGCCAATGTTGCGGCTTGCACTGGCACTCGCGGTTGCCACGGCGGGGCTACGGGGTTGCGTTGCCGCAATGTGGGGGCTTACACAAGGTAACGAGAACCGGCTGAAAGACAGCCTCAGCCTGCCCACCACGTGGGTACTACCGGACGAGCAGCGTGCTGATCCGCAGGGTGACTATCGCGCGATCTGTACATGGCTGACCGATGCCAATGGTGAGGCGCTCGAACGTGCAACGCCTTGGCACTGGATGCTAGTCCTTGTTGGGTTGCTGGACTCCACCTTCCCCCGGGCCTTGGAGATTCCAGAGCTTAGCAGGGCCTTCTCCGTGATCAGTGCGTGGCGATATGGTGATGCTGGGTCCGAATCGGCAGATGTGCATTACGAAGCCAACGTGTGGCCATTTGACGATCTCCCCGCGCTCAGCCTATCGGACTGTGATGAATTGGTCCGCGCAATCGCCGATGCAGCGGTTCGTGTTGACGCGCTGCTTGGCCTCTGCGTCGTTCCTGTGGAGGCACCGAGTTTTCGCAGAGATGCGCATACCGATGAGTTCACGGATGCCAAGGATGTAGGCTGGCAGCTGTCCAAGGCCCAGTACACGTGCCTCGGTGGGGGTGGCGTTGAACGAGTACTGATTGGTACTCGTAGGTTATCCGCTTGGACCGAGACTCGGAGGAAGGAGGATGGTGAGCTAGTAGCCGTTCATTGGCTTGGGGGGAAGTTGGGGAAATGGCTTGGGCTACATGAGAAGCGCGCGCCTGTCAGCCCAGTACAACGGCCAGACCTACTAAGTGGACAAGCTACTGCTCCTGATGAACGGCCGCCATTGGCGGTGCAGGATCATGGACTCTTGATGCGTGGTGGCGGCATTGTCGCACCAGAGTCTGAAATGGCCACTCACCGCTTGGACCGCGACCAAGGTGCAGTCGCAAATGCAGATGTAGGTGCATCTGCGGATGGTGGGCGGGCACCTGATCAAGAGGGCAACGCCAGCGTCAGTACTGATGAATTCTTTGCGAGGCTACGCGAGATTCAAGCAGGTTCCTTTGCTATCCGTCGACGATCGGGAGCCGATGGCCCCGAAGCTAAATCGTGCCACTTCCGCGTGGCATTGCTGCAGCTCAGCGCACCAGACAGTTACTGCCACCCGGTGGTTGAAGTTGGTATTGATGGGCTGCCACTTACAGGGGGCACATGCGATGACTTGCAATCTGTACTGAAGAATGATCGGTTCAACGATGTGAGAACAGCAGGACTTCGCGGGGACGAGCATCACTGGAAGCAATCGGTGAATGTCATCTCGTGGCCAGAACACCGGCGGCGTGCCGTTCTGCGCGAGGCGCTCAACGCCTCCCATAAGCTCGGGGTCGAGCTGCTGGTACTCCCTGAGGTGAGCCTTCGCAAGGAGACGATTGAGTGGATGAAGGCTGAGTTGACCAAGCACTATCCTGGACTTTCGGTACTTGCTGGCACCTATCGCAACTTCTCCTCAGGCTCCGGCTCGGAGCATTTAAAAGAAATGCTCACTCTGCTGTGGCGGCCCGAGAAGTCGCTTCTGGATAAGTTCGGACTGAAAAGTGAAAAGGTCATTGAGCTGTCGAGAGGGAAGAAGTACAGGTCGGTTGCAGCGCATGAGCTATTCAATCCAGATGCCGCGACACTGGCACCCCTTTACTCAGACGAGCGCGTACTGGATGAGCTGTTGAGACTAAAAACTGAAGAGACTTGGAGTTCGGATCAGATCAGAAGCTTGGTAAGCGCATTTGCCAGTAGTTCCCCCAAGCTCCGCTACTGCATGGAACTGATCTGCTCAGAGCTTTTTCTTTTGACTAGCCCAGCAAATCGCGAGCCATTGGTTCAAGAGTTGGAAAGAATACTTACTCTTTTCGGACAGCCGGACGCAGGCAAGGTGGCTCGCACCCTCGTCGAGGACGATCTGCAGGCAGTCGGGGAGCTTCTTACACTTGTTCAACGGCGGCGCGAGCGGCGCTCGGTTCTATTGGTGCCTGCCCACACAACTCGCAGCAATGATTATTGGCACGCGGGCCAGGCAAGCGTTCTGGCGTCAGGGACGGCCACTGTTTTCTGCAACGCTGTGCTCGATGGTGCCAGCGGAGAGAGCTGTTTTATTGGTATTGAGTCGGTTACCCGGTCACCGTCACCGGCCGGAGTAGTGAAGCTCCTTACCCCTTACCACGGATGGCATACGGGCATCCTCCAATCAAACGGTGAGGGTGCCCTGTCAAACAAGGATCAGGCGCTTGTAGTTGTAGATATCGATCCGGTGCACGTGGTAAGTGGAAAGCCGCGTCCTCAGTTATTGCCTGAGCCAATGGCTCTGGTCGCGTACATGCCTGTGGTTGAGGTTGTGGACCAATCCGAGCACTGCAAAGGGCTGGCAGTGGCGCTGGCGCATGCTGATAAGCCTCACGGAATGACACCTGAAGAGGAGGCCACTTGGCTGGAAAAGGCGGCTGGGAAGGTTAAAGAATCGGAACGATTGCTGACGCAGCCGGGATCTTTCAAATCAGGTGGTGCTCCTCACCCAAAAAGCAAATTCCAGAAGAAGTATCAGAAGCTGGAGGAGATTAAGTCAAAGAAGACTGAAAAAGCAGATTATGTTCGAATGCTTGAGGATTTCTCCAAGCTCTTCGGCAATAGTGAAGCAATCTGTCGGCGTTTTGACGCTTGGTCTAGAAATAGGCATCAGCAGCCTAGCGTGAGGATGCTGGACAACAGCAATGAACCCGCTTGGGTAGATTTCTTGGTGGCGGACCTCACTTGCTACGGAAGCCTTCCGGAGTTGCACGTGCCAGCGTGGTCTGATCCAGACACCGGTGGCGAGTGTTAAGGACTCGGATGGAGGAGAAAGCCAGAGCTTAGCCCTCGCCTTCGATCGAGGACTAAGCACACTACGGCTTGGTGGTAATTCGCGCCAGCGGAGGCCGTTTCCCTGCTCATCGGCTATTTGCTTCGGAACGGCGCGGGAGTTCTTGCTTTGACTCCCTAGGTTGTCTGCTTTTGCCCCTCATGTGACCGAACCAATGAATAAATCGCCCGAATGCGGCAAAGTCTGTAGTCACGCGGATCACCATAGTTGGTGCGAACAGCACAGACTTTGCCAAACCGTCCATCTTTCCGACCGGAAAGGGCGCTGACCCCGTGCCCCTGTTTTGCACTACATTGGTGCAATGTCCGACCCTGCACCCCCGCCGTCCCTCGACGCCCTCGGCACACCGCTGGCCTGGTCCGGGCCCGATGGCCGCATCGCCGGCTGCAACCCGGCTTTCGCGCGCTGGCTGGGCGTCAGCGGCCGGCGCCTGCTCGGCCAGCCGTTGGCCGCGCTGGAAGTGCAGGGTGAGGCGCTGGCCCATTTCCTGGCCCGCGACGAGCGCGACAGCCTGCGCCTGAACCGGCTGGCGCTGGCCTTGCCCGGTGAGGCGGCGCGTTTCGCCGAAGGCTGGATGAGCCGCCGCGATGATGGCGGCTGGCTGCTGGAGGCGCATCCGGTCGATGAGTTTCCCGGACTCGACCCGACCCAGGCCCTGCCCAGCGCGCTCAGTGCGGCGCTGAAGGGCCTGGCGCATGAGCTGCGCAATCCGCTGGCCGGTTTGAAGGGCGCCGCGCAGCTGCTGGCGCGCCGCGCCGTGCAGCGCGATGCCAGCGAACGCGAGCTGATCGATCTGATCGGCTCGGAGATCGAGCGGCTCAATGGCCTGCTGGAGCAGCTGCTGTCACCGGCGCCGGCCGCGCCGCATGCGCCGCTGAACATCCACGCCGCGCTGGAGCGCGTGCTGCGCCTGGCCGAGAACGAGGCAGGCTGGGCGGTGCGCCTCCAGCGCGATTACGATCCCAGCATTCCCGAATTTGACGGCGACGCCGATCGCCTCACCCAGGCGGTATGGAACCTGGTGCGCAATGCAATCCAGGCCGGCGCCGGCAACATCACCCTGCGCACCCGCGTTGAACACGGTGTGCGCATCGCCGAACAGCTGCACACCCTGGCATTGCGGCTGGAAATCGCCGACGACGGCCGTGGCGTGCCCGAAGAACTGGCCGAACACCTGTTCCTGCCGTTGGTCAGCGGTCGCGCTGAAGGCACCGGCCTGGGCCTGGCGTTGGCCCAGCAGGTCGCGCGCGAACATCGCGGCACGCTGACCTACCGGTCGCGTCCGGGCCATACCGTATTCACCCTGCTGCTGCCGATCGGCAACGGCACTGCCACCGCCGAGGAGGCCCCGCGCGATGTCTGAGTCTTCCTCGTCCGCGCCGTGCATCTGGGTGGTCGACGATGACCGCGCCGTGCGCTTCGTGCTGTGCACCGCGCTGCGCGAGGCCGGCTACCAGGTGCTTGACTTCGACAGCGCTGCACCCGCATTGCAGGCGCTGGCCGAAAGCCCGCCGCCGGCGCTGCTGTTCACCGACGTGCGCATGCCCGGCGACGATGGCCTGGTGCTGCTGGACAAGCTGAAGGCCGCGCTGCCGCAGTTGCCGGTGGTGGTGATGTCGGCCTACACCGATGTCGCCAGTACCGCCGGTGCGTTCCGCGGCGGTGCGCACGAGTTCCTGTCCAAACCATTCGACCTGGATGATGCAGTGGCGCTGGCCCAGCGCGTGCTGCCTGCAGTGGCGCCGGCCTTGGCTGCGCCCACTCCCGCCGCAGACGCGCCCAGCGACCAGCCGCCGCAGCTGGTGGGCGACACGCCACCGATGCGCGCGCTGTTCCGCGCCATTGGTCGCCTCGCGCAGGCGCCGCTGGCGGTGTTGATCATCGGCGAGACCGGCACCGGCAAGGAACTGGTGGCCAATGCGCTGCACCGCGAATCACCGCGTGCGCAGCATCCGTTCGTTGCCCTGAACACCGCCGCGATTCCCGCCGAGCTGCTGGAAAGCGAGCTGTTCGGTCATGAGGCGGGTGCGTTCACCGGCGCGCAGCGGCGCCACATCGGCCGCTTCGAGCAGGCCAACGGCGGGACCCTGTTCCTCGATGAAATCGGCGACATGCCGTTGCCGCTGCAGACGCGCCTGTTGCGTGTGCTCGCGCAGGGCGAATTCTTCCGTGTGGGTGGACGCGAACTGATCCGCGTCGATGTACGCGTGGTCGCCGCCACCCACCAGGATCTGGAAGGGCTGGTCGCGCAGGGAAAATTCCGAGCCGACCTGCTGCACCGCCTGGACGTGGTGCGCCTGCAGCTGCCGCCTCTGCGCGAGCGCCGCGAGGACATCGCGCAACTCGCCACCACCTTCCTGGCCGCTGCCGCGCGCAGGCTCGATACGCCGCCCAAGCGGCTGACCGCCGCCGCCCTGCAGGCGCTGCGCGAGCACGACTGGCCGGGCAACGTCCGCGAACTGGAAAACGTGTGCTGGCGCATGGCCGCAC
>Ga0307414_10001017_pt1 | contig 14321 bp, 11 predicted proteins | sample DK1Ometagenome_FD_203804 | JGI IMG/M metagenome (GOLD analysis project Ga0307414, IMG submission 203804) | Maize rhizosphere microbial communities from greenhouse at UC Davis, California, United States - DK15-O-3 | ecosystem: Host-associated > Plants > Roots > Rhizosphere > Soil | place: USA... | reverse complement strand
CTGCGGCGCGGAAGCGCCATGCACGAGGGCCTCGCGCACGCCACGCCACGGCGTTTCCGGCAACGCCGGCATGAACCGGCGCGCGGAAGTATCGGCTCCGTAGGGAATGCCCTTGAACACGCGCACGTCACAATCCAGATAACCGCGAACCTTGCCGCTGCGCGTCTTTGCGATGGCCGATGCGTGCGGCGTGGGCGATGCGAGCGCATGCGGCCATGGCGAGGCGAGCGCGCCCGCGCCCAGCCAGGCGGCCTGCCTGAGGAAGTCGCGGCGGCCGTTCGCACCGGTGCCGTTGTTGCGGTTGCCTGCCATCGGATCGCGCTCCTCTTCGGGCGTGTCTATTTCAACGGATCGCGATGCCTGAGCGGCTTCAGCGGCTCCATCGTGTCCAGGTTCCAGTCCGATGGCACGAAAGCCTGGCGGGTTCCGGCATGCTTCGGATAGCCGCGGACTTCCTCCTGGCTGTCGAGGATGTGGCCGCGGCCTTCGATGGTGTTCTCGAGGATGCGGCGGTCGATGTCGTCGCGGTCCCACGGTCGCGCGCCGACATTGGCGAGCACCGCATCCTGCACCTCCGTGGCGGGAATGATCTTCACCCCGAACGGCAGCGGCGGCGGTTCCTTCATCATCCGCGGCGCGACCGCGGCGGTGGTGTAGCGGCCCATCTGCGGCAGCGGCTCGCCGATGCGGTCCACCGCGATGTTGTCGTGCAGGTAGAGGTCGAGCTCGCCTGAGCCGCCGAACATGAAGAAGGCCGATTGCACCGGCGTGTCGGGGCCGGCGCGCATCACGTTGCCGACCACCGCCATGCGCCCGTCCTGATAGGGATGGCCCGCCCATTCGGCCGCGATCAGGTTGTACATGACGCCGCGCTGGCCAGGGTTGTAGATCAGGTTGTTGACCACCCAGCCTTGCGTACCGCCCTTGAAGAACGGATTGCGCTCGTAGTTCTGCGCGTACAGGTTGCCGACGACCAGGATGTCGCGGGCGTTGTCGTGGATCAGCGAACCCTTGGAATGCTCGCCCTTGGCGTGGTTCGCGTGGGCCAGGCCCTCGGCGATGATGTTGTTGCTGAAGGTGATCCGGCGCGAGGTGCCTTCGCGCCATTGCTCCGGGGTGTCGCCGGCGAAGCGGGTGCCCGACGCCGACAGGTTCTCGTCGGTGGCCCAGGTCAGCGAGCAGTGGTCGACGATCACGTCGTGCGCGCCGACGGTGCTGATCGAATCGAAATCGTTGCCACTCATCTTCGGCAGGCCGGCGTCGCCGGGACGCACGCGAAGGTGCTGGACGATTACGTCGTGGGCGAAGATGTCCAGGCCGCCGCGGATCAGGGTGATGCCCGGTTGCGGCGCGGTCTGCCCGGCGATGGTCAGGTACGGCTCGCGGATGCTCACCGTCTTCACGCCCAGGTCGATCACTCCGCCGACCTCGAATACGACGATGCGCGGGCCCTTGCTGTTGACCGCCTCGACGAAGGAGCCCGGGCCTTCCGCGGCCAGGGTGGTGACACGGATGACCTTGCCGCCGCGACCGCCGGGAGTGTGCGCCGCCCAGCCCTGCGCGCCGGGGAAGGCCGCGGGCGCGGTGCTTTCCGCGGCGACCGCGGGCGGAGCCAGGCCGCATAGCAGCACGACGAAGGCCACGATGGCCGGTCGACGACGCCTGGCCGCGCGCGCGGCGCTGATGGATTGCATAGGGCTTCCTCCCGGGAATGGATGGTGACGCATGCCCTGGGGTTTGCGGCACTGCGTATTGTAAATGACACCGGTTTACCATATACAAGCCACCGACCCCTGCTGTCCATCGGCAGTGCAGCAAACAAGACCATTGGGAGAGGCCGATTGGGCACCCGCGAAAGTGTTGAGGGAGCAGTTCCCGGATCACCGGACCTGCCGGGCCTGTCGGCAATCGCCGCCGGCTTCGTGCAGGCGCGCCTGCAGGGAGCGGCGCTGGCCGGGTTTCCGGGCGAAATCCCGGCGGACCTGGTCACCGCCTATCGGGTCCAGGACCTGGCCATTGCGCGCTGGCCTGACCGCGTGGCCGGCTGGAAGGTCGGCTACATCGCCGCCGAACGGCGCGACGCTTCCGGCGACGAACGCCTGCTCGGCCCGATCTTCGCCCGCGGCCTGCTGCCCGCCCTCGATGGCGAGGTGCGGATCCCGGTCTTCGTCGGCGGTTTCGCCGCTATCGAAGCCGAATACGTATTGCAGCTGCTGGCCGATGCGCCTGCGGACAAGACCGACTGGACCGGCGAAGAAGCCGCATCGATGCCGGCGACCCTGCACGTCGGCATCGAGGTCGCCAGCAGCCCGCTGGCGACGATCAACGTGCTGGGACCGCGCGTGGTGGTTTCCGATTTCGGCAACAACAACGGCCTGGTCCTGGGCAGGGAAATCGCCGACTGGAAATCGATGGCCGAAGACCGGTTGACCTGCGCGACCTTCATCGAGGACCGGCAAGTCGGCACCGGCGGCGCGACCACGCTTCCCGGCGGCCTGCGCGCGGCCTTCGCTTTCGCCCTGTCGCGCTCGGCCAGGCGCGGGCGCCCACTGAAGGCAGGCGACCTGATCGCCACCGGCAACGCCACCGGCATCCACGACATCGTCGCCGGGCAGCGCGGACGGATCAGCTTCGACGGTTTCGGCGACATCCACTGCCGCGCAATGCCTGCGACACCTCTGCAGATGCAAGCCGGGTCGGGCGCATGATCAGCCGACGCCGGTTCATCGGCGCAGGCGTCGCCGCCGCCTGCGCCGCGCCGCTGGCTTCGTTGCCGGCCAGCGCGAACGTCGCAGACGGCGTGCTCACCGCGACCGACGTGCATGTCAGCGACTACCCCACGGTGCAGGCGGTGCGCTGGATAGGCGAGACCCTGCAACGCGAGACCGCCGGGCGGCTGCGCGTCCATCTCTACCATTCCGGCCAGCTCGGGCGCGAAGCCGAGTCGATCGACATGGCCCGCTACGGCGCCATCGACATGACCCGGGTCTATGCGGGCGCATTGAACAACGCCTTCCCGCTGACCCAGGCGCTGTGCCTGCCCTACGTGTTCGATTCGGTCGCGCACATGCGCCGGGCCATGGACCAGGGCGTGGGCGACGCAGTGCTTCGCGGCTTCGAACGCCGCGAACTGGTCGGCCTGGCGATCTACGATTCGGGCGCGCGCTGCTTCTACAACGCGCGCCGGCCGATCATCGAGCCGGCGGACCTGCATGGCCTGAAGATTCGCGTGCCGGCCTCCGACATCTTCATCGACATGCTGCGCCTGTTCGGCGCCAACCCCACGCCGTTGTCGCTGGGCGAGGTGTTCTCGGGCATGGAGACGCACATGATCGACGGCGCCGAGAACAACCTGCGCAGCTTCCATTCCAGCCGCCATTTCGAAGCGGCCGGCTACTGGTCGCAGAGCGAGCACTCGTACGCGCCCGACGTGCTGCTGGTGTCGCGGCGCAGCCTGGAAGCGATGACGCCCGCCGACCGCCGGCTGCTGATCGACACGGCGCGCCAATCGGTCGCGGTGATGCGCGAACTATGGGACGAGTCGGAGGCCGCCGCGCGCAAAGCAATCTTCGCCCACGGCGTGCGGTTCAACGCCGTCGACATGGCCGCGTTCCGGCGTACGGCGCAGCCGCTGCTGGACGAATACCTGGGCCATCCCGACCTCGCCCCCCTCTACCGTCGCATCCGCGACCTCGCCTGAGCCCGCTGCGATGTCCGAAGCCACGCCAAGCCCTTATTCCCGCAGCCTGCCACGCCGCGCCATCGGCCTGCTCTCCGGCATCGCCATCGGCATCGCCGCCGCCGCGCTGCTCGGCCTGGTGATCGTGCAGGGCTGGCAGGTGATCGCCCGCTACGTGTTCAACGATTCGCCAAGCTGGACCGAACCGGTCACCGTGCTGCTGCTGAGCACGGCGATGAGCCTGGGTGCCGCCGTCGGGGTGCAGACCCGGCGCCATTTCAGTTTCCATCTGGTCGCCGACGCGGTGGCCCCGGCGACGCGGCGCCTGTTGCAGGTGGTGCCGGCCGCGGTCATCGTCGCGATCGGCGCGACCCTGGCGTACTGGGGCTGGATCCTGCTGCTGGATGGATGGGACATCCCGGCCGCCGGCGCCGGCATTCCGCAGAGCATCAACTACCTGCCGCTCTCGATCGGCGGCCTGCTGATGGTGGTGTTCGCGCTCGAGCAACTGTTCGACGCGCTGGCCGGTAGCGCCGCCAATATCGAAGGAGCCCTCTGATCCATGGGTATCGCGATCCTGTTCTCGCTGTTCGCCGTGCTGCTGCTGATCGGCGTGCCGGTCGCCTATGCGCTGGCCGCCGCTTCGCTGGCGACCCTGTGGTACCTGGACCTGCCGGCGATCGTGCTGGCCCAGCAGATCTCGGCCGGCAGCGGTTCGGCAGCGCTGATCGCCATCCCGCTCTTCATCTTCGCCGGCGAGATCATGATGCGCGGCGGCATCTCCGAGCGCCTGATCAGCCTGGCCTCATCGCTGGTCGGACGCCTGCGCGGCGGCCTGGGCCAGGTCAGCATCCTGTCCTCGCTGTTCTTCGGCGGCGTATCCGGCTCGGCCATCGCCGATGTCTCGGCGATCGGCGGAACTATGATCCCGCAGATGGTCAAGCGCGGTTACGACCGCGACTTCGCCGTCAACGTCAGCATCACTGCAGCCCTTGTCGCGCTGCTGGTACCACCTTCGCACAACCTCATCCTGTTTTCGGCCGCGGCCGGCGGCGGCCTGTCGATCGCCGACCTGTTCGCCGCGGGCATCGTCCCGGCGCTGTTGATGACGGTGGTGCTGATGTTCACCGGCTGGATCGTGGCCCACCGCCGCGGCTACGGCGTCGAGCCCTTTCCGGGCCTGCGCGTGGTGATGCTGCGGACGGTGTCCGCATTGCCCGGACTGGGTCTGGTCGCGCTGATCTTCATCGGCATCCGCGCCGGCATCTTCACCGCGGTGGAAAGCGCGGCGATAGCAGTCGTCTATGCGCTGCTGGTGACCAGCGCGCTGTACCGGCAGCTGGGCCTGCGCGAGTTCTTCGCCACGGTGACCCATGCGGCGCGGACCACCGGCGTGATCCTGTTCGTGATCGCCACCGCTGCCGTGTTCGGCTGGCTGCTGGCCTACCTGGAAGTCCCCACCGCGGCGGTGCAGGCGCTGCAGTCGATCGCCGACAACAGGTACATGGTCCTGTTGCTGATCATCCTGGTCCTGTTGCTGCTGGGCACGTTCATGGACCTGGCGCCGATGATCCTGATCTGCACGCCGATCTTCCTGCCGGTGGCCAAGGCCTACGGCATCGACCCGATCCACTTCGGCCTGGTGCTGGTGCTGACCGGCGGCATCGGCCTGGTCACCCCGCCGGTGGGATCGGTGCTGTTCATCGGCACCGCCATCGGCAAGATCACCGTGGCCGAGAGCATGAAGAGCATCTGGCCGTTCTGGCTGGCCGGGCTGGCGGTGCTGCTGCTGGTCGCGTTCTTCCCCGGGTTGTCGCTGTGGCTGCCCGCCTTGCTCCGGGCCTGACGCCCACCTCGCCGCGGCGGCAACCCGTCCGTTGCGCGCGGCGCGCTGGACCGGCATGCGCAAGCTAGAATCCCTCCAACCCCTCCCGCCCAGACGTTGACGTCCATGCCCGCGCGCAAGAAGCCCGAAACGCCCGTTCCGCCTTCCGCTCCGGGCAAGGCATCGACGATCAACGACATCGCGCGGCTGTCCGGGGTCTCCAAGAAAACCGTCTCGCGGATCATCAACCATTCGCCGCTGGTGCGTAAGGACACGCGCGAGAAAGTGGAGGCGCTGATGCGCCAGGTCGGCTACGCGCCGGATCCGATGGCGCGCGGCCTGGCCTTCCGCAAGTCGTTCCTGATCGGCATGGTCTACGACAACCCGACCGCGCAATACATCGTCAACATGCAGTACGGGGCGCTGGACGCGATCCGCGATTCGGGCTTCGAGCTGGTCGTGCATCCCTGCGACAGCCGCAATCCCAACTACATCGATGGCGTGCGTCGCTTCGTGCAGCAACAGAAACTGCATGGGGTGATGCTGGTGCCGCGCGTTTCCGAGGACCAGGCCCTGGCCGACACGCTGCTGGAAATCGGCTGCCGCTACGTGCGCATCGCCCCGGTGGCGATGGACGACATGTCGCGCATGGTCGTGACCCACGACCGCGACGGTGCCGCCGAAGCGGCCGACTACCTGCACATGCTGGGCCATCGCGACATCGCCCTGATCACCGGCCCCAACAATTACCGGTCCGCGCTGGAACGCACTTCGGGTTTCGTCGAGGCACTCGGCCGCCACGGCGTGGAACCGCCGAAATCGCGCATCATCGAGGCCGGCTATACCTTCGAATCCGGCGTCGCCGCCGCGGAAAAACTCCTGGCCGGCAGGCAGCGCCCCACCGCGATCTTCACCGGCAACGATGAGATGGCCGCCGGCGTGTACAAGGTCGCGCTGCGTTCGGGGATCAGCATTCCGCAGCAACTGTCGGTGGTCGGCTTCGACGACAGCTCGCTGGCTTCGCGCCTGTGGCCCTCGCTGACCAGCGTGCGCCGCCCCACCCGCGATACCGGGCGCATGGCCGCCTCGATGCTGGTCCAGCCCGATGCCTCCGCGGTCGTGTCCGCGGCCAGCGTGCGCCCACACCTGGTGATCCGCGATTCCTGCCAACCGCCGGGGTGAATCGCAGGAGCGCCCCATGGACGCGGGCCTTTGTGGGAGCGGCGTAAGCCGCGAAGCGGAATCCACCAAACAGCTCGGGTCCCAAGGAGCCGCCCTTACGACCTTTCTGCCGCAGCGCGAAATGACACCGGTTACCACAAGGGCTAGAATCGGTGTTCCCAGCGTTTGCGGAGCGACCCGTTCCGCCGTTCCCCGTCCGGAGCCTGCCATGTACTGCAAGACCTACCACGCCACCCACCCCGACATGATGGCCGGCGCCAGCAACGACCAGCTGCGCGACCGCTACCTGGTCAGCGGCCTGTTCGTGGCCGACAGCGTGCAGCTCAACTATTCGCACAACGAGCGCTTCGTGATCGGCGGCGTCGCGCCGGTGACGCGCGCGGTGGCTTTGCCGAAGCAGACCGAGCCGGCTTCCGCCGCGGGCAAGCCTTTCCTGGAACGTCGCGAGCTGGGCGTGATCAACGTCGGCGCCGGCGCCGGCAAGGTCACCGTCGACGGTACCGCTTACGCACTGGGTCCCAAGGACGGCCTGTACGTGGCGATGGGCAGCGCCGAGGTGTCGTTCGAGTCCGACGATGCCGCCAATCCGGCGAAGTTCTACCTGACTTCCACCCCGGCGCATGCGCGCTTCGAGACCAGGGCGCTGGCGATCAAGGATGCGGTGGCGCTGGAACGCGGCTCACTGGAAACCAGCAACGAGCGCACCATCTACCAGTACATCGTGCCGGCCACCTGCCAGTCCTCGCAGTTGCTGCTGGGCCTGACCGTGCTCAAGACCGGCAGCGTCTGGAACACCATGCCCCCGCACCTGCACGATCGCCGCAGCGAGGTCTATTTCTACTTCGACCTCGGCGACAACGACCGCATCTACCACTTCATGGGCGAACCCGACGCGCAACGCCACATCGTGGTCGCCGATGGCGAAGCGGTGGTGTCGCCGCCGTGGTCGATCCACATGGGCTCGGGCACCAGCAACTACTGCTTCATCTGGGCGATGGGCGGCGAGAACCTGGACTACACGGACATGAACGTCCTCGACATCTGCCAGCTGAAGTGAGCACGGACATGGCGACGAATCCATTTGATCTGGGCGACCGCGTCGCCCTGGTCACCGGCGCCAACACCGGCCTCGGCCAGGGCATCGCGGTCGCGCTGGCGCAGGCCGGCGCCGACATCGTCGCCGTGGGCCGCAGCGCCCCGACCGACACCACAACCGCGGTGCGCGCCGCGGGCCGTCGCCTGCTGTGGGTCGAGGCGACGCTGGACAGCATCGCCCCGGTCGCCGATATCGTGCAGCGCGCCGTGGGCGAATTCGGACACATCGACATCCTGGTCAACAACGCCGGCATCATCCGCCGCAACGACTCGCTCGACTTCAGCGAGGAGGACTGGGACGCGGTGATGGACGTGAACCTGAAGTCGGTGTTCTTCCTGGCCCAGGCCGCCGCACGCTGGTGGGTCGCCAACGAACGCGGCGGCAAGATCGTCAACATCGCCTCGATGCTGTCCTTCCAGGGCGGCATCCGCGTGCCTTCCTACACCGCCAGCAAGTCCGGCGTGCTCGGCATCACCCGCCTGCTGGCCAACGAATGGGCGAGCAAGGGCATCAACGTCAACGCGATCGCGCCGGGTTATTTCGCCACCAGCAACACCGAGGCGCTGCGCAACGACGAAGCGCGCAACCAGTCGATCCTGGAACGCATCCCCGCCGGCCACTGGGGCAAGCCTTCGGACCTGGGCGGCGCGGCGGTGTTCCTGTCGTCCGCCGCCTCCGACTATGTGCACGGCGCGGTATTGCCGGTGGATGGCGGCTGGCTGGCACGCTAGAAGTCGTCGTTGGTCGAGCGGCGTTGGAATCCTGCAATGGCATAGGTGCAATAACATGCTGAAGCGAATTTTCTTGCCGACGTTCTTCATACTGGCCTGGTCCACCGCCGCCGCCGAACCTGCGCATCGCGTGTTCATCGCCGGCGATTCCACCGCCAGCGCATATGGTCCGGAACGCGCGCCGCGCACCGGCTGGGGCCAGGCGCTGCCGGGCTTCCTCGACAAGACCTGGGAAGTGCGCAACCACGCGCAGAGCGGGCGCAGCTCGCGCAGCTTCATCGAACAAGGCTGGCTGGAAGGGATCGCCATGGAGTTGCGCAAGGGCGACGTACTGCTGATCCAGTTCGGCCACAACGACGAGAAGGTCGAAGACCCGGCCCGCTACAACGAGCCGCTGCACGATTTCCCGCAGTGGCTGATGCGCTATGTCGCGCTGGCGCGCGAACATGGTGCCACCCCGATCTTGGTCACCCCGGTGGCGCGGCGCGAGTTCGACAACCGGCAATTGCTGGATACGCATGGCCTGTACGCGCAGGCGGTGCGCGACCTGGCCGCGCGCGAGCACGTAGGACTGATCGACCTCACCGCCAGCAGCATGGACTGGCTGCGCGCGCTGGGCGACGGGCCGTCGAAGGCGTTCTACATGCACGTGCCGGAACAGGACCAGGCCGATGACACCCACTTCCAGGCCAGCGGCGCGACCGCGGTCGCCTGCCTGGTGGTAGCAGGATGGAAACGACTCGATCCTTCGCTGCAGGCGCAGGTGGTCCGCGATACCGATTGCGGCGCGCGTCCCACCGCGCTGGCCGACCTCGAGGCGCAGGCGCATCCTTCCTCGGTAATCGACGAACACGGACTGGCGGCGCCGCAACCCGGTCCGCACGGCGGCACCGGCGAAACCACGGCCTATCCTTTCTTCGCCGATGCGGCGGACGTGCCCTTCATATTCCGCAAGCGCGTGCTGCATCGTGGCGCCAGCACCGGCCTGCACCAGCACGACAAGGACGAGATCTACTACGTCCTCGCCGGCCACGGCATCTACACCCTGGACGGCAAGACCCACGAAGTGCATGCCGGCAGCGCCATGCTCACCCGTCCCGGCAGCACCCATTCGATCCGCCAGGACGGCGACGAAGACCTGCAACTGCTGATCATGTACAGGCGCGATCCGTAACCGCGGGCCGTCGCGATGGAGCCCTGTTGATCCGAGTCCATCGGCTCCACTAAACCACTCGCAGTATCGAGGTTAACCCGTGCCGGAGCCGGTACAACGGCAGTAAAACCGGATCAGCCGCGCTGCGGGCGCGCCGTCAGCGGATAACCGGAGAATGGCTTCACTTCGTCCATCAGGAAGTGCGAGACGATCTTCTCCACCCCGTACTCGCCGCCCAGCAACAGCCGCGCGATGTCCTTCCATTCGTGCACGTCATGCACGATCACCCGCAGCAGGTAATCGTAGGAGCCGCTGATGCGGCTGGCCTCGACCACTTCGGGCATGGCCAGGATGCGGTGGTCGAACTCGGTGAATTCGTCCAGCGCATGCTGCTTGAAGGTCACCTGCGCCAGCACGATCGTGGCCGAGCGGATGCGATCCACGGCCACGTGCGCGCGATAGCTGCGGATCAGCCCGCGCGATTCCAGTGCGCGCACCCGCGCCAGGCAGGCGCTGGGCGACAGCGCCACCAGGTCGGCCAGCGCCTGGTTGGTGATGCGCGCGTCCTGCTGCAGGACATCGAGGATCTTCAGATCGAGACGATCGGGGGCTTTCAGGGACATGGCGTACTCGCAGCAGGCTGGGTCGAACGACGTGAAGACGGGGCCGCAGGTTGTGGGGAATGTCGGGGATTATCCAGAATAATCTGCGGTAATCATGTAAAAATTCCGCGAACTTTGCGGAGTTTTAAAAAGTAAACCCTTTTATTTCAGCAGCCTAACAGAAATTGAGGCTCCACGGTTTCTGCTGGACGTGGCTGCAATGGTCACCTATTACTGCTGGCGAGCAGGTTCCTGATGCCGCCGCGACGGGAGGTCACTGGCGCGCCATCGGCGGCTTGCCGGTTCGCAGCATCCGCCAGCCACCGAGGGAATCCCATGAAGACGCACGCACGCCACGCCCTGTCCCGCGCCATTCGCCTTGCCTGTCTGTGCAGCCTGGTCGCCACCGCACCCGCCTGGGCCCAGGACGCCGCTCCCGCAGAAACGACGGCCGAGGATGCCACCACCCTGCAGACCATCACCGTCACCGCCGGCAAGCGCGAGCAGTCGGTGCGCGAGGTCGCAGGTTCGGTCTCGGCGGTCACCGGCCAGCAATTGCAGGACATCGGCGCGCAGGGCCTCGCCGACTACATCCAGAGCACGCCGGGCGTGGTCTTCAACCAGTACCAGCCGGGTGTTTCCCACGTCGTCGTGCGCGGCATCGCCAGCAACTCGGGCAACGTGCAGGGCCAGACCACCACCGGCTACTTCCTCAACGAAGTGCCGCTGACCGAACCCGGCTGGACGATCGTGGTCCCCGACATCGATACCTTCGACCTCAACCGGGTGGAAGTGCTGCGTGGGCCGCAAGGCACGCTGTTCGGTTCGGCATCGATGGGCGGCGCCATCAACTACGTGGCCAACACAGCCGATGCGTCGGGCTTCGACGCTGCGGTGGAAGCCACGGTCAGCCAGACCCGCAACGCCGACACCGGCTTCGGCGCCAAGGCGATGGTCAATATCCCGATCAAGCAGGACGTGTTCGCGATACGCGCGGTGGCCCAGCACCGCGACGATCCGGGTTATCTGGACAATATCGGCCTCGGTCGCGACGGCTCCAACGACGTCAGCGTCTCCGGTGGCCGCTTGTCGATGGTGCTGACACCCAGCGAGAAAACCACGCTGACTTGGCTGAGCCTGCTGCAGGCCACCGATTCGGACGACAACAGCTATCGCATGCCGGCACTCGGCGACCTGGTGCGCAACACGGCCGTGGCCGAATTCACCGACACCGACATCAGTCTGCACAGCCTGCGCCTGGACCAGGATTTCGGATGGGCCGATTTCACCGCCCTGGCCTCGTACCAGAAGAAGCAGCAGGACTGGCGCTTCGACTACACCCCGATCCGGGTGTTCTACAACGCCGACCTGGACCTGGACCTGACCTCGCCGCTGTATATCGACTCCGGCGGCGAGAGCGAAGGCCGCAGCCTGGAGCTGCGCCTGACTTCGCCTTCGGGGGGTCGCTTCGAATGGTTGCTCGGCGCGATGTACTTCGATACGGACAAGACCCTCTATGAAGCCATCGGCGCGCAAGGCGCGGCGGCGGCGTTCGACAATTCTTCCCTGTTCGGTCCCGGCAGCGGCGCGGTGATCGCCCCCGGCGGCGAAATCTTCAATGCGTTCTATTCCGACGTGGACGGATCGGAAGCCGCGTTGTTCGGCGAAGGCACGTTCGCGTTCAACCCGCAGTGGAAGCTCACCGCGGGTGGCCGCCTGTTCAAGACCGAGGTCAGGATCGTCGCCACCCAGGTCGGTTTCTCCACCTACCCGGGCGCGCCAATCGTCACCCCATCCGAAACCGACGAGAGCGGCTTCAATCCGAAGCTGTCGCTGAGCTACACGCCCAATGGCAACGTGATGTTCTACGGGCTGGTTTCCGAAGGCTTCCGCTTCGGCACGCCCAACACGCCGGGCCTGAGCGCGTATCCGATCCCGGCGGGCTCCGGCAGCGACAGCCTGACCAACTACGAACTCGGCACGCGCACCAGTTGGCTGGATGGCCGCCTGCAGCTCGACGCGACCGCGTTCTACGTCGACTGGAGCGACATCCAGCTGCGCCTGCAGACGCCCGACTTCTTCAACTACGCGACCAACGGCGGCAAGGCCTACAGCCGCGGCATCGAACTGTCCGCCGCCTGGCGCCCGAACGACCAGTTCCAGTGGCTCAGTTCAGTGACGTGGCAGCGCGCGCGCCTGGACGAGGATCTCTTCATCCTGTTCGCCGGCACCGCGCCCAAGGGCTCGCGCCTGCCTGGCTCGTCCGACTGGTCGGTCAACAACAACCTCAGCTACCGTTTCGAATCGCCCTACTCGCCCACGCTGACCCTGACCCACCAGTATCTGTCGGAAGGAATCAGCGACCTCAACTCCGCCGTGCCCGGCGCGGTGCCGAACGAGCAGGGCGACTACAACCTGTTCGACCTGCGCTTCCGCATGACCTTCGGCAACACCGACATCACCCTGTTCGGCAGCAACCTGGCCGACGAGCGCGGCGTGACCCGCACCGTGTCGGAGGTCAATGGACCGGGCGAGGGCATCGTGCGTCCGCGCACCTTCGGCGTGACCGCGCATTGGCGTTACTGAGCCACACGCAGTGACGTCGCGCTGGAAGCGTGCATTGGCACGCAAGCCACTGGAGTCGGTGCTGGCCGATGCCGATGCCAGCGGATTGCGTAGGCGCCTCGGTGCCGGCAGCCTGCTGGTCCTGGGCGTCGCCAACATCCTCGGCGCCGGCATCTATGTGATGACCGGCGAAGCGGCGGCGAGTTTCGCCGGACCGGCGGTGCTTCTGTCGTTCGTGCTTGCGGGCCTGGCCTGCGGTTTCACCGGCCTGTGCTATGCGGAACTGTCGTCGGTGATTCCCGCCTCCGGTTCGGCCTACAGCTATTGCCAGGTCACCCTGGGCGAAGGTTTCGCCTGGGCGCTGGGCTGGATGATCATGCTCGAATACACCCTGGCCGCCTCGGCGGTGGCGGCGGGCTTTTCCGGTTACCTGGCCAGCCTGTTGCATGATTTAGGCATCGCCATTCCACCGATGCTCGCCATGTCCACCATCGGCGCGAACCAGGTCGATGGCCACACTTCACTGCAACTCAACGGCGGCATCAACCTGGTCGCGGCGATCGCTGCGATGGCCGCGGCGGTGACCCTGATCTTCGGCGTCGGTCGCTCTTCGCTGGCCAACGCGATACTGGTATTGATCAAGGTGGCGGTGCTGGTCGCGTTCATCGCGGTCGGTTCGCGTTACCTGGAAGCGGCCAACTGGCATCCGTTCCTGCCGACCAACGAAGGCGGCTTCGCCTATGGCTGGCCCGGCGTGCTGCGTGCGGCGGCGATGCTGTTCTTCGCCTACCTCGGTTTCGAAACCGTGTCGATGGCGGCCGCCGAAACCCGCAACCCGCGCCGCGACGTGCCGATCGGCATCCTCGGTTCGCTGGTGGTCTGCACGCTGCTCTACATCGCCGCCGCCGCGGTGCTGACCGGGCTGGTGCCGTTCCGCGAACTGGGCGTGCCCGATCCGGTGGCGCTGGCGGTGGATCGCATCGGCTGGCCGGGCTTCGCCATCGTGATCAAGATCGGCGCGCTGACCGGACTGGCCTCGGTGCTGCTGGCCAATGCCTACGGACATTCGCGCATGTGCCTGACCATGGCCCGCGACGGCTTGATGCCGCCGGTGTTCACCCGCGTGCACCCCCGCTTCCATACGCCGTGGAAAGGCAACCTGGTGCTGGGTGGCATCGCCGCGATCCTGGCCGCGCTGCTGCCGATCAGCGTGCTCGGCGACCTGATCTGCCTGGGCGTCGCTTCGGCCTTCATCGTGGTCTGCCTCTCGGTGATGTGGCTGCGCACGAATCGCCCCGAACTGCACGGCGGCTTCCGCGTACCGTTGGGCGGGGTGCGCATCGGCCGTTACTGGATCGGCGTGGTGCCGGTACTGGGCATCGTGCTGTGCCTGTCGATGATGGCGCCGGTGCTGGCCGACATCTTCGAGCAGATGCGTCGCGGCGACCTGCTGCCGGCCACGATCCTGGTGTTGTACGTAGCCGCTGG
>Ga0307414_10001016_pt1 | contig 14342 bp, 2 predicted proteins | sample DK1Ometagenome_FD_203804 | JGI IMG/M metagenome (GOLD analysis project Ga0307414, IMG submission 203804) | Maize rhizosphere microbial communities from greenhouse at UC Davis, California, United States - DK15-O-3 | ecosystem: Host-associated > Plants > Roots > Rhizosphere > Soil | place: USA... | reverse complement strand
CGTCATCCTGGCAAGAGAAGACGCACGCGGAGAAAAGCGACTGGTAGCGTATTGCGTCTGCAACGGCCTTGCGCGTCCTACCGGTGGCGACCTGCACGAGTTCTTAAAAGATAAGCTGCCGAGTCATTTGATCCCGTCTGCCTTTGTCTTTCTTGACGCCCTTCCGCTAACTCCAAATGGCAAGATCGATCGCAAACTTCTGCCTTCGTCCGATCTAATCGAGCCCGAACCGGGAGCAACTTTCGTCGCGCCGCGCACAAACGTCGAGCAAGCGCTCGCGGAGGTTTGGGCGGAAACGCTTGGTATGCGGCGCGTCGGAATTGATGACAACTACTTCACCTTGGGCGGAGACTCCATTCTCAGCATTCGAGTGCGTGCCGGCATGTTGGAGCGAGGGTTCGACTTTTCCCTCGAGCAACTCTTCAGGCACCCGACGGTTCGTGGACTTGCCGAACACGTCAGCGTCGCCGAAAACCATGTGCCCGAAGAATCCCAGCAGCCGCCGTTCAGTCTGATCTCGGAAGAAGACCGTCGCAAAGTGCCACCAGCGATAGAGGATGCGTATCCGCTGTCCCGGTTACAGGCCGGCATGGTGTTTCATAGCGAATATAGTCCCGACTACCTTATCTACATCAGCAGCCTGCAGTTGCGCCTTCCACTCGATATCGAGAAGTTGCAGGCCACGCTCGACCAGATGGCGAGCCGCCACGAGATGTTGCGCACGTCGTTCGCCCTCACCGGCTTCAGCGAACCTTTACAGCTTGTTCACCAAACCACCCAGCTTCCCTTGCTCGTCGAAGATTTGCGCCAACTCTTGCCGGCTGGGCAGAAAAATCGAATAGCTGAATGGATCACGAACGAAATGCGCAGGGGGTTTGATTGGACCAGGGCCCCGCTACTCCGTTTTCACCTGCACCTGCTCGCGGATGACTCGGTTCAGTTTACGATGAGCGAGCCTTTCTTCGACGGCTGGAGCGTGGCCTCGTTCTTCACTGAATTCTTCGAGCGCTACATAGCACTACTGAACGGAAAATCAATTTCCACCGAGCGCCTCGCGGCGTCGTACAGAGATTTCGTCTCGTTGGAACGCGAGGCACTGCAGTCCGAGCAGTGTCGAAATTATTGGACCATGACTCTCGCCGGCGCTAAGGCCAGCCGTCTCGCTCGTCGACCATTCACCCAGTCGGATGCCAATGCTCGCGAAGTCATGCGCGTTGAGGTTCAGGTCCCGGCGGAAGTTTCCGATGGTCTAAAGCGGTTGGCCCAGTCGCTTGAGGTCCCGCTAAAGAGCGTTCTCCTGGCCTCGCACATGAAGGTCTTGAGCCTGCTTACGGGACAGTCAGGCGTGCTTACAGGGTTGCTGATCAATGGACGACCGGAGCAGGCGGACGGTGAGCAAATCCTTGGAGCTTTTCTTAATACGGTGCCGTTACGCATGGAGTTGAGCGGCGCCACGTGGGCCGATCTTGCGCAGCGCGCTTACGCAGCCGAAAACGAATTACTGCCATTCAGGCGATATCCGATTCAAGAATTGCAAAGAGTCCACGGCGCGGAGCAGTTATTCGACACAGTCTTCAACTACACACACTTTCATGTTACCGATCGCTTGCGCGGAGTTGACGGCCTGGAAGTCCTCGACGTTGACGGCACGGAGCAGACCTACTACCCGCTGACGGTGCAGTTCAACATGGACCATCTTTCATCACTGATCGAGCTGGCTCTTGATTATCGGACCATAGAACTCGGCGAAGAACAGGCGAGGGAAATCGCCGGTTACTACAGCCAGGTGCTTGCGGCAATGAGCGCGAAGCCTGCGGCGCGTCATGAAGCGGTGTGCTTGCTTTCGGATGAAGAACAGCGTCGTCTGTTGGTGGAATTGAATGAAACCGCCGCACCGTTCTCCGAAGAGAAGTGCGTGCATCAGTTGTTCGAGGAACAAGTGGAGCGCGCGCCGGACGCGATTGCCGTCCGCTTTGGCAAAGAGGAACTGAGCTATCGCGAATTTAATGTGCGCGCGAACAAGCTCGCTCGGTACCTACGAGGATTGGGAGTCGGCCCAGAAGTACTCGTCGGAATCTTTACAGATCGTTCGCCGGAGATGTTGGTCGGGTTAATCGCGATATTGAAAGCAGGTGGAGCGTATCTCCCACTCGATCCGGAATACCCGCCCGAACGCATTGGTTTCATGATCGACGACTCGCAAGCGCGGGTGGTCTTGACGCAGAGTGCTCTTCTTCATTGCCTTCCAGACACGGCGACACCGGCCATTTGCCTCGCTATAGACAGTTCAATCTTTTCTGATGAGAGCAGTGAAAATCTTCAGGCCGCGGCGGTGCCGGATAACCTCGCCTATGTGATCTACACGTCCGGCTCGACGGGCCGGCCCAAGGGAGTACTGGTTGTTCATCGCGGAGTGACGAACATGATCGAAGCCTCCCTCAAGCTGTTTGAGATCAATAGCGGTAGCCGAATATTGCAAGCGGCCTCACTCAGTTTCGACGCTTCGGTCCTCGAGATCTTCATGGCTCTATGCGGAGGAGCCACACTCCACCTGTCGCGCCGCGAAGTGCTGGCGTCGGGAACGGAACTGGGCCAATTACTGCGTGATGACGCCATCACGAATATAGCTGTAACGCCTTCTCTATTAGATACCATCCCCGACGGACAATATCCGGCACTGCACACAATCATTGTGGGCGGCGAGGCCTGCAGTGCAGAGACCGCAGGGCGTTGGTCGCGTGGGCGGTCACGCGGGCGGCGAGTGTTCAACGCCTACGCGCCGACGGAAGCGACCGTTTACGCGACGACAGTCCAGTTCGCAGACGAAGATCGTATTCCGCCTCTCGGTTGGCCCATCTCCAACATGCAAGTCTATCTGTTGGACCAGCACCTCCGGCCTGTGCCAATCGGCATAACCGGCGAGATTCACGTCGGCGGCGTCGGTCTCGCGCGCGGTTATTTGACGCATCCGACGTTGACGGCAGAGCGATTCATCCCCGACCCGTTCAGCCGGAAACCCGGCGCGCGTCTGTACAAGACAGGCGACCTGGCGCGCTTTCACTCCGGCGGTGAAATTGAATTCATTGGCCGAGTGGACCAGCAGGTGAAACTCCGGGGTTTCCGCATTGAACTCGGCGAGATTGAGACTGTTTTGGGCCAGCATCCCAGCGTACGAGAGGCGGTCGTGGTTGCACGTGAGGACGCGTCCGGCGATAAGCGGCTGATCGCCTATCTGGTAATGCGTGAAGAGCCACCGCCAGCCGCAAGTGAGATGCGTGACTATTTAAAAAAGACAGTGCCGGAGTACATGGTGCCTGCCTCTTTCGTTGTGCTCGAGGCTCTGCCGCTTACCGCGACCGGGAAAGTCGATCGCAATGCGCTGCCCGAGCCTGAGCAGGTGAGGCCCGAACTGGCCCAGGTCTACGTCGCGCCGCAGACGGCGGTAGAGGAAGTGCTCTGCGGCATTTTTTCGGAGGTACTTCAGGTCGAGCCCGTCGGCGTGCGCGACAGCTTTTTTGAACTGGGCGGCCACTCGTTGTTAGCCACGCAGATCTCGTCAAGAGTGCGATTAGCTTTTCAAGTGGAGTTACCGCTGCGAAGGCTGTTCGAGGCGCCGACTGTCGAGGGACTAGCGAAGGCTATCCTGGACCATTGCGAAGAACGCGAAAGAGTGGAGCAGACGGCCGAGTTGTTGCTGAAGCTCTCCACGCTCTCTGATGAAGAAGCCGGGAGGTTATTTAACGCCAAAGGCGTTGGCTAATTTCAGCCCAGGGTTCGAGCGCAGCGAGAACCCTGGGTTAGGAACCAATGTGGTTTATTGAATCCTGAAAGGGTTCGCCAATTGGCGAACGCTTTCAGCGTTTCGATTTCAAAATTGATTTAGTGACCCAGGGTTTTCGCTGCGCTCAAACTCTGGGCTGAAATTAGCGAACGCCTTCGGCGTAGGGAGCCAGAGCGATGAGTAGCTCGACCAAAGTGATGTTGGAACTCTCCGGAAAGAAGCGGGCGGTCTTGGAGGCTTTGCTGCGTGAGCGGGGAATCGGAGACGCGAAGACCGAACGAATTCCTCGTCGCACAGATTGCGGACCTGCCCCGCTGTCATTCGCCCAACAGCGGATTTGGTTCCTGGATCAACTCGAGCCTGAGAACCCACTCTACAACATACACACCGGGGTAGAACTTCTGGGGCCGCTCAACGTGCCGGTGTTGCAGCGAAGCATCGCCGAAATCCTCAGACGGCACGAGGCCCTGCGCACCACTTTTGCGGTGATCGAGGATCGCCCGGTTCAGGTAATCAATCAGAACGCAATCTTCAAGCTACCAGTGCACGATCTGCAAGAACTAGACGAAAGCCAACGCCGGTTGAAAGTGAGCGCGTGGGCCGAAGAAGATGCGCACCGCCGGTTCGATCTCACGAAAGGACCACTGCTACGGGCGAACCTTTTACGGCTGGGCGAAACCGAGCACGTGCTTCTTTTGACAATCCATCACATCATTTCCGATGGGTGGTCAGTGGGCGTGTTCGTGCGAGAACTGGCGGCGCTCTACGAAGCATACACTGCTGGACGCCCTTCACCGCTTCAAGAGCTGTCGATCCAATATGCGGACTTCGCTGCCTGGCAAAGAGATTGGTTGCAAGGTGAACGACTCGAAGAGCAACTCTCCTATTGGAGAGCACAACTGTCCGATGCCCCGCCGCTTCTCGAACTACCAACCGATAGACCACGCCCGCCGGTGCAATCTTATAAAGGCGCTCACGAAACTCTCGTTTTATGCGAGTCTCTGAGTCGATCGCTAAAGGAGTTGAGCCGCCGTGAAGGTGCGACGCTGTTCATGACGCTACTTGCGGCTTTCTCAACTCTGCTCTACCGCTATTCGGGCCAGCGCGACATCCTCCTCGGTACACCAATAGCCAACCGCAATCGTGCGGAGACAGAAAGCCTGATCGGTTTCTTTGTTAACACACTGATCTTCCGCACTCGACTCTCAGAGCAGATGACATTTCGCGAATTACTGTGCCAGGTGCGTGAGACGGCTCTGGAGGCATACGCGCACCAGGACTTGCCTTTCGAGAAACTGGTCGAAGAGTTGCAGCCGGAGAGGAGCCTCAGTCACTCACCCGTCTTCCAGGTGATGCTCGATCTACAAAATGCCCCGATGCGTGATCTGGAGCTACAGGGGCTGCGGCTGACGCCACTGCCATTCGATAGCCGCATGGCGAAATTCGACCTGGTTCTGACAGTCGGCGAAACGGATGGACGACTGAGTGGTCAACTCGAATACAACACTGACTTGTTCGACGGAGGAACCGTCAGGCGTATGGCCCGACATCTGGAGCATTTGTTGGAGACCGCGGTTTCAAACCCTGACGAGCAAGTTTCGCGACTTCCATTGCTGACTGACGACGAGCGGCACCAAATCCTGTTCGAGTGGAACGACACTCAAGTAGAGAACGAGCCATCTCTCTGCATACATGAAGTGTTCGAGCAGCAGGCCGCAGCAAAGCCCCACGCTGTCGCACTGGTCCATAAAGATGAACAGTTGACTTACCGAGAACTCAACGAGCGGGCCAACAAGTTGGCCCATCACTTGCGAAGGCTGGGCACAGGACCGGAGAGTTTGGTGGGTGTTTGCCTTGAACGCTCGGCTGAGGCAGTCGTTGCGATTCTCGGCGTTCTCAAAGCCGGCGGCGCTTATCTGCCACTTGATCCGTCCTATCCGCGTGAACGTTTGTCCTGGATGTTGGCGGATGCGGGTGCGGAGATCGTAATCACATTGGAATACTTGGAGCGCGACGCGGACGAGATTGAAACGCAGATTAACGCGGATTTTAAAACCACGATTAATAGCGAGAAACTGGCTTACCTCATCTACACTTCAGGCTCGACAGGCACACCGAAAGGCGTTCTGGTCTCGCACCGCAACCTGGTCCATTCGACGTTTGCGCGCTTCCGTTATTACCAGGAGCGTTTGGATAGTTTCCTTTTACTCTCACCTTTCGCCTTCGATAGTTCCGTGGCCGGCCTTTTCTGGACGCTATGCCGAGGAGGAATGCTTGTTATCCCAGAGGAAGACTCGCACCAGGATCCCGCTTATCTAGCAGGGTTGATCGAGCGATACTCCGTCTCGCATCTGTTAGGTCTTCCCGCTTTCTATGAACTTATCTTGCGGGAAGCTCGACCCAGGCAGTTGACTTCGCTTCGAACCGTGATCGTCGCCGGCGAACCGTGCCCTGCCGAACTCGTCCAACATCACGCTGAGATGCTGCCGCGCGCAGCGCTCTTCAACGAGTATGGACCAACCGAGGCCACTGTCTGGAGTAGCGTTTATCGTTTTGGGCCTTCTGTGCCTTTTTGTGGCTTAGTGTCGATTGGGCGGCCGGTAGCGAACACGCAGATTTACGTGCTCGATCCACAACTCCAACCTGTGCCGATCGGGGTTACAGGTGAGGTGTACATCGGTGGCGATGGAGTGGCGCGCGGCTACCTCAATCGTCCAGCTCAAACGGCAGAGCGTTTTGTCTCCCACGCCTTCAGCGCGAAGCCGGGCGCGCGTTGCTATAGAACGGGCGACCTGGCGCGCTTCCTCGCAGACGGAAATATCGAATTTATCGGCCGCAACGACTTCCAAGTGAAGATTCGCGGATACCGGATCGAGTTGAGTGAAATAGAACTTGCGCTGGCGCAGCATCCCGACGTTCGAGAGGCAGTCGTCTTAGCGAATAAGACAAATGAGCGGTTGACTGCCTACGTGGTTCTTAAGGAGATTTCATCTGCAACCACAAAGCAATTGAAGGATTTCCTCAAAGAACGGCTGCCGGACTACATGCTGCCTGCTTCGTTCGTATTGGTCGATGCGCTGCCACTCACAACTGCCGGCAAAGTTGATCGCAATGCGCTACCCACCGATCAAATCGGAGTCGAAGCTAACGAAAACTATCTTGCACCGCAGACGCCGTTGGAACAGGTGTTGGCCGGAATCTTCTCGCAAATACTCTCGCTCGAACGAATTGGCGCCGACGACAGCTTCTTCGATCTGGGTGGACATTCGCTTTTAGCCACGCAAATCCTGTCGCGCGTGCGAGAAACGTTTCAGTTGGAACTGCCATTACGAAAGTTCTTTAGAACGCCAACTGTGACCGGACTGGCGGCGGCAATTTTAGAAGATGAAGCGGAGCGGGAGAGAGTGGAACGCACTGCTGAAATCTTACTGAAGCTCGCCACCCTTTCGGACGAGGAAGTTGATGACTTACTAACCACAAAGGAGCACCAAAAGGGCGCGCAAAAACAATGAGTAGCACATCAACAAAAGGAGCGTTCGAGCTCTCGGCTAAAAGGCGAGCGCTGTTGGACGCGCTGTTGAGCGAACAGGGAATCAACACTCCCGGTGCTGAAAGAATTTCTCGTCGCGAAGAGCGTGGTCCTGCTCCCCTGTCTTTCGCGCAACAGCGACTCTGGTTTTTCGATCAGTTCGAGCCGGGCAATCCTGCTTACAATCTTGTGAGCACTGTCTTGTTGCAAGGAAAACTCGACACAGAGGCGTTGGAGAGATCTTTCAGCGAGGTCACACGGCGCCACGAGTCTTTGCGAACGACGTTCGACAGCAGAGACGGCAATCCTGTTCAGATAATCACTCCTCCAAAACCACTTCACCTGCAAGTCATAGACGTCACGCGCTTCACGGAGACAGAACGAGAGGGCATAGTTCAGAACTTAATCCACCAACAGACGCAGGCGTCGTTCGACTTGAAACGGGGACCACTCCTGCGAATCACTCTTGTTCGGCTGAGAGACGACGAATACGTTCTGCTACTCGCGATGCATCACATCGTGAGCGATGCGTGGTCCATGGGCGTGCTTATCGGCGAGATCGTTGCCCTCTACGAGGGCTACGCAGCCGGCCGGGAGGTCGCGCTTCCTCCATTGCCAATCCAGTACGCCGACTTTGCCGCGTGGCAGCGAGAGTGGCTAAAGGGGGACGTGCTCGACGAACAGTTCGCATATTGGCGGCAACAACTCGGCGGGAGCCTGCCGATCCTGAAAATACCTGGCGATCGTCCGCGTCCGGCGCTCCAAACTTATAACGGATCCAGCCTCTCGTTTCCCTTGTCGCCTGATCTGTCGCAGGCACTCAAATCTCTCTGCAAGGCGGAAGGCGTGACGCTCTTTATGATGTTGCTCACGGCTTTCAAGGTCTTTCTCTATCGCTACACAGGACAGGAAGACTTGATCGTCGGTTCGCCGATTGCTAATCGCCACCGCCACGAGTTGGAAAGCCTGATCGGCTTTTTCATCAACACGCTGGCCATGCGCACGAACCTGTCCGGCAATCCAACCTTCAGAGAACTGCTAAAACTGGTTCGCGAGACGGCGCTCGGCGCATACGCGCATCAGGATTTGCCATTTGAATATCTCGTCGAGCAGTTGCAGCCTAATCGAGATCTGAGCCACAGCCCGCTCGTGCAGGTAGTTCTGGTGTTGCAAAACACGCCCGAGCGCAAGGTGAAGCTTCCGGGTCTCGTGGTGACCCCGCTTAAGTATCAGGCCGAGACTGCAAAGTTCGACCTCACTCTTTACTTCGACGAGCTAGGCCCTGAACTTCACGGCACGTTCGAGTACAACACAGACCTCTTCGACAGAGACACGATCGCACGGATGGGCCGGCATGTACGGACTCTCCTCGAGGGCATTGTCGCCGATCCATCTGCGCGCATCTCGGAGCTGCCACTCCTGACCCAGACTGAAAGACATCAACTGCTGGTCGAGTGGAACGACACCCGCGCTGAATTCGAGCAGGGTGTTTGCGCGCATCAACTTTTTGAAACACAAGTCGCAGCGAATCCCGAGGCGGTGGCTATCGCTTTGGAAGATGAGCGATTGAGCTACAGGGAGCTGAACGCGCGGGCCAACAAGTTGGCCCATCACCTGCGCGGTCTCGGTGTCGGCACGGGCGATGTGGCCGGCATCTTCATGGAGCGCTCCTTGGAGATGATCGTTGGGGTACTCGGAGCGCTCAAAGCGGGCGCGGCATGTCTGCCGCTCGATCCTTCATTACCGCATGAGCGTCTGGCCTTCATGCTGCGAGACGCTGGCGGACCAGTCGTGCTGTCGCAGCAGCGCCTCGCGCGGGAACTTCCGAAAAACGGCGTGCGCGTGGTTTGCCTGGATTCAGACTGGGAAGCCATCGCGCAAAATCGCGACGAGAATCCTCGAACATCAGTTACGCCCGAGAGTTGGATCTATGTGATCTACACTTCCGGTTCTACCGGAAAGCCGAAGGGCGTTTGTATGCCTCACCGCGCGCTGGTGAATCTCGTCCGCTGGCACGAGACGATGCCTATGACGAGCGCGCGGACGATGCAGTTTGCCTCTTTGAATTTTGACATCAGTTTCGAGGAGATATTCTCCACCCTCGCGACCGGTGCATGCTTGTTACTCGTTAAGGATTCCGTGCGAGTTGACATTCCCGCACTAGGCCGCTTCATCGACGAAAACAGGATTGAGAGGTTTCATCTTCCGGTGCTGGTTCTACAGAAGCTTGCGGAAGAGTTCTTCAATAAATCACAAACGCTTTTGAGTCTCCGCGAATTAATGGTCGGTGGCGAGCAGTTACAAATTACGGACGCCATCGTCAAGCTGTTCGCACTGCTGAAGGATTGCACGCTCTACAATCATTATGGTCCGTCGGAAACTCACGTCGTCACTTCCTTCACGTTGCCGCGCGATCCGGAAACCTGGCCGGTATTTCCGCTACTGGGCCGTCCCATCGCCAATACGGAAATGTATCTGCTGGATTCATACCTTCATTTGGTTCCGGTTGGTGTCCCGGGAGAACTCTATATCGGCGGCTCGTGCCTGGCGCACGGCTATCTAAACCGGACCGCGCTGACTGCGGAGAGATTTATCCCTCATCCGTTCAGCAGCGAGCCGGGTGCGAGACTCTACAAGACCGGCGATCTGGCACGATACCAGAAAGACGGCAACATCGAGTTCATCGGTCGCAACGACTTCCAAGTGAAGATTCGTGGAATGCGGATCGAGTTGGGCGAGATAGAAGCGACCCTCAGGCAGCACGAAACCGTGAACGAAGCGGTCGTCACATTGCGTCCAACATCAGACACAACTCTTGGACAGGGTCAGTACCGTAACGCGGTAGCGTCGGGTCGACACGATATAAGTACCCTAAGATCATCGGACGCGCAGCCTGACCCGACGCTACCGCGTTACGGTACTGACCCTGTCCAAGCGCGGCATCTAGCTGCTGACGCAAACCCTTCGGGCGGCGAGAAACGACTCGTTGCATACGTAATACCCAATCCCCGGTGCACGATCGAAGCCAGACAACTGCGTGATTATTTGCGTGGGAAGTTGCCGGAGTACATGCTGCCCGCTGCTTTCGTTGCACTCACATCTTTCCCGCTGACAGTGTCGGGCAAGATAAATCGCCTCGCGCTCCCCAAACCCGAAACAAATCTTGAAACCGAAGAGAGTTACATCGCGCCGCGCGGTGCGTTGGAAGAGGTGCTCGCCACGATCTTTGCCGAGGTGTTGAAGCTGGAGCGAATCGGTGTTCGCGACAACTTCTTCGATCTCGGTGGCCACTCGTTATCGGCTACTCAGATAGTCTCGCGCGTGCGGGAAGCCTTCCGCATGGAATTGCCGGTGCGCAAGATTTTTGAGCGGCCGACCGTTGAGGGTGTGGCGCAAGCGCTGCTCGAAGAGCATGGTGAGCAGATCGAGCGCACCGCTGAGTTGTTGTTGCAGATCTCGTCGTTCTCCGATGAAGAGGCGCGTGAAAAGTGGATTTTGCCGGTAACGCCATCGCGCAAGAAGAAGATCGCAGACACTGCGAGTGAGCCACTCCGGGAAGAGAGGGGCAAGCCGACGCCACCTGAGACCAGAACTGCTCCGCTTTCTTTTGCGCAGCAACGACTGTGGTTTCTCGATCAGTACGAACCCGAAAATATTCTTTACAACATCCCCTCAGCGATTCGCTTGAACGGAGCACTCGATGTAATCGCGCTGGAGCGAAGTCTCAACGAAATCCTGAAACGGCACGAGGCCCTGCGCACGACTTTCGCCGGGATGAGCGACCGCCCGCTTCAGGTCATCAACGAGCCGCGGGATTTCCGCTTAACAGTTATCGAGCTTCGAGAGAGCTCTCCGGAAAAGAAGGAGGCTACAGTCGCACGGCTCGCTGCCGACGAAGCTCGCACTCCGTTCAATCTGGCTGCAGGTCCATTGTTACGCGTCAAGCTGCTGCGCCTCGCGGAAGACGATCACGTGTTGCTGATCACGATGCATCACATCATCTCTGACGGCTGGTCTATCAAAGTTTTAATAAGTGAGATTGGAGAACTCTACGAAGCCTACGCGAATGGCCGCGAGGCCACGCTTCCAGAATTGCCAATCCAATACGCCGACTTCGCCGTCTGGCAGAGAAACTGGCTGCAAGGTGAACGACTCGAAGAGCAACTCTCGTACTGGAAAACGCAATTAGCCGCTGCTCCGCCGCTGCTCGAACTACCAACCGATAGACCACGACCTACGTTCAAGACGTTTCACGGCGCTGACGTACACCTGAGTCTCTCCAAAAAGCTGAGCGAAGATATTACGCTATTGAGCCGGCGTGAAGGCGCGACGCTGTTTATGACGCTGTTCTCGGCGTTCGTCACTCTGCTCTATCGCTATTCGGGCCAGCACGACATTCTCGTTGGTACGGCCATAGCCAACCGCAACCGTGCCGAGACAGAAAGGCTTATCGGTTTCTTTATCAACACGCTGGTCTTGCGCACCCGCTTGTCGGAGCAGATGACATTTCGCGAGTTACTCGACCAGGTCCGTGAGACTGCGTTAGACGCATACGCGCACCAGGACCTGCCGTTCGAAAAGCTGGTCGAAGAGTTGCAGCCTGAAAGAACTCTGAGTCACTCACCCGTCTTTCAGGTCCTGTTCCATCTACAGAACGCGGTGACAGAAGGGTTGAGCCTCTCCGGTTTGGGCATGAGCCAGTTAGAGGTGGAGATGCAGACGGCGAAGCTCGATCTATCAGTGTCGATGGCGGAGTCGAACGACGGTCTCGTCGGCACGTTCAATTACAACACTGATTTGTTCGACGCCACGACCATCAGGCGGATGGCAGAACACTTTGAGTGTTTGCTGGACGCTGCAGTCTCAAACCCGGATGAGCAGATCGCGCGTTTACGACTCCTGACCGAAACCGAAAATAACAAAGTCTTGTTCGAGTGGAACGATACCCGCAGAGACTACGGAAAAGATGACCCACTTCATTTAGCGTTTGCGGAACAAGCCAGGCTTACACCGGATGCGGTTGCCGTGAGATTCGAGCAAACCGGACTAACGTACAGAGAATTAAACCAAAGAGCGAATCAGCTCGGACATTACCTGCGAAAGATGGGAGTCGGGCCGGAAGTTTTGGTCGGCATCTTTTTGGAACGCTCGACCGAGATGCTGGTCGCACTGTTGGGCATCCTCAAGGCCGGCGCAGCATACGTCCCACTGGATGCGGCGTCTCCGTCAGAGCGGCTCTCATTCATCATTAAAGATGCCGGCCTGTCGCTCGTGTTGACGCGCAAGTGCTTGAAAGAATCTCTTGCAGTCTGCGACGCCAGGTTGGTCTGTCTGGATTCCGATTGGGCGAGCATCGCTCAGGAGGACGAAGCGAATTTTGACAGCGAAGTTACGGCAGAGGACCTGGCTTACGTGGTCTACACGTCCGGCTCGACCGGCCGTCCTAAAGGTGTGCTCGTCGAGCACCGCCAACTCAGCAACTACATTCACAGCATCCGCGAGCGACTCGGGCTCGACGCGTGCACGAGTTTCGCGATGGTCCAACCCCTGACTGTCGATGGGCCCGTCACCACAATCTACGCACCGCTGCTGACCGGCGGCTGCGTGCACTTAATAAGCGACGAGCGAGTAGCAGATGCGCAAGCGTTTGCAACTTATTTACACGACCACCAAATAGATTATTTAAAGATAGCTCCATCGCATCTCGCGACCCTGCATCAGAACGGAGATCCTTCAAAGCTGATGCCGCGCAAGGTACTCATGATTGGCGGAGAAGCTCCGCGAGTAACCTCTGCGGAAGAACTGCGAACGATCGCACAGTGCTCAATCTTCAACCACTACGGACCCACCGAAACGACCGTTGGAGTGACGACTTATCAAGTGGACGAAACCATGAAGGACGTGCGGAGCGTTACGCTTCCCATCGGAAGGCCACTGCCGAACGTGCAAGCATACGTGCTCGATCGGCACCTGGAACCAGTACCGCCTGGTGTCGCGGGAGAGCTGTACATCGGAGGGAAGAATGTGAGCCGCGGGTATCTCAACAGCCCGCAACTGACGGCGGAGAGATTTGTACCCGACCCATTCAGCCGAAGTGTTGGAGCGCGTTTGTATTCAACGGGAGACATCTCTCGCTACCTTGCGGATGGTCAGCTTGAGTTTCTCGGTCGTCGAGATCATCAGGTGAAAGTGCGTGGCTTCCGGATAGAACTGGCTGAAATCGAAACTACGCTTCGCAAACACGAAGACGTGCGCGAGGCCGTCGTTGCCGCACACACTGACAAGGATAGGGACACACATTTGGTGGCTTACGTCGTTCCCGCCGAAGCACAAACGCCAACTGCGGGCGAGTTGCGTGCATTTTTGAAAGAGAAGTTGCCCGAATACATGGTTCCGTATCTCTATCTCTTTCTCGATAAGTTGCCTCTTACTCGGCACGGCAAGGTGGATCGCCTGGCGCTTCCCCGACCCGAAGGGACCGAGCGCGAATTGGACGTGCCGTTCGTCGCCCCGCGCAACGCGGTCGAGGAAGTGCTCTCAGAGATCTTTGCTGAAGTCCTGAGCGTCGAGCGAGTAGGCGTTAATGACAACTTCTTCGAACTGGGAGGCCACTCGCTCCTGGCTACACAGCTCGTCTCGCGTGTGCGGAAGTCTTTTCAACCCGACTTGGCGCTGCGAAAAATTTTTGAAGCGCCGACAGTCGCATCGCTCGCTGCCGTGCTCGTTGCCGCGGAGCCGAGTCCCGGTGAGTTTGAGAAAAAGGCAGAGACGTTACGAACAATCGAGAGCCTCTCGACGGACATGCTTGAAGAGTTGCTCAGAAGAAAAAAGGCGAAAGTTGCCAGCTGAGAACAGAAGGAGTTATCTCAGTCTCTGTGTCTTGTGGTTGTTGAAGAATTGTGAACCACAGAGACATAGAGGTGAGGCGGGGATGAGCGAAACGAAAGACACAATCGGACCGCGATATAAGCTGACTGCCGGCGGGCGAGACTTGAGAACTGCTCCGCTCTCTTTTGCGCAGCAGCGCCTATG
>Ga0307414_10001015_pt1 | contig 14342 bp, 8 predicted proteins | sample DK1Ometagenome_FD_203804 | JGI IMG/M metagenome (GOLD analysis project Ga0307414, IMG submission 203804) | Maize rhizosphere microbial communities from greenhouse at UC Davis, California, United States - DK15-O-3 | ecosystem: Host-associated > Plants > Roots > Rhizosphere > Soil | place: USA... | reverse complement strand
CCGGAGACTGTGAACGGGCTCACAGCAGAACTGCCGTTCGTCAGTTGGAAGATGTCGGCCTGGATGCCAAAGGTCGAAGTCACACCATTGTTGGTCGAAGAGTAACCACTGATCTTGCCGTTGGCATTCAGCGTCACACCGATCTTGGCATTGACCTTACCTTGAGCGTCGATAGCCACAGATTCCGTCGTCGTAACGCGACCTTGAAGATCAGGAACCACAGTTTTGGTGGTGATCTCTTCAGGAGTAGCAGTACGAACAGCCAGTCTATGCCAGTCAATCGTCGCAGCCCCAACAGGAGCAAACGTGGAATAACGAGTCATTCCGTAGATGATGAAACCATCTACGTTGGTTCCACGTCCATCAATTAGGATGCGGAATCTATAAGTTTGACCGGCAACACCAACTCCACGAGTAACACCCGAGGAGTCAGGCTGAGAAGCGAAGTTATAAGTCGTTGAAGAAGCACTAACTCCAGCCGCTCTTGGGTTAAAGTAAATGCCAGTGCCTCTGAGATCACCAGATACAAGAGTGAAATCAGCCTCAATAACTACCCATTCACCTCCAGATGTCCAAACACTAGTGATTGGATTAGGGGTAATACCAAAGTTGCCTGACCCAACAGAAGCTGTACGCACAGCATTAGGCGATCCGTTCTGTCCAGCAACACGCGATAGAGTACCACCAGCTGCTGTCCACTCAGCCCAGCCAGTCGGAGGAGTTTCTCCTGTCTGAGTAGGCCAGTCAGCAAACATAGGGTTACGATTGATGGCATTGCCACCAACTGAGGCAGCTACACCAGCAGAAGATGAGGCAGAGGCAGCCGAGCCCGCAGCGTTAGTTGCGGATGTTGAAGCGTTGGTGGCGAACGTAGAGGCGTTAGCTGCCGATGTGCTGGCATTTGTGGCAGATGTATTTGCAGCACTGGCACTAGTCCCAGCCTGTCCCGCAGATGTGGATGCACTAGAAGCAGATGTTGCCGCAGCTGTAGCCGAACTCAAAGCATCTTGGCTCTCAGTAACATCTTCTAGCCAGATACCATCTAGTCCTGTTTGACCAGAACTGAAAGCAGAACCACCTGAACGATAGTTCAGATAGGCCATCAAAGAGATAGTCGCAGTACCCTCAGGGAATGCGTTACCCAAACCTGTTCCAGTAATGATATTAGAAACAGTTTCATGCCATCCTGCTGTGAATAGACCAGCAGAACTAACAACATATTGGTTATTTGTATAAGTAACAACACCACTGGCATCAAGAGCCCGGAATCCTCCATAAGTTTTAGAAGGATTATCTCCTGCACCAACCCAGTGCTTCATACGAATACGATACTTACGCGCGGGGTCCACAGGGAAACGTTTAGCTGTGAAGAAGTGACCTTCCACGCCCGCAGGCATAACAGCAACACCGCGTCTCCCATCAAAGGAAGAGTTCCAAATAGCATTATTGGGGACAGTTGCAGCTGCAACTGATTCCAACCAACCTGTCAGTCCATTCTCAAATCCTTCATTACCGTTCAAAACAACGGTATTTTCGTAAGTACTTTGAGCAGAGACTGATGAAACAGAGGCAGCTGATGCACTATTAGCAGCATTAGTAGCAGATGTATTGGCATTAGACGCGCTTGTAGCAGCAGCAGATGCTTGCGATTCAGAATCAGACAGAACAGTTACATCTGTTACTGTAATTCTACGCAACTTCGATTGAAGTGAAGGATCTGAAGCACCTGTTGCGAGTCTATTAAGAATCGCACCGGGTGTCCAAAATCTTGCTGTGGCATAATGAGGAATCAAAACTGCACCAGCAATAGAAACTCCAAGAGAGAATCTAGCTTTAATAGTTGTGATTACACCATTTGGTGTTGCTACATAGGGCGACACACCAAATTTATTATCTAAAATTTGGTAAGATTCATTCAGAGTTGATGCATAAATATTGGCATATGAAGAACCAATAAGTCCTTCAACATCAATCGAGATTTCATAAACTCGTCCTTGAACATAAGGAATGACTTGTTTATGCCAAACACCACCCGCAACACCCACTGGCACAATGTAGCCAGTAGTGTTCATGTTTGCTGTGGGGATATCTGGCTTAGTTGAGGGAGCACCTGTTCGACTAAGGGTAAACAAGTCTCCAACTACTTGAGGCGGGAAGGTCAAACCAGCAGCAGTCGCAGCTGCTCCATAGCTGCTAGAAGCAGACACAGCTGAAGATGAGGCCGCAGATGCAGAGTTACCTGCATTTGTAGCTGATGTATTGGCGTTGTTGGCGCTTGTTGCAGCTGCTGTGGCAGAATTCACAGCCTCAATTCTGGCAGCATCTGCATTCGTATAACTAGAAGCTGCATTTGCTGCTGAAGTATTAGCAGCAGTTGCGCTATTACCGGCAGCTGTGGCTGAAGTACTGGCTGATGCAGAGCTATCAGCTGCCGCACTTGAAGCATTTACAGCTGCAATTCTTGCATTATCTGCATCAGTAAAGCTGGAAGCAGCATTAACTGCTGAAGTGTTAGCCGCAGCTGCACTGTTGCTGGCGTTAGTCGCCTGCGTCTGAGCCGTACTGGCGGAACCAGCCGCAGCAGAGGCAGCGTTATTAGCATCAAGCTCACTTTGAGCAGCAGCTTGTTCAGACAGAGATGCAGCAGCCCGGTGGCTATCAGCCGTCTGTTCAGAGAGAGCAGCCGCATCACGGGATGCAGCCGCTTCACCAGCTGCTGTTTGAGCCAAAACACGATCAGAAGAAGATGCTTGGGCCGAAGCAGCAGCGTCAGTTGCTGATGCTTGAGCGTTCTGCGACGAGATAACGGACGCTTCAGCAGCGATTTGAGCCTCATCACGGGAAGCTGTAGCCGTAATCTGAGAGAAGCGAGCCGCTTCAGCTTCAGTACGGGAATCATCAGCGTAAGAACTGGCTGTGTTCTCTGAGATCAAAGCCGCAGCTGCAAAAGCATCGGCTTGGTTCCGAGCATTAACAGCCATAGTGGCATTATCATTGGCCGTAGCAGCCGATGAAGCAGCCGTAGTTGCACTGTGAGCAGCCGCATCCTTATAAATAAGGGCGTCAGCTCTCGAAGTTTCAGCAGCAACCTTTGCAATCTGAGCCGCATTAGCGAACTCACCAGCACTGGTGACATGAGCATCTGCCGTCAAAACCATCTGAGAGACAGCAGCAGCATTCTGGCCGGTGGAATCCCGTGCAGCATTAGCCGCAGCTACGTGCTCAAGAGCCGCAGCAGCATGAATGCCAGCCTGATCAGACCAAGCTTTCGCGCTGTATTCACTGGAAGCGGAGGCTTCAGCATAACCTTTAGCCGACAGAGCCGAAGCATTAGCTTCAATACGGGCCTGATCGGTGGCAGGGTCCATACCCCCGGTATCACCCTTCAGAGAGGCCAGCCACTCAGCCAGTGTACCAACGAAGCCTTGCTGAACAGCAAGCTCATAGGCGGACAGACCATGATAGGGGAAGCCCAACAGGTCGAGGTCAATAGTTTGAGTTTCTTCTTGCTCAAGATCGAGCAGGCCAAAATCACCCGGAGCTTGAAGGTCCAGGTCTCCGGCGGAACCATCCAGAACAATAGGTTCGATGGTCTCAGGAAGATCGAGCTCGACCATATCGAGCTCGTTAATAGCGATCTCAATCATTAGGCCGTCACCGTCACACCATGCTGAATGTCGATATACAGCTTCTTGGTTCTGATCTTCCGACCAGTATTCGGCTCAGTGAAGAGAACATCGAGCTCAGCAGCACCAAGAGGCCAAGAAGCCGTGTCATTGCTGACCAGCATGAACTTACGCCCATCCAACCATGAGAAGGTCAGATTACCAATCAGACCCTCTACAGTGAGCTTTCCAGCCTGTCGGATTTGAGAGGTCGGTGTCCAAAGAGCGAAGTAATTCTCTGCGATAGAAGTAGGCAGGCTCAGGATCGCCTCGAACGAAGCGCCACGGCTGAATTCATGGACTTGATCGGAGATCATGATGAAGAATCCTGTAAAGGTAAGCCCTACGGGCTTAGTCCATCATGACAAATAAAAACAGCCCCCTCGTTAGAGGAGGCTGTTTCTTTAGTCCTACTGAACTGAGGCTTAGTCTTCCGACTTCACGTCAGCAGTAGTGACATCTGCAACCGGGATTTCGGTCACGACTTCAGTGCCAGCTTCATCGACATGCTCGTTCTTGGTGTTATCCACCACGAGCTCCGGGGCAGCAGCATCAGCTTCCGCCTCTGCCATTTGCGTTCCAGCCACAAACTCTTCTTCCGTGCAGCCATCCGGCGTCAGGCAGAACAGATTGTGAATCGGCAGATCGTCATAGACGACACCAGCATTACTCATCATGCGGGCGGCTGCATCTTGGATTTTCACCAGATCAGCCGACAACACATTACGTTGTTCCAGCATAGAGATGGTGTTGAACTGGACTTGCGGACGGCCCTGAAGATTGGCCGTCATGATTGCCATGAAGAAGAATTTCTTGGTCATTGGTTCCGTTTCTGTAGTTGTTCTTCAACAAAGTTGAAGATGTCTTGACCCATAAGGCCATTAGGGATGCTGATTTCTTCTTTCCAAGAGGGATAGAAGACAGAGAGTTCACCACCAAGTTTCACTTCAGGATGGAAAATCTCAGGATTGTCTTGCCACTTCACAGCTTCAACAAGATGTTGATTGGTGAAGGATACAGCCGCCAGATCATCTCGAATGAGATAATACTGAGCGTCATGGATATGGGCACAAGGGCGAATGTCCAAGCGATATTCGCTCTTACGCACCTTTTCCATGAACTCGGAACAGCCTCTACTGTTCAGCAAACACCAGGACTGTCCGAGAGCATTACCGGCAGAACGCCCCTCGCCTGCCGCAGCAGCCGGGGTTTTCTTGTTGCCATAGACGACTTGTTTGAGTTTAGGCGTGCGAAGACGCAGCCCAAACGCCAGTGTAACATAGCCGTCATTAGAAGCCTGAATGAGCTTCTCATTGACCCAATCAATGCTGACCTTATAGAGCTTCTGGAAGTTAGCTTCCAATTCCTTGGCGAACTCTTCAGTGAAGCCATAGTTAGCCATCAGAGTAGCAAATGTACCTTGATAGGTTAGAGCAAAGGTTGGGTTCTTAGACTTGTCCCTCAGGGCTTTATACTTGGTCTGGATGGAGTTGATGGAATCAACCGATGAAGGGTCGATATCAGGCATCAATGAGCCCCAGTAAGCAAAAGCTCGAAGTGAGTGACCGTCATAGCCGTCGGTATAAACCTTCAGCTTGTTCGGGTCTCTGGTAGTCAGGGCCGAGATACGGTCCTCCAGTGACGCGAAATCCAGTCCAGCGAAAATCCAGCCCGGAGGGGCTTGGAAAATGGACTTGATGATTTTCCCATACTTCGAAGAAGCAGGGAAATTCTGCATGTTAGGATCAGAACTGGATAGGCGACCTGAGATGGCGCCCCCCAGTTTGAAGCTGCCACAGAGATAGTGCCAACCATCAGGACCCGCTTCAGCATCCAAGATGGATGGCATGAAGTCAGAGATGACCTTCCGCAGTAGCTTAAACTCACGAAGCTCATTAATCAGACTAATGATTGTCTGATCATCTGTATGGTTCACAAGTTTGGCAAGTAACTTTCCTCCTGTAGCTGGAGCACCATTTTCAGTGGTCTCAAGCACAGGGAAGTTCAAGAAAGTAAACAGAAGTTCAGCAAGCTGATCATCTGAGCCGGGATTGAACTTGGCTTTCTCACCAACATCAGCAAGAGTTCGCTGTTGTTTCTTCAGACGAGCATTCCACTTATCGAGAAATGCCTTATCCAAGTGTTCTTGGAAGTCTTTTACGACAGGTGAATCGAAGATGTTTTGAAGATGGCCATTCAAAGCAGCTCGGAGTTCAACATCAACCTCCTTAGCTCGCTCCATATTCACCGGCATTCCGGTGAGTTGCATCTGTATGATGTCAACTTGAGCGGGCTTGAAGATTTTGTTGTAGAAATCTTCTTGTTGATCAGCGATCATTATCGGCTTGTTCTTATTCAGAACATACCAAGTCGAGAAGGTATCGACCAAATTATACTTCAGAAGTTCCGGCATAGGAATCTTCTTGATATCTTTGATCTCCTCGACAGCGTAATTACCACTGTATTCTTGGGAATTAGGCTTAAGACCTAGCCTGTTACCAGCACAGGAGTTGACTGCGAGATAGGTGATTAACTGGGAGCAATCCCAGTGGGTTGTCATCACCTCAAGACCTGTCAGAAGGCCATCCGTATCAAGAATGTCCTTCATGAACAGGGAGCTAATCAGCACGGACACGTCGTAGCTGATGTTGTGCCAGATGAGTTTGCGCCCCTGTTTGTGCATCTTGATGAAGAGAGCTTTTAGAGCAGCCCTGACAGCATGATTGGTTCGACGTTCCCCATGGATGCCGTCAACAGGATCGATCTCCTGTAGATCAACAGGGAAGGCAACGCCTTTGCCTTCTTCCCAGCTGAAGGCTGCTGTACCAACACCAGCCCGGTGAACCTTGAGACTAAACGTCTCTAAGTCAGCCGTGAGGTCGCCTTCCATTTCTCCTAGCTTCTTGATCCATTGAATGATCTCATTACCCTTGGGATAGTGAGCTTCCTTGAAAATCGTAGAACCAGGAGCCTGATAGGTGCCATCAGCATGAGCTTTCACGGCTTGAACAGCCTGAGCTATCTTCTCCTTGACCCCGGAAGGATCATAGAATTGCATAGAGAAGTTCGGAATGAGGACAACATTAAAGTCCCCATATTTAGAAGGCAGGACATACCCGCCCCAAACCTCAGCCTTGGCTACACCGGCAAGCTCTTTGAACGTCACAGTATCTGCAACGAACACATATTGAGTGTCTTGATCAGCCAAGACCGGAGAGACTTCCTCGCGAAGATACTGCCTCATCTGATCGATGGGGACTTTCTTCTTATTCGGTGCGCGCAAAACACTGAGGGCCATGGTGTGTTGAGCGGGGATACCCCCCTCATCACAGTAAATTTTGACCATATCCCCCTTGCGGATGTCTGGAACCATAATGACGATGGGCGCTGAGCCCGGTTCCTGGCCCGCAAGGTAACAGTGTTTCATTACAAGATCATCCGTGCGTTGAAGTAGCCTTCAATCATGTCCAAATCCTTCAGGATGTTGGCATAGATACGAGGCTCTAGGGTCTCGTATCGGAAGCCGGGTTCCCGAGTGCGTTGCAGATGATTGAGACCGAGCTTTAGGGTCAGACAGTCCGGCAGGCTGTCTCTGAGGTCTTGGTCCGTATTCATTCCTCGAACCAGTTGGGTCAAGGTTTTCTGAGCACGCTTGGTGTCTTTTTCGAGGAGCTGAAGGTCGCTTAAATAGTTAGCGGCCTTCTGATCGTGCTCAGGCAGAACCTGAACCGTTTCCAGAGCAGGACCACCACGAATCTGGCGCCCTCTGTCTGGATGGCTCCAAACACAGGAACCATACTTCAAGGCGATGTTCATGATGTCCTTACGAGGAGCACCAGCGTCAGTCTGAGTATGAAGCTCAAGAAGCTCGATGAGATTATTCCTGAGATTCTTTTGATCAGACTCAAAGATGAAACTCATCGAGCGAGCGACGAGATCGTTCGACATGATTTTGCCTTAGATGATGAGCCCACCATATTTGGGGGGCAAGTTTCCGTAGAAGATGACCCGGAATCGAGCACGAGATACAGCTACGTAGAGCATACGTGCCACCATGACAGGGAAGTTGCAGGCCCCAATGTTAGTAAGGTCAATCACAACCATGTCTTTGGTCGAGCCTTGTGATTTATGCACCGTGCAAGCATCACGAGGACGGAAGTCAGCGAAGTCACCCTTCAGTTGATAGTGCCTACGCCAATCTTCTTTCTGATCACGAGCACGTTTTGCGGTATATTTGAGAGCTTCTTTATGAAACTCTCGGTCAATCACCACAGGAATGTTCTGATCAGGGAAATGACGAAGCCGTACAAACTGCGTGGGAACATCCAAATCCCCGATTTGAAGCATGGATAGCTTCGAATCAACGTCAGCTAGGTGAACAGTTGCTTCATTCTTGATTCTGAAACGACCACGTTCGTACATATCATTGGAAATCAAGACTTCACCTGTTTCAAACAGGTGTGTCTGCCCCCGGATACCACGAAGGTAGTTGTTATAAGCGTTTACTCGATGGTTCGAGAACGCAAGGATCAAGTTGTTTCCGTCCGGTGTTTTCAGAGGACCGTTCAGCAGGGCTTCAAGCCCTGCGTCATCGACATGATCGATTACACCAGGAACCAACTGCATCTTGGGCCAGACGTGCATAGAGCCCGTCTCAGCAGCCAGTACGGCATCTGCCACGTTGTTTCGCAGAAGCTCGCACAGAACCTGAAGATCAGGGCTGGTGGCATTCCTCACCGGGATGGTGAGTTCAGCTGTAGGCACCCTCAGATCGGTAATCGGAGAGCGAGAAACATCGATAGGATCGAGTTGCTTATCATCTCCGATGAAGACGATCTTGCACTTCAACGTGGCCATACGAAGCTCTTCAAGAAGCTTCGGGTCCATCATAAAGGCTTCGTCAATAAAGACGATGACCTTTTCTTTGACAGTCCAATTCGCTGTACGCTTAAGGTCTTGCTTTCCAGTAGTGAAATTAGGACGAACAGTGAGGCTTAGGTACGAGTGAATCGTACTTACATCCAATCCTGTAGCGTCTTGCAATGACTGTGCTGCCTTGTTGGTCATGGCAGTCAAAGCGTAATGGTCATATTCAGGCTCAAGGCCAAGAATTTTGCAGTTCTGCTTGTAGATTTCAAGAGAACGGGTGATGAGTTTGGAAACCAAGTAGGACTTTCCAGTCCCACCCGGCCCAATAATCTTCATTTCCTTCATGAGTGGATCGAGAAGGAAATCTACAAATAGTTCTTCTGCCTTGACCTGATCCACGTTGAGTTCGGGGATCATGAATTGTCCTTAGACAAAGGGTGAGAGATCGGGTTTCGTGTAGTTAGGGCCTTTAATCCACTTGGAAGTGGTCGGGTCTTTTTGCATGACCCCATCGGTCAGCTTGGAGAAGTTGGAGCGATTCACTTCATCCAGACCAGCCACAGGGTCCATACCATAAAGCACAGCGCCTACGGTGCCAGTGACCAGTTGATCACAGATAGCGTCGAGGAAACGGGTCCGGTCGATGATTTTCAGCAGACCCGGATTAGAAGTTTTGAGGTGGGCTGCCAGATTTTCAAGACCATCAGCAGCCTGCATGATGAGAGCTTGGGTTTCGAAATCATCGGAAGCCAATTCTTCGACCATCTCAGCCACTTCTTCAAAGTGGACACCCAGTTGGGTTTGTTGGTTCTTCTCTGTAATACCATCGGCATAGACGATCTTGGCAAACAGAGCAGTATCAAGCAAAGTATGAGATTGGACTTGATCCAATACAGCTTGAATGTCGCGGACCATCTGTTCATTAGCTTCAGCTTTACGAACAGTGTCACCGATCATTGCTTCAAGTTGATCAATTTCCTTAGCTTGTTCAGGAATAGTGAAATCAAGTTTGGTGATATCAGCGTTAAAGCGGCTGATCTTGGCTCGGTGGTTCTGAGCATATAGGGCGAACTGATCACGGCATCGAATCAGCATTTCTCTCTGAATCATTGGTTCTTTCTCGATGAAGAGCACGAATAGCATCCACAACTAGCTGTCGAATTGGGTATTCAGAGCTAACTTGTGTGCGAATCCATGTGAAAATTTCAGGGGATAGTTTCGACAAAACAAAATCCATGAACGCTCGTCTCGTATCAGCAGGAGCTACACCTAACTGTCTGAGACGTTGAGCTATAGAGCTTGGAGCGACATCATGTTTATAAGCAATGGCTCCTAGAGACATGCCCATGGCATTATCCAGCAAGACTTCCTTGGTAGGAGCCTTTCTTCCGGGATGTTGTTTGGACTGAGTGGTCACAATAGAAGCCAGTAAAAGAAGAGACCGACTACCCGTAAGGGCAGTCGGTCCCATTCTCAAGCTAGTTGCCGTACTTGGCAATCCAGCGGTCTAGCGATTTCGGGCTAGTGCCGTACTTGTTCGCTACAGCAGCCTTTGTCTGGCCACCCTTCTTGAACTCAGCGACAGCCCGCTTTTGGTGGGCTTGTTCGTGGGTATCGGTCGAAGGTTTCGGAGCAATGGGCTCCTTGGCCTTCACCGGCTCAGCCTTCGGTTCCGGCTTCGCCTCCACCTTGGCTGCCGGTTTCGGCTTGGGAGCCGTTTTGACAGGGGCAGGAGAAGGTTTGACCGGAGCCGGGGTCTTCACAGGCTGGGGAGTAGAGGCAGTCAGCCGTTCGATTTCCTTTTGGGTCTTCTGAGAAATACCCAGCTTATCCCAGGAAACCTTGGATTGCTGTTTCAGGTCCTTCAGCGAACGAGCAGCCCCAACGCGGATAGCCTCAGAGGCTCCACGCTCCATCACCGTCGTCAGGCGGATAACTTCCTTCTGACGGGGAGATTGAACCGGAGCCGCACCAGCCTTGGCCTTGAGGTCAGCAGGCTTGACCACAGCAGCCTTGGTTCGGACCTTCTCAGGGACGAGACCGGCAGTGTTGCCCTGCTTGGACGTGTCGATAGTTCGCACCGGAGTAACCGGCTTGGAAGCAGCAACAGCCTTTCCTTGCGAGATGGCCAGAGCCTCAGCCTGAGTGACTTCCGTCTTCACACTCTGACCATTGATCGTGTAGGTCAGATTGCTTCCGCTATCTCCTCCGATACGAACTGTACCGAGAGAAGCAGGACGAGCACCAGCAGCAATACTAGCCAACAGGCTCATAGTGTCCTTGCATTCGTCCATAGCAGTGTCTTTGTTGACCAGTTCATGAGCCTTATTGCTCAGATCACCCAACAGAACATAGCGGCAGACGCGCATTTTATCAGCTTCCCGTTGCGGGACGCAGATCACATCTTCCGGTTGGATCAGCACCAGACAGGTGCCAGAGCCCTCAGCACTGGCGTGGAAGCTGCCCATGTACCTTCGAGTACCGACGTGAATGCCTTGAGAGCATTCAATACGACGGTTCGGGTTCACGAGCTTTTCATCCATCTCAACAACATCACCGATGCGTTGGAAGACCCTCTTGGAGTGGGGATCGACGTAAACGCCACCACCACGATGGATCAGACGCTTGTAAGCGAGGAATGAGCCATCTGCGAGGATCGGAAGATCAATCTTCTTGAGGAAGTGCAGCAGTTCGGTGGCGGTGTGTCCACGTTTGCTGCTGATCTTCGCCAGTCGAATGATCAGATTATCAGGTCCTTCAGCCGGAGCTTTACCTTCTTCACCGGCTTGGAACTGATCAGTAAGGTTTTCGACACTCGGAACGATGCCATCCTGGGTCACAGCGATGATAGTTTCGTGTTCTTCCATCGGAGTTTCCGCCGTAACTACCCGAATAGGGAGGTCAGACGTACCATTACCGGCATCACTCATGAGTTTAGCGGCTACTTCCCGAACACGAGCAGCAGCAGCTTCATGATTCTCTTCAGTGAATCCCGCTTCGTGGGATTGAACACCAAATAGCTTTTTGACAGCAGCCAAAGGAGCCGTAAAGAAGCGAACCAGCGGATTGCGCTTCTCGCTCTGGAGATGCTTAACCTGAGGTGCGTCATCACCAATGACGAGTTGGATGATATCCTTACCCAGCTTACGCTGGGCGATGAACTCATCCGTCATGGCGAGACCACGAGGGTCTCCTTGAGTGACGGTGTAAACGGAACCGTCTGTCTTATAGAACGTGAGGATGCTGTTATCAGCAACCATAGCCACGACATCAATGGTCTTGGTCATGCCGGTCTTTCTTTCAACATGGATTTCAGGATCGAACGTGCAAGAGCACGTTTGCGAGAGGGTGCTCTCGCATATGCCTTTTCCAAAGCCCGAGGGACATCAGAAAAGTGGTCTTGAGCGTATTTTGTGAAGACCATTTCGTAATGGTCCTCAGGATCGCACTTCGAATACAAACGAATTTTCATATTCATGTATTGAGCAAGATCAGGGAAGGTCTGCTTAAGAGCAAGCAAACCTTCATAAATACGCTCTTCTTCATCAGTGAACTGAGGAGGAAGACGATTGAACAGGTACTGAGTTAGATACTTATTCTGCTTGGCTCGTTTCACAAACCACGTACCGCGATAGTACATCTTCTCATGCATGTTTGATCGGCGGAAGAAGCTCTTGGCGAGTTCAAGAAGGACTTGATCAACAGGTTGACGCCCTTCCTTGATCACCTTTGCAAGCTCGATCTTCGTGCTGACACAGGTGATGTCAGTACCGACGAATTTCACCAGCACTTTCAACTGATCAACAGTCTTCAAGCTGAAGGGAAGCTGCTTTCCTCTGTCCAGAAGCATATACAAAGGTTGCCCTTTGTAGCTGGGATTTTCTGCTAGATGTTCCAACTGCTTTCGATAGTTGGGTGTACCTTTGCGGAAGTATGTGGGTTGGTTCTCTCTAACCATACCAATAAGCGTAGGAAGGGGAATCTCCTTCAGCTTGGCTCGTTCAGCAGCTAACTCAGCTCTCTCTGCCAACTCAACATAAGTAGGTCCAGAAAGATCATGGACAACATATCCATGAGCTTCACAGAATTTCTTCAGTTCAGCAACTTCAGTAGGCTTAATGCTGGCTTTTACACGCAGAACACGAGCACCCATCAGGTTGCCGTGTTCCTTGGAAAGTACATTACTCCAAACATTAGGTTGAGACTGATATTGTTCCCTATTACGCTCCAACATAGTTCTGAAGGTTGGAGCAATAACCACAACTTTTGAAACAAACAGACTGTGATTCAAGAATTCTGAAGAGTAACGGAAGGATTCTTCCTTCTCTTTATCCAGCTTCTTGAGGTCCTTATATTCTAAGAAATAACCACGAGGGGTATTTCCAGACATATAACGCAAATCTCTTGCGGAATTGATTGTAATCACATCCAAAATTAGAGGATTTGAATCAATCTCACGGCGCCAGAACTGGACTTCTTCATACGTGTTACGAATGAATGCTTTGTCTGAGTCCAAAATATACTTGTCTTTCCAGAGAGAGACAAGCCTAGAGTAGCTCATATAACTGCTGTAATCAGAAAGACGATTCAGAAAGAGTTCTTCAACGTCTTTCTGCATCTTAGTTCTAAATTCCATGCCTTTAGTTTTGGCAGTTTCTAAATAAGGTAGTTGTTTTTTGAGCCAACGATTCATGTTGCTCATGAGCAGCACATGCTGTCCTGAAGGGATATCCATATCCCGCAGATGTGACGCATTTTGCTCCAAACGAGCAGGTAGATCAGCTGAGTTTCTCCACATTTCATAGAGAAAATCATGATTTGCTGAATACCTTTCAGGCAGGAGCTTCATAGCTCGATCAGCGTAGTCATCGACCTTATCGGCCAAGACCTGAAGAGCCTTGGCCATCAGAGTACGAATCGTCTTCTGTGTTCTGTCCGTATAGGAAAGGCTCTCGCGTGACATGGTGGGAACCACGCTGTCAGGCTCAGCCAGGAACAGGATGGGATGGCTCCTTGCTCCTGACGGGTTCAGAGACAACAGCAGATCATAGGCGTCAGAAAACTCTTCCTGAGATTCCACAGGATAGATGACATCGCCCAAACGCACATAGAAAGGCGTTTGTTGGATCACCGTAAGAGGATGGCTCTCAAGACGAACAAACCCATGAGTATTAAGCTCAGAGATCATGTCATAGTTACAAGGGATAACTGCGCCATTCAGTGAGATATTCAAACCAAGTTCATCCGCAAAAGCAAAGATGTACTTGCGAAGATCACCATGAAGCTTCTCAGGAAAAGGAACGCTGACTTCAACACCAGAATGTTCCTTGGAATCCAAGGTCATAATCGGCGTGCATGAAGGCTGCCCATCAAGAGCAGGATCGCTCTTCATGATGGCATAGGTGGTCATCTTCCCATTGTGGAAGTTACGGGCGCTGAAGGTGTCACAGACAGCCCAAGGAACCTTGGTGCCAACACCGAAGCCTCCCGTCTGATTTCCCATCTTGCGCTTCGTAGAGCCCCCGAAGGTCATATAGAGGGCGGCGAACTTATCGTTCGGAATACCAGTTCCGTTATCACGGACTACCAGCTTATTGTCCGTCAACGTAACTTGAATGGTAGCATCAGGAGTACCAGCTGCATTATGTCCGTCACGAGCATTGCAAAGTAGCTCTCGAACGATAGCCAAAGCCTTATTCGAGTAGATACCATGGGCAATAGCCATCATGAATTCGGCATCAGCTGAAACCTTCACCTCTTCGGCCTTGCCTAGAATGCCAAGAGCAGCAGACTGGGTTTCAGTGGAAG
>Ga0307414_10001014_pt1 | contig 14347 bp, 16 predicted proteins | sample DK1Ometagenome_FD_203804 | JGI IMG/M metagenome (GOLD analysis project Ga0307414, IMG submission 203804) | Maize rhizosphere microbial communities from greenhouse at UC Davis, California, United States - DK15-O-3 | ecosystem: Host-associated > Plants > Roots > Rhizosphere > Soil | place: USA... | reverse complement strand
TGTACTCATCGACGTCGAACAGGGCCTGCGCGGTATCGGTGACGCGCCACACGACCTGCGCCGCCATCTCGATCGGGTTGCCGCGCAGGTCGTTGACCTTGATCTTGTCCGAAATCACATTGTTTGCGCGCACCGCGATCTTGTGGCGGGTCAGCCATGGCAGAACCCAGCGCAGTCCGCTTTCGCGATCGGTCCCCTTATAGGCGCCGAACAGCTGGATCGCGGCGGCTTCATTGGGGTTGATCAGATAGAATCCGCACAGGATCAACGTGCCGGCGACGGCGCTGGCCCCGAGCATGGCGATGGTCGTGGACGAGGCATTGTCGCTCGCCAGCTGGACGCCGCACCAGATGGCGAGGGCCAGGAGCGCCAGCCAGATAAGCAGCATGACATAGCCGCTCGCGGTGGCGGCGCGCACCTCACGGGTCGGATTCAGACCCGCTGCTGCATTCGAATCGCTCATATGGCCCTCCGATATAATTATGATATCATATTTATAGCAGATTTGCGGATGGTCAACCGCAAAACAAAGGGGGCGAAATCGCCCCCTTTGCCTTTGTCTTTGCCGTGTTCGACTTATTCGCCGGTCGGGAAGCCGCGCTTCCGGAGCAGCGCCTTCACGTCGGGGTCGCGGCCGCGGAAGGCGCGATAGGCCTCGGCGCGGTCGGTTTCGTTGCCGGTCATGAGCAGGATGGTGCGGAACTTGTCGGCGACGGTGCGATCCCACGGGCCGCCGGCTTCGGTGAAGGCCGCCCAGGTGTCGGCGTCCATCGTCTCGGACCACAGATAGCTGTAATAGCCGGCCGAATAGGCGTCCGAGCTGAACAGGTGACCGAACTGCGGCAGGCGGTGCCGCATGACGATTTCCTTCGGCATGCCGATTTCCGCCAGCGTGTCGCGCTCGAACTTGTCGATGTCGGTCGGCGGCGTCTTGCGGTCGTGCATCTTCATGTCGACGATCGCGCTCGACAGATATTCGACCGTTTCAAAGCCCTGATTGAACTTGTTCGACGCGAGGATCTTGTCGACCAGCGCCTGCGGCATCGGCTTGCCCGTCTGGTAATGGGTCGCATATTTCGACAGGATTTCCGGCGTCATCAGCCAGTTTTCGTTCACCTGGCTCGGGAATTCGACGAAGTCGCGCGGGACGCCGGCGAGCGCGGGATAATTGACCTGCTGCAGCAGATAATGAATGCCGTGGCCGAATTCGTGGAACAGCGTCGTGGCATCGTCAAGGCTGATCAGGGTGGGTTCGCCCTTCGCCGCTTCGGTGAAATTATTGTTGTTCGAGGCGAGGACATTGCGTTCGCCGCCCAGCGTCTGCTGGGCGCGATAGGTGGTCATCCACGCGCCCGACCGCTTTCCGTCGCGCGCGAAATTGTCGAGGTAGAAGACGCCGACATTTTCGTTGGTCTTGAGATTATAGACCTCGAACGTCCGCACCTTGGGATCGAAGACCGGAATGGTGCCGGTATTTTCCTTGAAGCCCAGATCGTAAAGCTGGCCCGCGGCCCAGAACATGCCGTCGACCAGCTTGTCGAGCTGAAGATAGGGCTTCACTTCGCTTTCATCGAGGTCGTATTTCGCCTTGCGGACCTTTTCCGAATAATAGCGATAGTCCCAGGGTTCGATGGTGATTTTCGGGCCCTTGCCGGCCTTGGCTTCGGCGTCGGCGATCGTCTGCATGTCGGCGACCTCTTCCTTCGCGCGCGCGACAGCGCCGGGCCAGACCTTCATCATCAGGCCCATCGCATTTTCCGGGGTCTTCGCCATCGTGTCGGCCATGCGGTAATGCGCGTGGGTCGGGAAACCGAGCAGCTCGGCGCGCTGCTGGCGCAGCTTCAATATCTCGGCGATCGTCGCATTGGTGTCATTGGCGTTGCCATTGTCGCCGCGGCCGACGAACGCGCGCCAGACTTTCTCGCGCAGGGCGCGGTCGGTGGCATTCTGCAGCACCGGCTGCGCCGACGAACGCGTGTTCTTGATCGCATATTGGCCGGGCTTGCCCGCGGCTTCGGCGGCCGAGGCGAGCGACGCGATAAAGCCGGCGTCGAGCCCGCCCAGTTCGGCCTTGTCGGCGACGAGCGTGTAGAGCTTTTCATCGCCGAGCAGTTTCGACGAGAAGCCGGAGAACAGGCTTTCGAGCTTTGAGTTGAGTTCGACCAGCTTGGCCTTGTCGGCGGGCGACAGATTGGCGCCGTCGCGGACCATTTCGTCATAGCTGCGCTCGACGATACGGATCTGCTGCGCGTTGAGGCCGCTGGTCAGCCGCTTGTCATACACCGCCTTGTAGCGGGCGAAGAGCTTGGGCTCGAGGAACAGCTCGGTGTAGAAAGTGGTGAGCTTGGGGCTCCATTCGGCGTCGATGGCCTCGACCCGGTCGTTCGACTTGTTCGATGTCTGCACGCCCCACAGTGCGCCCAGCCGGTCCATGGTGTCGCCCGCGAGCATCATCGGGACATGGGTGTTTTCAAAGGTCGGCGCAGCGGGATTGTCGGTCACCGCCTGCACTTCGGCCTTCACCTCGGCCATCGCCTTGGGAAAGGCGGTGGGGAAAAGTTCGGGGTCGAGCTTGTCCCACGGCGGCACGCCTTCATAGGGGCCGGTCCATGGCGCGAGCAGCGGGTTTTCGCCGGCGGGCGCGGTGGCGGTGGCCGGCTTGGCGGCAGCGGTTTCGGCGGCAGTGACGGTCATCTGACTATAACCCGTGAAAAGCGCAGTCGATGCAAGCAGGATCGACAGGCGACGGACGAGGTGGTGCGCGGTGCGCGGCATCGTTGGAATCTCCCGAGGAAAAGGTTTCGAATGAAATCTTTTTCAGCCTTAAACCGGGAGGAGGAAAGAGTGCAAGCAGCGCACGGCGCCCGCGCAACTTTATTCCAAAGTATAGGAAGTATACGCTGCGTACCCCCTCATTTTCCCTCCCACACGGGGTGCGAAGGGATTTGGGGGTGTGGGAGGCGGGATGGGCAGAGCCGGGCATGAGGGGGATGTTATGCCCGCCGCAGAATGTAGGACAGCGATTTTTGGGTTTTCGGGGTGACGATGCTGGATAGATCCTTTTACCCCCCGAAGCTCCCCTGTGCCAATCCCGGGACATCGACGCCGAAGGAAAAGATGCCGCCGGCGTGCGGTTGCGTCACGCGTTCTTCGTCGGTCAGATTCTTGCCCGCGCTGGTCACGAACGCGGTTTTCAGCTCATCGCCGCCGAACGCGATCATCGTGGGGCGCTGGACCGGCAGCTCGACCGTCTGAAGCAACTCGCCCGCGGGCGACAGGCGCACGACGCGCCAGCCATCCCACAGCGCCGACCAGTAACAACCCTCGGCATCGACCGCGGCACCGTCGGGGCGGCCATGGCCGCGTTCGAACTGGTGCAGCACGCGCACGCTGCCGAGTGTGCCGGTTGCCGGGTCGAGATCATAGGCGTTGATGCGATGCGTCGGGGTGTCGGCGTGATAGAAGGTCCGCCCGTCGGGGCTGAAGGCAGCGCCGTTGCTGGTGGTGAGGCCGCCGAAGATTTGGGTCAGCGACCCGTCGGGATCGAGGCGATAGAGCGTCGCCGCGGGGTTCGTCTTGTCGTTTGTGACGCTGCCGACCCACAGCCGTCCGGCGGCGTCGATACAGCCATCGTTGAAGCGTTGTTCGGGTTTGTCGGCGAGTATCGCCGGACCAAAGGCGCGCGGCGCCGCGCCCCAACGGTCAATCAGCGCGCAGCCGTTTTCGAGTGCGGCAACAAGTCCGCCGCCCGCTCTCGGGGCGATGCAGCCGACCTGCTCGGCGAGGTCCATGGCCTCGTCGGCACCCGTTACGGGATCGGTGCGATGGATTTTGCGGCTCTCGATATCGACCCAATAGAGGCGAGCTTCGGCAACATGCCAGAAAGGCGATTCGCCGAGCAGAGCGCCGGCGTCGAGGAGCAGTTCGACCATGGGCGGCACCCTAGCGCGACCCGTTGGCGCTGCCCAGCGGCTGCAAACCTATTCGTTCCACCGCACATATCCATCGCCCCCGCGAAGGCGGGGGGGCGCCAGAAACCTTGCGCTTTGCCGATTGCGGCCTCCGCCTTCGCGGGCGCGACGAACCAGTCTCTTGCCGTAACGGCATTTCTACTTGACGTGCACGTAAACGTAAGGTCAGGTGTGCGGTGAAGGCCGTGCCCTGGGCGCGCGGCTGTTGGCGCGTTCCGGCTCCCCGATGTCGTCCGGCCGCACTGGAGAAGAGGAAAGACCATGTCGCTCGATAATCTGTCGCGAACCGCCTATGGCGAAGACCATGAAGCCTTCCGCGCCACGGTGCGGCAGTTCCTCGAAAAAGAAATCGCGCCCAACGCCGCGAAATGGGCCGAGGAAGGCATCGTTCCCAAGGATATCTGGCCCAAGGCCGGCGAGCTGGGCATGCTGTGCCCGACGGTTCCCGAGGAATATGGCGGGCTGGGCCTGGACTTCGGCTACAATGCCATCGTCGATGAAGAGAGCGCCTATTATGGCCGCGCCACGACGGGTTTCTCGCTCCAGTCGGACATCGTCACCAGCTATATCGTGAAATATGGCAGCGAAGAGCAGAAGAAGCATTGGCTGCCCAAGATGGTGTCGGGCGAGGTGATCACCGCGATCGCGATGACCGAACCGGGCACCGGCAGCGACCTTCAGGGCATGCGCACGACCGCGAAAAAGGATGGCAATCATTATGTCATCAACGGGTCGAAGACGTACATCACCAACGGCCAGAATGCCGACCTGATCCTCGTCTGCGTCAAGACCGATACCGAGGTTCAGCCGGCGTGGAAGGGCGTTTCGATCGTCCTCGTCGAGGCCGACCGCGAAGGATATGAGCGCGGCCGCAACCTCGACAAGATCGGGCAGGACGAAGCCGATACGTCGGAAATGTTCTTCAAAGACGTGCGCGTGCCGATCACCAACTGCCTTGGCGAAGAAGGCAAGGGCTTCATCTATCTGATGAGCGAGCTTCCCCAGGAGCGGTTGTCGATCGCGGTGTCGGCGCAGGCGTCGGCGCAGCGCGCGTTCGACGATACCGTCGAATTCACCCGCGACCGCAAGGCGTTCGGCAAGCCCGTCCTCGATTTCCAGAACACGCGCTTTGTCCTCGCCGATTTGAAGACCAAGCTGCAGGTCGGCTGGGCGCACCTCGACTGGGCGCTGGCGCGTCACCTGAAGAAGGAACTGACCCCCGAAGAGGGCGCCGGGGCGAAGCTGTGGCACACCGAACTTCAGTGGGAAGTGATGGACAAGTGCCTCCAGCTCCACGGCGGCGCGGGTTATATGAATGAATATCCGATCGCCCGCGCCTGGCGCGCGGCGCGCGTGACGCGCATCTTTGGCGGCACGAACGAAATCATGAAGGAACTGATCGGGCGCAAGCTCTGACGCGAAAACTCTCTCCCTTCAGGGGAGAGAAAGACCTGGCTTGGCGGCTCGCCGCCTAGCAAGTCTTGTGAGGGGATCTTACCTTGGCGTTGTCATGCGACGTCCACCCCCCTCACCCAGCTTCGACTAGGCGGACGAGCCGCCAAGTCTCCGCAACCCTCTCCCTCAAGGGAGAGGGGAATTGGATTTGAAAGGAATATCCCCATGGCCGAAGCCTATATCGTAGACGCCGTTCGTACCGCTGGCGGCAAGCGCGGCGGCAAACTCGCCGGCATTCACCCCGTCGATCTGGGCGCCGCGGTGTTCGACGCGATCGCCGATCGCAATGATTTCGATACCAAGGCGATCGAAGACGTCATCACCGGCTGCGTATCGCAGGGCGGGCAGCAGTCGGGCGATCTCGGCCGCAACGCCGTCCTCGCCTCGAACCTGCCCGATTCGATCCCGTCGGTGACGATCGACCGCCAGTGCGGTTCGTCGCAGCAGGCGATGATGTTCGCGGCGCAGGGCATTTTGTCGGGCACGCAGGACATGGTCCTTGCCAGCGGCATCGAAAGCATGTCGCGCGTGCCGATGGGCTCGACCGCGATGCTGTATATGAAGGAAGGCATGGGCAATTATAAATCGCCCCGGCTCGAGGAAAAATATCCCGGCATCATGTTCAGCCAGTTCATGGGCGCCGAAATGATAGTCAAGAAGCATGGCTTCACCAAGGACGACCTCGACGCCTATGCGTATGAAAGCCATCTTCGCGCCAAGGCGGCGACCGAAGCCGGGCGTTTCCAGCGCGAGATCGTCGGCGTCGAAATCGAAACCCCCGAAGGCAAGCAGATCCATCTGGTCGACGAAGGCATTCGCTTCGACGCGACGCTGGAGGGCATTGCCGGGGTCAAGCTGTTGCAGGAAGGCGGTTCGATCACTGCGGCTTCGGCCAGCCAGATTTGCGACGGCGCTTCGGCGGTGCTGATCTGTTCGGAACAGGCGCTGAAAGACCATGGTCTGACCCCGCGCGCGCGCATCCACCATGTGTCGGTGACCGCGGGCGATCCGGTGATCATGCTCGAAGAGCCGCTGTTCGCGACCGAAAAGGCGCTGAAGCGCGCGGGCATGAAGATCGAGGATATCGACGCCTATGAGGTTAACGAGGCGTTTGCCCCGGTGCCGCTCGCGTGGCTGAAATATCTGGGCGCGGACCATAGCCGCCTGAACGTCCATGGCGGCGCGATCGCGCTGGGCCACCCGCTCGGCGCCAGCGGCACCAAGCTGATGGCGACCTTGCTGGGTGTGCTCGATGCGACCGGCGGCAAATATGGCCTCCAGACGATGTGCGAAGGCGGCGGTCAGGCCAACGTCACGATCATCGAACGGCTGTAAACAATTTAGCGTCGCCCCCGCGAAGGCGGGGGCCGCTATCGGGGTAGCGCAAGGCTGCCAACGGTCGCGAACAAAGGCACGTGACTTTGATTCGCCCCTCGCGGGGGCGACCAATTAGGGAGAATACCATGAAACTCGATTCCACCGTATCCGCCGTCGTCACCGGCGGCGCCTCGGGCCTGGGTGCCGCCACCGCGCGTGCACTTGCCGCCAAGGGCGTCAAGGTCGCGATCTTTGATCTTCAGGAAGAAAAGGGCCTTGCGCTCGCGGCCGAAATCGGCGGCATTTTCTGCGAAGTGAACGTCACCGACGACGCCAGCGTCGATGCCGGTTTTGCCAAGGCGCGCGAAGCCCATGGTCAGGAACGCATCCTCGTCAACTGCGCCGGCACCGGCAATGCGATCAAGACCGCGAGCCGCAGCAAGGAAGACGGCAGCATCAAGCATTTCCCGCTCGATGCGTTCAACTGGCTGATCCAGATCAACCTCGTCGGCACCTTCCGCTGCATCGCCAAGTCGGCGGCGGGCATGATGACGCTCGACACGATGGAAGACGGCGAACGCGGCGCGATCGTCAACACCGCGTCGGTCGCGGCCGAGGACGGCCAGATCGGTCAGGCGGCCTATTCGGCGTCGAAGGGCGGCGTCGTTGGCATGACCCTGCCGATCGCGCGCGACCTCAATAACGAGAATATCCGCGTCAACACGATCCTGCCGGGCATTTTCGACACCCCGCTGCTCGCCGGCGCGCCGCAGAATGTCCGCGACGCACTGGGCGCATCGGTGCTCAATCCGAAGCGCCTCGGCAACCCGGCCGAATATGCCAATCTTGCCATGTGCATGATCGAAAACGGCTATTTCAACGGCGAAGACGTCCGTCTCGACGGCGGCATCCGCATGGCGCCGCGCTGATATGGCCAAACCGGAAAGCTGGCGGCTCGATGCCGCCAGCTACCCCGTCTGCACGGAATTCCAGACGCGGTTCCAGGATATGGATATCAACGGCCACCTCAACAATGTGGCCTTTGCGGCGCTGTTCGAAAGCGGCCGCGTTTTGCTCAACCGGCAGGTGAGCCCACTCACCGAACGGACGAATGGCGAGCGCACGATGGTCGCGGCGGTCGAGATCAACTATCTCGCCGAGGGCAATTTCCCCGACCCGGTTCAGATCGCGACGGGTATCGGCCGGATCGGCACCTCAAGCTGGACGATCGTGCAGGCGATGTTCCAGAACGGGCGTGCGATCGCGAGCTGCGATACGGTGGTCGTGTGCCGGACCGATGGTCAGGCGAAGCCGCTGCGCGCGGAGATGGTTGCCGAGCTAACGGCCAATCTGGTGACGCCGGCCTGAATTATCGCGTAGCGATCAGGCGAAGTAGGATGAGGGGGACGCTGCCGTCATGCGCGGTGGTTTCAGGCCGAGACCGCTCCCCCACCGCTGCGACTAGCCAGCAAGCTGGCAAGTCTCGCTGCCTCCCCCATCAAGGGGGAGGGGGTAAAATTAGAGCTTTTTATCCGCGTCGGGCACCGACCGGATCAGATCGCGGGCAAAGCCGATCAGCCCGATCTGGCGGCGGCGCTTCAGCCGTTCGGCGCGCAGGATGGCCTGGACTTCGCCGTAGCAGCTTTCGACCTCGTCATTGATCAGCACATAGTCATAGCCGTCCCAGTGGCTGATCTCGTTCGCGGCGCGTTCCATGCGCGCGGTGATCACTTCGTCGCTGTCGGTGTTGCGGCTGCGCAGGCGGCGTTCGAGTTCTTCCATCGTCGGCGGCAGGACGAAGACGCGCACGACGTCGGGGCCAGCCTCCTGATACAGCTGCTGCGCGCCCTGCCAGTCGATGTCGAACAACACGTCCTTGCCCGCCGCCAGCAGCTCTTCGACATGGTGGCGCGGGGTGCCGTAGCGATGACCGAAGACATGCGCCCATTCCAGAAACTCGCCGTCGGCGGCCATTTTCTTGAAGGTGTCGGTATCGACGAAATGATAATGAACCCCGTCGATTTCGCCCGGACGCGGCGGGCGCGTGGTCGCGGAGATCGAGAGCGCGATATGATCATCGGTCTCGAGCATCATCCTCGAAATGGTGGTCTTGCCTGCGCCCGAGGGCGAGGAGAGGACGAACAACACGCCGCGGCGGTTCAGGTGGACGCTTTCAGCCATGGGGGCTATTCGCGAAAGCTGCGCCAGCGGTCAAGCGCGAAGGGGACGGGGTATGGCAGGAATTTCGCGTAAGGGCTGGCTGGTCGCGGCGGCGCTGCTCGCGATTTTTACCGCGATCCTGTTTGCGATGGGACGCCCGCCGATCTGCCCGTGCGGCACCGTCAGCCTGTGGCACGGGGTGGTCCAGTCGAACCAGAACAGCCAGCAGATTTCGGACTGGTATAGTTTCAGCCACATCATCCACGGCTTCATCTTTTAAGGCCTGTCGCGCTGGCTGTTGCCGCGGCAGCCCTTGTGGATCGCGCTGGCGCTGGCCATCGGGATCGAGGCGGCGTGGGAAATACTGGAAAATTCGCCGGTCATCATCAACCGCTATCGCGAGGTGACGATGGCCTATGGCTATGCGGGCGATTCGATCCTCAATTCGGTGAGCGACGCCATTTTCATGATGCTGGGGTTTCTGGCCGCGAGCCGGATGCGCTGGTGGGTGACGGTTTCGATCGCGATCGCGTTCGAACTGTTCACGCTGTGGACGATCCGCGACAATCTGACGCTCAATGTGCTGATGCTGGTCTCGCCGGTGGAAGCGATCAAGGAATGGCAGGCAGGCGGGTGAGATCTGCCCGCCCGGATGCGCTTAACCCTTAGTGGATGGCGGTGCTGCGTCCGTTGGCATCGACCGGAATTGCAGGCGGCAAAGCGTCGCCCATCGTCTGGCCGTCGGGCGGAACATTGGCCGTCCCGGCATAGGTGTCGACGACCCCGGCATCGATCAAGGCGCGGTCGGCCGTATGAGCCTCTTTCGCCGTGCGGCGCGTTTGCGCGCGTTCGGCCCATTTCTTGGTGAGATAGCCCGCCGCCATCGTCGCTGCGAGTACCGCATAGCGTTGCGGAATCAGCCGGCGCGCCGCGAACAATGTCGCCGCGCCGATCACCGTGCCAGCGACGGGGTGGTTGCCGTTTTTCTGTCCAATTGCGCCGCCGAGGACGCCGCCAACGATCCGACCGATCATGCCCATCTCTCCTTCTCCCCCTATAATCCGCGAACCGGGCTCAGGGTTCCGGGCCGAGCATCGTGCGCGGATCGACCAGCCGGTCGAAGGTCGCACTATCGACAGCGCCCAGAGCGAGCGCGGCCTCTTTCAGCGTGCTGCCGCTCTCATGCGCATGCTTCGCGATCTTCGCCGCCTTGTCATAGCCGATTTCGGGCGCGAGAGCGGTGACGAGCATCAGCGAGCGTTGCATCAGATCGTCGATCCGCGCGCGATTGGGTTCGAGGCCAAGGACGCAATGTTCGGTGAAGCCAGCCATGCCGATGCTCAGCAGGTCGATCGAACGCAGGACGTTGGCGCCGATCAGCGGCTTGAAGACATTGAGTTCGAGATGGCCTTGCAGCCCGCCGACGGTCGCCGCCTGATGATTGCCGATCACCTGACCCGCGACCATCGTCAGCATTTCGCACTGGGTCGGGTTGACCTTGCCCGGCATGATCGAGCTGCCGGGCTCGTTCGCGGGCAGGTCGAGCTCACCGAGTCCGGCGCGCGGGCCCGATCCGAGCAGGCGGATATCGTTGGCGATCTTGGTCAGTGCGACCGCGAGGGTGTTCAGTGCGCCCGAGAAGAAGACGAGCCCGTCGTTCGACCCCAGCGCCTCGAACTTGTTGGGCGCGGGTTCAAAGGCGATCCCCGTGCTGCGGCCGAGTTCGGCGGCCATCGCGACGTCGAAACCGGCGGGGGCGTTGAGCCCCGTGCCGACCGCAGTGCCGCCCTGTGCCAGCCTGCATATATCCTGCGCGAGCGCGCCTTCGATCCGCGCCCGGCAGGCGGCCAGCTGTGCGACATAGCCCGAAAATTCCTGTTCCAGCGTCAGCGGGGTCGCATCCTGTAAATGGGTGCGGCCGATCTTGACGATATCGGTCCAGGCGTCGGCTTTTGCGGCGAGCGCATCGGTCAGCGTGGCGAGCGCGGGAAGCAGCCGCGCCGTCGTCTCGACCGCGACCGCAACGTGCAGCGCGGTCGGAAAGCTGTCATTCGACGATTGCGCCATGTTGACATGATCATTGGGGTGGACGGGCGATTTGCCGCCGCGCGTTCCGGCGAGTGCCTCGTTGGCGATGCCCGCGATCACCTCATTGGCGTTCATGTTCGACTGGGTGCCGCTGCCCGTCTGCCAGATGGCGAGCGGGAACTGATCGTCATATTCGCCGGCGACGACGGCGTCGGCTGCGGCGGCGATCGCGTCGGCGAGCCCGGCATCGAGGCCGTGGGCGCGGTTGACGCGTGCCGCGGCGCCTTTGATCCGCGCCAGCGCGTGAACAATCGGCAACGGCATCCGTTCATGCGCGGGGAAAGCGAAATTGTGGCGGCTGCGTTCGGTCTGTGCGCCCCAATAAGCGTCTGCCGGCACCGCGATCTCGCCGATGCTGTCACTTTCGAGCCGCGTGTCGTTCATCCCGCCAATATCCTTGTCACCAACACCGAGCCTGCCCAGATCATCGCGACCAGCCCCAGCATCTGCCAATAGCCCGCGTCGCCGACGCGGCGGCGCAGCCATGCCGCAGCCAGCCAGACGAGAAGGAGCGCGGGGGTCAGGATCAGCAGGCTGAAACGCAGCAGGCCATCGGCGATCTGGCTGCGCGTGCCGCCGCTTTCAAACTGCGCATAGCCGGTGACGCTCCACCAGAAGGCGGCGGTCAGCACCAGCATTCCGGCGAGAGCCCAATATTGCCAGAAGCGCGTCGGAGGCCAGGGATCGGCCATGCCGTTAGCGCTTCTTGCCGAAATCCACGGTCACGACGTTCGACCCATCCTCGGTCGTGACGTCGGGGCGATCGTTGTCGGCCTCGTCATGCGGTTCGGGTTCGACGGCATCGTCGTCGCTGACCTGGAACTGCAGCCCGAAATCGACCGACGGATCGACGAAGGCGGTTATCGACGCATAGGGAATGGTCAGGATCGAAGGCGTCTGGTTGAACGACAGGCCGACGCTGAAATAATCGTCGTCGACATGGAGATCCCAGAAACGATTCTGGAGGACGATGGTCATTTCGTCGGGGAATTTGGCGATCAGATGCGCCGGGATATTCACCCCGGGGGCCTGCGTCTTGAACGTGATGTAGAAATGATGCTCGCCGGGAAGGCTGTCATATCCCACAATCTGCCGCAGCACGCGGCCGACCACGGCGCGCAGGGCATCCTGCACGATTTCGTCATAGGGAATCAGGCTGTCGCGGACGTCGTCACTCATGGCGGAGGGGGATGAACGGGCGGCGCGCACGGGTCAAGAGGGGAGAGTCACCTTGCGCGGTAAAAAGTGGGTGCTATGGGAGCGCTCATGCGAACCGCCACTGTCCAGCGAACGACCAAGGAAACCGACATCGCCATCACCGTCAACCTTGACGGAACGGGTGAATATCAGGTGTCCACCGGTATCGGCTTCCTCGATCATATGGTCGAACAATTGTCGCGGCATTCGCTGATCGACATCAGCATGGCGGTGAAGGGCGATCTGCACATCGACCAGCATCACACGGTCGAGGACAGCGCCCTCGCTCTCGGCGAAGCGGTTGCGCAGGCGCTCGGCGACAAGCGCGGCATCGCGCGCTATGGCGAGGCGCATGCGCCGATGGACGAAACGCTGACGCGCTGCGCGCTCGACATTTCGGGGCGGCCCTATTGCGTCTATAAATCGGGCTTCTCGCAGCCGCGCCTCGGCGAAATGGATACCGAGATGTTCCCGCACTGGTTCGCGAGCTTTGCGCAGACCGCGGGGATCACGCTGCACCTCGAGACGCTGTACGGCGAGAATAATCATCACATCGCCGAATCGAGTTATAAGGCGCTCGCGCGCGCGCTGCGTCAGGCGATTGCGATCGACCCGCGCAAGGGCGATGCGATTCCCAGCACCAAGGGCGTTTTGTAGAGTCCGTCATGAGCGCCATCGCCCTGATCGACTATGGCGCGGGCAATCTTCGCTCGGTGCATAATGCGCTCGTCGCGGCGGGTGCGACCGATGTTGCCGTCACCGCCGACCCCGATATCGTGGCAAAGGCCGACCGCATCGTGCTGCCCGGCGTTGGCGCCTTCGCGTCGTGCATGAACGGGCTGTCCGCCATCGATGGGCTGGTCGAGGCGATGGAGCGGCGCGTGCGCGGTGATGGCGCGCCTTTCCTGGGGATTTGCGTCGGCATGCAGTTGCTCGCCGATGCGGGCGAGGAGCATGGCCGTCATGCCGGGCTCGGCTGGATCGGCGGCACCGTGCGCGCCTTTGCGCCCCAGCCCGGTCTGCGCATCCCGCACATGGGCTGGAACGATGTCGAGCCGGCCTTCGCTCATCCGGTGATCGCGCGCGGCGAGGCCTATTTTCTTCACAGCTTTCATTTCGCCGACGCCGCCGATGTCGCGGCGACGAGCAGCCATGGCGGGACCTTCACCGCGGCGGTCGCGAAGGACAATATCGTCGGCGTTCAATATCACCCCGAAAAGAGCCAGGCCTATGGCCTCGCGACACTGGAAAGATTTCTCGCATGGCGGCCTTGACCATTTTTCCCGCGATCGACCTTAAAGGCGGGCAGGTCGTGCGGCTGGCCGAGGGCGATATGGATCGTGCGACGGTCTATGGCGACGATCCGGCGGCGCAGGCGCGGCTGTTCGCCGACGCGGGCGCATCGCATCTGCACGTCGTCGACCTCGACGGCGCTTTTGCCGGTGAGAGCGTCAATGGCGCGGCGGTCGAGAGCATCATCGCGGCCTTTCCGGGCAAGGTGCAGGTCGGCGGCGGTATCCGCGACCGCGCCGGGGTCGACCGCTGGCTGGCATTGGGCGTCGAGCGGGTGATCATCGGCACCGCGGCGCTGAAAGACCCCGAATTCGTGAAATCGGCCGCGCGCGATCTGCCCGGCCGGATCGTCGTCGGGGTCGATGCCCGCGATGGCATGGTCGCGACCGAAGGCTGGGCCGATGTCTCCGATGTGCGCGTCGAGGATCTTGCACGCCGCTTCGAGGATGCCGGGGTCGCCGCGCTGCTGTTCACCGACGTCGGTCGCGACGGCTTGCTCAAGGGCTGCAATGTCGAGGCGACGGTCGCGTTGGCGCGCACGGTCGCCATTCCGGTGATCGCAAGCGGCGGGGTTGCCGATATCGGCGATATTCATGCGCTGCGCCCGCATGTCGGCGACGGAATCGAAGGCGTGATCACCGGGCGCGCGCTGTACGACGGGCGGCTCGATCTGGCCGAAGCGATTGCGGCGGGGCGGGGATGACCGTCCGCGTTCGCGTCATTCCCTGCCTCGACGTTGCCGATGGGCGCGTGGTGAAGGGCGTGAATTTCGTCGATTTGCGCGATGCCGGCGATCCGGTCGAGGCGGCACGCGCTTATGATGCGGCGGGCGCCGACGAGCTGTGCTTCCTCGATATCAGCGCGAG
>Ga0307414_10001013_pt1 | contig 14355 bp, 13 predicted proteins | sample DK1Ometagenome_FD_203804 | JGI IMG/M metagenome (GOLD analysis project Ga0307414, IMG submission 203804) | Maize rhizosphere microbial communities from greenhouse at UC Davis, California, United States - DK15-O-3 | ecosystem: Host-associated > Plants > Roots > Rhizosphere > Soil | place: USA... | reverse complement strand
AGCCATGGCACCGGCGTGGCCGGCGTCATCGCGGCAAAGTCGGGCAACGGCATTGGCATCTCCGGCATCGCACCGGACGCCCGACTGCTCGCCCTTCGCGCCTGCTTCGAGCGCCCGCGCGGAAATTCGACGGCTTCCACCTGTGACAGCCTATCTCTGGCCAGGGCCCTGCAGTTCGCGCTCGAGCACGGCGCCGACGTCATCAACCTGAGCTTGAGCGGCCCCCCGGACCGGCTGCTCGCGTCGCTTATCGGCGTCGGCCTCGACCGGGATGTATCGGTGGTGGCCGCGTTCGATCCGAGCCGGGCGGGCGGCGGATTTCCAGCATCGGTACCCGGAGTGATCCCGGTCGCCGAAGAATCTTTGCGTTCGGTTCCCGCGGCGGTCTATCGTGCGCCGGGTAGGGATGTTCCCACCACCCAACCGGGCGGGAGATGGTACCTCGTTAACGGAAGCTCCTTCGCGGCCGCACACATTTCGGGACTGGTGGCGCTTCTCCGCGAGGAGCGGGGCGCCGCCGCTGCTTCCAGGGCGCTTGCGCGAACATCTAGCGGCGTTGTCGATGCCTGCGCCACGCTCGTCGGGACGCGCCGGAATTGCGACTGTTCCTGCGCGCTGGCTCAAGTGGCCCCGGGCCGCGGGCGCTAGGCTCGCGCGATTTTCGCTTTCTACCTGCGGGCTAGCCGTCTGCTTCCCTCTCCCGGCGTCGGCGCAAGTGGCCGTCGAGGCGGCTTTGCAGACCGATTATCGAGTGCGCGGCCATTCGGTAAGCGACGAAGATCCGGCGGCTTCGATCGCGCTGTCGTACGACGATGCCTCGGGCGCGTACGTCGGCGGCTCGCTGATCGGGACATGGAGCGAGGGCGAGCCAGAGCTGCTCGGTTTCACAGCCAACGCGGGCTACGCCGTCCGGCTGGACTCGCGCCTTTCCCTCGACGCGGGTGTGGCGAAGACGCAGTACTTCTACGGCTACGGCACGAGCCGGAATTACGACTATACCGAAGTCTACCTGGGCCTGACGCTGCCCGTGGTATCGGCCCGGGTGAGCTATTCCCCGGATTACCATCGCAACGGCACGCACGCCCTCTATGGCGAGCTCAACAGCGGCATCGAACCGGCGGCCAATTGGTTCATCAGCGGCCACGCCGGCGTTTTGACGCACCTCGAAACGCCGCCGGGCAATGTGCCCCGGCAAACGTGGGACTGGCGCATTGGCGCCACGCGGCAATTCGGACCCTACGGCGTCCACCTCGACGTGTCGGGCCGCATCCAGGGGCGCGCGAGATATGCATACCCCAGCGGCGCGGGTACGGGACGGGACCCTGCAGCGGTCGTGTTCAGCCTGACGCGCGCGTTCTAAGCCGAATCCTCACATGTGAACCTTTGCCGAGTTTCGAGGCACTTAACCGTTCAATGCGGAGGTTACGATGAAGCGACGCGAATTCGCCTGTCTTGGTTTCGGTCTTGTGGCCTGCGCCGCTGGCCTGGCACTTGCGATGCCCTCGGGCGCACAGCCGGCGCCGCGCGAGATCGTGGTCGTCATGGACAACATGAACTTCGGCAGCTTGCCCAAAGACGCGAAAGTCGGCGACGTGATCGTCTGGGACAATCGCGACACCGTGCAGCACACGGCAACGGCGCGCGACGGCAGCTTCGACGTGCGGCTGCAGCCCGGGAAGAAGGGACGGACCGTTTTGCGAAAGGCCGGCAATATCGCTGTCTATTGCATCTACCACCCGATGATGCGGGCCACGCTCAGAGTCGCGAGCTAGGCTCCGGGCCCTGGGCCTTCACGACCACAACCTGCCCCCAGGGTAGCAGGGTCACGACATCGCGCCGCCCCGCAAAAAAGCCTGCGAACGCTTCCTGCACTGGCGCGAGATTATAATCGTCGCCAATCATCACGCCTCCGCGCAGCAGGCGGGGGTAAAAGAACGCGAGGGCTTCGGCCGTGGCCTGTCCGAGGTCGAGGTCGAGGTGCACGAAGCAGAACTGGCGGTCGGCCACGTGCCCTGCCATCGCGGAAAGCAGGCCGGGATAGAAATGGACTTGCGGATACGGCGACAGGAGCGAGCGCACTTGCTCGAGCCGGGCATGCGTCGACCCGAAATGATCGAGCACCGCTTGTTCCTCGCAGCGGTGCGGCGAAAGGTCCTGCAGGGTCTCGAAGACGTCGAAGAGGTGCAGCGGCGCCTGTCCCTTGGCCTCGCAAATCAATCGTGCGCTGCCGCCCATGAACACGCCCGCTTCCGCCAGCTCGCCTCCAAGCTTCAGGGCAGAACGCACCCACGCCTGGATCATCAGGGCTGCGGCGTCCTGCATCAGCAGAGGCGCCGCGGCGCGGGTGTGCCGAATGACGTCGAGATCGGCGCGGCCTTGCGGGTCAAGGCCAAGCAGAACCTGTCCCCGGTGCGCCAGGAGCGAGCGGAGCGCCCTGCCCTTCGCCGAATACATCCGAAGGTTCGGAGATTCTGGCATCGACGCCGTCAGTTGTCCGCCGGCGATCGGGGTCGGCGGCTCACCAGCGGAACCTGAGCGCTGCCTGCAATACCGTCTGCGATTCGTTGGCCGGAAGGCCCAGACGCGTTGTCCTTGCCCCCCGCTCGCTCTCAACATGAAGCGCCTCGACGAACAGGGTGAGCTTATCCATCACCGGCATCCGCCCGGCCAGCGTTGCCGCCCAGCCGTCTTCGTTTTCCTCGGCCGGGTCCATCCGGCTGCCCCGCTCGGTCGTGTCGAACCACTCGATGCGGCCGCTGATGGCGGCGGGCCCGATACGGTGCGTCAGCAAGGCGAAGGCAGAGCGGTACCGCGTATCGACCCAATAGCGAGTGGCATTGGCCGGGATGAAGCCCATCTGGGTCGTCCCGGTCATCCCTTGGGCGATGAGCCGCGTCGACGGCCCGAGGTCGGCGACCGCGCCGACATTCCAGAAGCGCGTACGCCAGCCCCACTGCAGGCTCTGCGTAAACGCCTCCGGATCGCCGCGATTGTCATAGTAGAACGCGTTGAGGACGACGCTGGACGAAGGCCGCCACTCCAGTCGTCCGTAGAAGCCGGGCCTATCGTCGATCTCGAGCACGGAGCGAGTCACGTCTTCCTGTGCGCGGCTCAACGCGGCATTGCGCGGTGGCAACGGGAACTGGCCGAACAAGGTCGATTTGACGTCGTGGAGCGCCCAGCCCCGGAAGGAGAGCAGCGTGCCGGAGGTGTCGTTGAAACCGAAGACGCCCGCGGTAGCCGAAAAATCCATATTGCCGACCGTCTGGGACAGCGTGGCCTCGGCGCCGATCACCTTCACTTCCTCGCCGACCCAGCTGTTAATGGCCGACGGCGTGATCGTGTAGACCGTGCTCCAGGCGCCCCCAGTGGCATGCTCGAGCGAGATCTCGGGCCAGTAATAGCCGGCTTTGAGGGAGAAATTGGTGCTGCCGCTGCGCTGCGGGATGAAGGTGAGGTAACCCTCCATCGCATCGAAGTCCTCGTCGTCCGGGCCTTGCTGGTAGGAGGCGGAGAAATTGCCGCTGACGGTACTGGTCAGCCGCGGCTGCCAGATCAGGGATGCCTCGACGAGGTAGCTGTTGAACTGGAAGCCGCCGTCGTCCGTGCCGTCGAAACGCGTCTTGCCGAAGCCGCCGTCGACCCAGGAATTGGCGCCGTCGGCGAAGACCAGCCGGCCATCGAGAATGACCGTGAACGTATCCGCCGAGAGGAGATCGGTGCTCGAGCCGGAGTCCTCTACGGCATCGTAGCCCGTTTGTGCCTCGTCCGGCTGCCCTGTTTCCGTTTCGGCTGCGTCCTGCGCCGCGGCAGGATCACAGACAGTGCACGCGAAGAGCGCGAGGGCTGCAGGCATCGCGCGCTGGGGCCGTCCGCACAAAGAACTCATTCCCTCATCCTCTTGGCCCTCGGCATCTCCGTTGTAGTGGCGTCAGAGAGCCCTTTCGGTTCATTGCCTTGCCGCTTTCCGGCCTCGTTTCGCTGGCCGCGCGGCCGACCCGATGGAGAACTGAACCTTTCCCGGCGGCCGAGTCACCTACGTCCACGGGAGACGGGCACATGGACCGTAGGAGCCGGGATTGGTCCGCGAGCCGACAAATGCTGGCTGAGCGCGCGGCGGCGCTCTCGGCGCCCGACCGGATCATGGAACTGGAGCACGAGCTCGATGCGCACTTGCGCGATCGAGCGAAGGGCCCCCGGGGATTTACAGTAGTTCGAGAAGCCGCTCACGAATGGTCAAAAGCGGTGTGGAGCGAGGGGCTTGCACAGGGGCCGGCAGTACTCGCCCCGGCCGAGATCGAGCGGGGCCTGAGCCTGGCGCAGCGGCCCGTGTTCATATGCGGCGTCGCACGCAGCGGTACCACGCTGCTGCGCGACCTCCTCGACTCCCATTCGCGGCTTGCAGTGCTGCCCACCGAGAGCCTGTTTTATACGGACATGGAGACCCGGATGTTCGGGCTCCCGCCAGAGCGCCACTGCGCCTTTCTTGGCTGCGAATGGCTCGAGCGGCTGGTCTATCCCCCGCCCCACTGGCTGCTCGGCGCGCCTCGCAGGGGTAATTCGCCGTACGTGCGTTTTGCCCGGGATTTCGCGGCGTGGTGTCAGGTGCCGGCGGAGCCTAGCGGAGCGATGGCCCCCTCTTGGCCACTTGCCGCCTTTGCGCTCGCCTATGCGCAGCGTCTTGGGGATGGCCGAATACCCCCAGGAGCGGAGATGTGGGTAGAGAAGACCCTCACCAACGAGCTGTTTCTGGAACGGATCTGGCGAGACTTCCCCGCCGCGAAGGTCATCCATATCGTGCGCCGGCCGGAGGCTGTGCTCGCGTCCCTGAAAGCGATTCAGGGGCGCACGTGGAGTTATCGCAGCGCCACCAAAATGTGCCTGGGCTTCATGGCCCGCTCCTATCGCATCGCCGCCAATAGCGGGGCGCAGTTGCCGGACGATCGATACCACCTGGTCCGCTACGAGGATCTTGCGGCAAGCCCGGCGCAGGTGATGTCGGACATCGCCGCATTCCTCGGCATCGAGCCGCATCCGACAATGGAGCGGCTTTCCGTCGCTGGCTTGCCGGCGATCAACAACACGTCCTTCGGTGAGGTACGACCCGATCTCGCGCAAGCGCTGGACGCGGTCGAGCGGGCGCTGCTTGCCGTGTCCGTTGCGCGTTCGGCGGCCAAGCTGGGCTACGGGCCGAGAGACTCGCTCCGCTGGACACCCGATCCGGTTGTCGGCGCCCCTGCACCGGAGCCACGTTCGCGCGCGGCGAGCCAATGATGGGTAAGGGAGCAAGGCCCGGCGGACCGCGAACAATGGCGCCGCGAGTGACCGTCGTCATTGCGACCTACAACCGTGCCGCTCTCCTCATGGAAACGATCGAGAGCGTGCTGCGCCAGTCCTACCGCGACTTCGAAGTCCTGGTCTGCGACGACGGCTCGACGGATGATACCGCCGCTTGCGTCACCAGGTCCGGACCGCCCGTGCACTACCTCGGGCTCGAGCACCGCGGGCGTCCCGGCTGGCCGCGCAACCGGGGCATCGAAGCAGCGCGCGGTGAGCTCGTCGCCTTTGTCGACGACGACGATCTCTGGGAACCGGAGAAGCTGGGCCGGCAAGTCGAGCTGCTCGACCGCGATTCGGCTCTGAACCTCGTCTATACCGACCGCCAGTTGCTTCCTGCATCCGGCTCGTCACCCGCGATTGTTCGCACTCCGGCACCCGCCCGCGCGGACCAGTTGCTCGACCTCGTGCTGCGCAGGCAAATGCCGTTCGTCGGTAGCTGGCTGGTGCGCCGGGAGCTTTTGCTGCGGGTGGGCGGGTTCGATGAGACGCTCGTCACCGGCGAAGACCTCGACCTCCTGCTGCGACTGGCGCCGTCGGCCCGGATCGCCGGTGTCCCCGAACCGCTGGTGCTGGTCCGGCGCCAGCCTGGAAGCGTGAGCGATCGGGCCGGGCCGCTCACATTCGAGAACGCGGTCCTCGTTCTGGAACGGTGGCTCGCGACAAACCGCCTCAGCTGGCCCGACCGGCGACGCGCCCGCAAGATGCTGGCGCACCTGCACACCGGGCTCGCGGCATCGCTGCGAGAGCAGGGCGATGCGGCGGGGAGCTGGCGCGCGGCGGTCGGCGCGATCCGCCACGCGCCAGGCAGGAGGGCATCGTGGACGGCGTGGTCCCGGTCACTTTACACCGCGCTGCGAGCTCCCTGATCGCGGCTACGTCAGCGCACGCAAGGCGGCCGTCGCACTCGCCAGATCGTGTCCCACGGTTATTCTGTAGGCACCCTTGCCGGCGATGGCCCCCGCTGCCGCGGCGCGGCCTTCGTAAAGGTCGAAACCCGGCTCGGGATTGGCACTCAGAGCCTCGACCGCCTCGCCCGCCTGGATGGGCTCCATCAGCGTCTCGGCACGGGCATGTCGCTCAACGAGGCAAACCACCGCGCGCTCTGCGTGGGAGACAGCTCGGCCGGGCCCGAAACGGCCGGTATCGACCGTCAGCTTGAATTTGCCGGTCGGCTGATGCCGGGCCGGCACATCGGCCAACTCGGGAAAGAAGCGCACCGCGTCAGGCATCAGGTGAATGTCGCCTCCCAAACCCCACAGGCGCAAAGTTGGGGTGCGGCTGACGTAAACGGCATCTTCCGCCAGGAGCTGAAACCCGTCGCGCAGGCAGGCGTAGCACAAGGTGGATTTTCCCGCGGTGCTTGGTCCGGCGAGCAGGATAGCGAGCCCATCATGCACGACCGCACCTGCATGCAGCGGGACCCGATCGTGCTGTGTGACCAACAACAGCGAGAGCAGCTGGAGCACGTTCTGGCGCAGCTCGTCATCGCGCAGCAGCAGCTCCGGCGCGATAAACGCGAGCGCTCGCCCACGGTCGTACTGCGCGGTGAGCATGTTGGTCCCGTCCGAGCCGAGGAAGCATCGGTCGTGGACGCGGTACACGAAAGATCGCTCCTCACCCGCCTTTCGGCCGTCGTGGACCGGATGTACCACCACGCTCACGATCGCCGGTGCGGCCGCCTGGACGAGATCGGGTGGGAGACTGCGCCATCGACCGAACGCCATTTCCGCCGCGGCGATGACGTCAGGGCTGTTGCTGCGTATCTCCAACGGAATGCCGAGCAGGGGAAAGGCCGCGCGGTGAGCGAGGTCTGCCGTATGGCCCAGCGCGTCGCCAGCAGGTGCAAAGCTCGCCATCTAATCCGACTGGTCCGACGGGGGGGCCGGGCGGACCGCGTAGATGGTGACCACCTCGTTGATCAGGTCCTTTTGTTCGACGATTTCATAGCGAAATCCCGTCTCTGCCAGCTCCGCCAGCAGCTCGGCACAGTCACCGTCGGTGGAAAGGATAACAAGGGCATAGCCCTTGGGCGTCAGCATGCCGGCAAGCTGGCTGGCGAAGCTCTCGAACACCCCCTGGCCGCGCCAGGCTCGGTCGAGATTGTCCTTGGGAATACCGCGATAGAAAGGCGGATTGAACAGCACTAGGTCGAACCGTTCTCCCTGGACCGGCTCGAACAGGTTGCCCTCACGCACCTCGACGCGATCATCGACGCGGTTCAGCAGGGCGTTTATCCGCGCACAGCGCACCGCTTCGGGATTGATGTCGACCGCCACGACCGAAGCGCCCCGGCGCGCGGCGAACACCGCCCCGACGCCCGATCCAGTGCCGAGGTCGAGCACACGGCATTTCGCCGGTTCCGCTAGCGCGAGACGCGCCAACGCGCGTGCCATCATCGCGCCGCTCCGCAGTAAGATCGGGTTGAACACCTGCGGAAGGATCAGCAGCGGCACATCGTCGATGGTCTCGAGCACAAGCCGGTCATAACGGCGGCTGAAGACCCGGTAGCGCAACGCAAGCCAGGCGCGCGCCGCCGTCGCCGCGATACCGCGCGATCGGGTGCCGTGCATCTCAGGCGCAATGCGGAGCGTGGGTCCGCTCCAGCTCGATGAGAAAGTGATCCGCCAGCCATGGAAAGGGTGGAAGAGTCTCGACGCGGCGCTCCCAGCGAACGAGCGCTTCTAGCAGGCGCGGATGACGCTCGGCCCAACCACCCGCATAGGAAGGCGGCACCAGCGCCCCGACCGCCGAAACCCGCGTCTGCTGGAAGTACGGGTGGAAGGCGCGCCGGACATGGCCGATGGTCGGATAGCGGATCGTCAGCCCTCGCCACGGCGTGCCCGGCGCCCTCAAACGCCTGAACGCCTTGCGCGGTTCTCCGTGCGCCAGGTACCAGGCCCATTCCCACGGCACCGTCGGTCCCATCACGCACAAGATCGCCCGCGCGCCCGGACGGAGAACCGCCGCGAGCCCGCTCGCTGCGGCCGCAAGATCCTCGACGCAGTTCAGGCCGCCGAAGTTGGAGAGGGCGCCGTCGAACTGGTGGCCCCCCTGCAGCTCAGCCAGGCTCTCGATGCGTAACTGCCGCACCTCGATCAGGTCAGGCAGCCCGGCGAGTGCGGCCTTGGCGCGGGTCAGGGCAACCATCTCGGCTGAAGCGTCAGTCGCGAGCACGTGCACGCCCCGCCGGCCCAGGTGCACCGCGTCTTCACCTGTGCCGCAATTGAGCTCCAGCACTCGGTCGCCGCGCCGGAACACGGCATCGAGCCGGCGCCACGTGGCCGCGCGCATGCGTTCGCCGATTGCGCTGTTGGTGAACGATCGGTCGTAGTCGCGGGCCAGACCGTCGAATGGCGAGGTCTGGCTCATGGTCAGGCTTCCACCTCATGCGCCGCGGCGAGCAGGGCCTGACGGGCCTGCAGGCCCTCTGCGCGGCGCGCGGCTGCCTCGGCCGGGTTATCCTGCTCCAGCCGGAAAGCCGCGACCTCGCTGCGGAGCCATTTGTCGGCATGCTGATAATAGCCGCGCGAGTGCCGGCCCTCGATCGCGAAGTCGCGATCGGTCGAGGTGCTCCAGTCCCTGGCCAGGACCGCCCGGTCGGCGACCTTGTTGAAATATGGCGTGTTCTTGATCGGATAGGCCACGGTGGTGAGGAAGAGGTCGGGGTTCCACCTCTTCAGCTGCTCGACCGTCGCCTCGATGTCCTCCAGCTCCTCGCCATCGTAGCCCCACATCAGGAACATGCCGACCTGGATACCGTGCCGCTGCGCTGCCCGGGTGGCCCACTCGACCTGCTCGACTTTCACGCCGCGCTGCATCGCGTCGAGCACGCGCTGGCTGCCGCTCTCCGCGCCGATCCAGATGCGGTAGCAGCCCATCTCGGCCAGGGTTTCGAGCACTTCCTCTTTCATCATGCGGTCGGCGCGCGAGATCGTCTCGAACGGCAGCCTGAGGTCGCGGCGCTTCAGCTCCGCGGCATAGCCGTAAAGCCAGCGGTGATTGATGGTGAAGACGTCGTCGGAGTACCAGACCTGGTCCGGGCGGTAGACCTCGTTGATGTGCTGGAGCTCGTCGGCGCAGTCCAGGAAATCGCGGCGGCGATAGGTGTAACCGAACACCGCATGCGAGCACCAGTTGCACTTGTAGGGGCAGCCTCGCGCGGTGATCAGATTGACGCTGCCGGAACCGTGGTGCGTCCGCCATGCCTCGACATAACGGTGCATGTCGATCCGGTCCCGGTCGGGCCAGGGCAGGCTGTCGAGATCGGCGATCTGCGCGCGCGGGACGTTGGCGATCACTTGCCCGGTTTCGTCGCGAAAGGTCGTGCCGGCGATGCCGTGCAGCCGGTGCGGACCCTTCGCCGCCAGAGCCGGAAGCAGCTCGGCCAGCGTCTCCTCCCCCTCGCCGATGACCACGACGTCCGCTCCATGAGCGAGGTACTGTTCGGGATAGTTCGCGCTTTCCGGACCGCCGAGCACGACCGTCCAGCCATGGCACTTGGCTTCGCCGACGATGGCCAGCACGTTCGCGCGGGTAATCAGGTTGGTATAGATGCCGAGCACGCCCCCCGGAGCTGCGCCCAGCCGCTGATAGAGCTCCGGCTTGCTGCCCCAGGTGCTATCGTAGATGTCGACCGACAGCCCGGCGCGACGCAGGTACGCGGAAATGTACAGCAGCCCGAGCGGCGCATAGGGCTTCATGATCTGCTGCTCTTTCTCGTCTTCGTGCAGAAAATAGCCGTGGGTGAGGAGAATGTCGGACATCGCGGCCCCTAGAAGCCCGACGTTTCGGGGCGCTGGTAGCGGATCATGTTCTGCAGCGCCTGCAGCTCAAGCGGCCAGCGATAGAACCGCGCCTTGTAGCGCCACGTGCTGAGCGCCCGCAGCAGCATGTACCATATTCCGCTGCGCAGGCGCCGGTCGGTGGTGGTGGGATAGTAGGCGTTCATGACCGTCTCGAAATCGCGCATCAGCGTCCGGTCGTCCTTCGAGAACCAGGGGATATCGGCGGAGCGGCGCAGCTGCACGCGCTCCCAGTGGGGATCGACCCATTCCTGAAGGGTCTCCGGAAACTTGAACCCGCTTTCGAGCGCACCGTCCCACATCTCGCCCGCCAGAGGCACCGGATCGTAGCGGTACATGATGATCTCGACATGCGGGTTCACCGCCTTGACCTTGCGGATGAATTCTATCCCGCGCTCGACATCGCGGCGCGAGTCCGGCGGGTTGCCCAGAATGAAGCTGAATTCGGGGACGATATCGAAATTGCGGGCGCGAGCGGCCAGTTCGAGGGTCTTGTCGGCCGTCAGCGTGCCGCCTTTGTTCATCAGCTCGAGCGTGGCGTCATCCCCGCTCTCGGCGCCCATGAACACCATCTTCAAACCGCTATCGCGCATCAGCCGCCACGTCCGGTCGCTGAATTTCAGCATCGTGTCGATCCGGCCTTCGCCCCACCAGGCGAGCTTGAGCCGGCGCCGCAGCAATTCCTCGCAGAACGCAGCCACGCGTTTCTCGCTGGTGAAGAAGTTGTTGTCGTGGAACTCGATCGCGTCGATCCGCCAGGTGTCCACCATATGCTGCATCAGTTCGCCGAGGCGCTCTGCGCTTTCGGCCAGCCACTTGCCTTCGGCCATCGTGACCACCGCGCAGAAGTTGCAAAAGAACGGACAGCCGAAGCTGCTGTGGTGGCTCAGCGTGCGCTCGCCCAGATGGGTGCGCGCGATGTATTTCTCGACGGGGACCTTGTGGTAGGGAAACCACGGAAGGTCGTTTGGATGGTGCGGCTTGCGCTTGGCGGTCTGGACGAGCGCCCCGCCGCGTTCGAACGCCAGGCCGGCCACGTCTTCGGGATCGCGGCCGCACTCCAGGGTTTCGATCAACTCGAGGAGCGCGTCCTCCCCGGCGCTGATCACGACATAATCGATCGCCGGGTCGAAAGCGCAGATTTCGACGTGGCTGCTCGGGAAGTAGCCCCCCACGATGACCGTCAGCGACGGGCATGCCGCCTTGATGCGCGTGATGTCCGGAACGGCCTGCTGCAACTGCGGGCCGGGCATGATGGTCACGCCGAGATAGCGCACCCCGTCGCGCTTCACCTGGCCGATGATCTCGGCGGCGCGGTCCCGCCCCTGCTCGAGGTTGCCGTCTATGATGGCATAAGGATAACGGCCCTCCAGCAGCGCGCCCAACTGCAGCAGGGAGTGCGGGAGCCGGTGGTACCCGGGCGTCGCCACCTTTGGATTGTAAAGCAGGATTAGCGGCTTGCCCTCGCAGCTCGGCGTCGGGGAGATCTCCGTCGCGGCCATGTCAGGCCCTAATCCGCGTGGACGCCGCTTCGGTCCGGTGGAGCGGCGCACACGCAGCCAGCTCCGACCATCCCGCCTCGTCCATTCGGCGCAAATTGACGTCCAGATGAAGCGCATCGCGGACCTTGCGATAGAACTCGGTATCAAAGGTCCCGCGGAACAGCATTGCCAGTTCGTCGGTGTCGCGCCAGTTGCGCCGCGGACCGAGCTCGGTAGCCAGCCGCTCGTGGAATACCGTGCCGGGCAGCGGATAGGCGACGGACACGCCGATGTCCTCGGGAGCTTCCTCGCGGACCAGGTCGCGGGTCTGGAGAATGTCCTCCCAATCCTCGGGCGGATAGCCGAGCTGCAGGAACCAGCACGCGCGGATCCCTTCGCGCTTGAGATTGCGCGTGGCCACCCGCGCCGTGTCGACATGCGAGCCCTTGTCCATGGCGTCGAGTACCCGCTGCGAGCCTGACTCGACGCCGAGCCACACCTCCTGGGCTCCCGCGGCGCGCAACGCCGATGCGACGCAGGGCGTGATCAGGTTCACCCGCGATTGCATCATGAAGGGAATGCGCGCGTCGCGCCGGACCACCTCGTCGGCAAATTCGCGGATCCAGTCGGGGGTCATCCCGAAGATGTCATCCGCGAACCACACGTGATCGGGCCCCACTTCGTCCTTGAGGCGCCGCAATTCTTCGGCGACCGACTGGGGCGAACGCTGGCTGTAGCGTCGTCCAAACGTCGGCTTGGCGCACCAGTTGCAGGAGTACGGGCATCCGCGCGAAGCCGCAGCGTTCCACGAGAAGTGGCCGTGGGCCCCCATCCACGCGGCCCTGTATGCAGAGACATCCACGAGATCCCAGGCCGGCAATGGCAGGCGATCGAGATTTGGCCGTGAAATTCGCGCAGGGGTGCGCCGCGCGGTGCCGTTGCTCCCCGCCAAGATGAGACCGGCGACCAGGGACAGGTCGGCGGCGCCTTGCAGCGCGGTCACTAACTCGTGCGCCGTGAACTCGCCCTCGCCGGTCATCACCGCGCAGGCCCCCGCATCCAGGTACAGTTCGGCATTGTCGACGGCATCTGGCGAATTGACGCCGACAAGCCAACCGCGCGCTTTGGCGCCACGGATCATGGCAAGGGCATCCTCGCGCCTGTTCTCCGTGCACATCTTCGTCAGAAAATTGAAATTGTCCTCGATCAGCAGGAGCACCGATGGTGCGGCATGATCGAGCGCCGCCTCGAAGCAGGCCGATCCCTCCTCGAAAGTTGCGTCGAACAGCTGGACGCCATGGCCGGCCTCGCGGAGCATCGACGCCGCGAGCAGCGTCGTCAGCGGCGGATAGGGCTTGAGGCGTTCGAGCTGCTTGGCATCCCGGCGCAAATAAAAGGAATGAGCCAGAAGAACCAAGACGCCACCCATTGTGAAGCACTTGCCAGTGAGTGCTGACGCCGCCGTGGACGGTTCAACGGGGCGGTGAACCTTTTGAGCGCTGACCCTCACCATGGTGCGAGTTGGCGGAGATGCGCATGAGCGGGAAAGCGCGAGAGTGAAGATCGCCATCGTGGCGACTGGCGGCTTCGACCGGAGCGGGACCGGCCGCGTCATTCCGTGTCTGCTGTGGCTGATCGAGCGGCTGGCGGCGACCGGCCACGATGTGCACGTTTTCGTCCCGATGCAGGAGGACAAACCCGGGACCTGGCCGCTGCTGGGCGCCACCATCCACAACGGGGGCCAAGGTGCGTGGCGCGTGCGCATGCTGACCGCGATCGTCCGCGAGCACGCTAGAGCGCGGTTCGACGTCATCCACGCGTTCTGGGCCGGCATGGGGGAGCTTGCCGCCGTCGCGAGCAAGTTGCTTCGCCTGCCGATGATCCTGACCTTGCCGGGCGGCGACATGGTGAGCCTTCGCGAGATTGGTTACGGCGGCAGGTTGACGCTGAGGGGAAGAGCCCAGTTTCGCCTGGCGACCGGCGCGGCGGCGCTCACGACCGTGCCGAGCGAATTCATGCGGGCGCAGGCGGCCGCGCTCGGCGTCGATGCAATTACCGTTCCTCTGGGCGCGGACACAGGGCGCTTGCCGCCCGCGCCACCTCGCCGGCGTGACCTTTCCGCCCCTTTGCGACTGCTGCACGTGGCGAGCCTCAATCGGGTCAAGGACCAGCCAACGCTGCTACGCGCCCTCGGCATCCTGAAAAGCGAGGGAGTCCGCTTCGAGATGCGAATAATCGGCTTCGACACCTTGGCCGGCGAGATTCAGCGGCTGGCGAGCGAACTTGGGCTCGATGAGGACGTTCGTTTTCTCGGAGTAGTCGATCACGGCGATCTTCGAGCGCATTATGCGTGGACGGATCTGCTCGTGATGTCCTCTCTCCACGAAGCCGGGCCGCTCGTGATGTTGGAGGCAGCGCTGGCCGGCGTACCGACAGTGGGGACAAGTGTCGGCCACATAGCGGATCACTCCCCCGGCGCGGCAGTGGCCGTTCCGATCGGCGACGCTGCTGCTCTGGCCGAAGCCATCCGCGCAATCGGCGGCGATGAAGCCCGGCGGATCAGCCTGGCACAGGCCGCTCAAGCGTTTTCCCTCAGCCATGACGCGGACTTCACCGCGCGGACTTTCGCCGGGCTCTACATCAAGGTGACCAGCAGCAAGTTCCGTTCATGACGCTCGCAACTTGTCGCTGCTTGAACGGTCCGCTTGTGCTCCTATCGCCAGTATTAGAGC
>Ga0307414_10001012_pt1 | contig 14370 bp, 13 predicted proteins | sample DK1Ometagenome_FD_203804 | JGI IMG/M metagenome (GOLD analysis project Ga0307414, IMG submission 203804) | Maize rhizosphere microbial communities from greenhouse at UC Davis, California, United States - DK15-O-3 | ecosystem: Host-associated > Plants > Roots > Rhizosphere > Soil | place: USA... | reverse complement strand
GCAGGGCCACCGCCTGGCGAGCCTGGAGAGCGTCCCGCTCACCGAGCTCGCGCCGGAGCCCTTCCTGCTCTTCCGCCGCCCGACCGGGCCGGGGCTCTACGACCGCATCATCGCCGCCTGCCAGGCCGCCGGCTTCAGCCCGCGCGTGGCGCAGGAGGCGGGGCAGGTGCAGACGCTCGTCGGCCTCGTGTCCGCGGGAATGGGGGTGGCGCTCGTCCCCGGCTCCTTCGCCGAGCTGCGCCGCCCCGGGCTCGTCTACCGCCCCGTGACGGGGCTCGCGGTGGACATGGGGACGTGGCTGGCCTGGCGCGCGAACGACGACTCGCCGGTGCGGGAGCGGTTCGTCACGGCGCTGCGCGCCGTGGCGCGGCTGCGGTCCGGCGCGGGGTCCTCGCGCATCGCCGCGGCGGCGGCGGCGCCAGCGGCGGCGCCGGGCCGCCCGCCGGGTCAGGCGCCGGCGAAGGGCGTGCGGCCGTCGCCGGCGAGCAGCTCGCGGTAGAAGGCGAGCGTCTGCGCGGCGATCGCCTGCCAGCTGAACTGCGCGAGCACGCGCGCGCGCGCCGCCCGCCCCATCGCCCCCCGCCGCGCGGGGTCGGCCATCAGCTCGTTCACCGCGCCGGCGAGGGCGAGGGAGAAGGCCGCCGGGTTGCGCGGCTCCGGCGACTCGCCCCCCGCCGCCTCGAACGGGATGAGCAGCCCCGTCTGCCCGGGCACGACGATCTCGGGGATGCCGCCGACCGCGGAGGCGATCACCGGCGTCTCGCACGCCATCGCCTCGAGGTTGATGATCCCGAACGGCTCGTAGACCGACGGGCAGACGAAGACGGCGGCGTGCGTGTAGAGGGCGATCACGTCCTCCTTCGGCAGCATCTCCGGCAGCCAGACGATCTCGACGCGCGCCTCGCGCCGCGCGTCGTGCACGAGCGCCGTCATCTCCGCGCCGATCTCCGGCGTGTCGGGCGCGCCGGCGCAGAGCACGACCTGCACGCCGGGCTCGATGTGCCGGATGGCGCGCACGAGGTGCAGGATCCCCTTCTGCCGGGTGACGCGCCCGACGAAGAGGACGATCGGGACGTCCGGGTCCACGCCCAGGCCGCGCAGCGTCGTGGGCGCGTGGCGCGGGCGGTACTCGTCGGGGTCGATGCCGTTGTGGATGACGCGCACCCGCTCGGGCGCGACGCCGTAGAGCGTCTGCACGTCGCGCTTCATCGCCTCCGACACGGCGATGACGCCGTCGGCGTTGGCGTAGGCGGTGCGCTCGATCCAGGTGGTCGCGTGGTAGGCGGTGCCGAGCTGCTCGACCTTCCACGGCCGGTGCGGCTCGAGCGAGTGCGTGGTGAGCACGAGCTTCGCGCCGGTGAGCGGCCGCGCGAGGCAGCCGGCCAGGTGCGCGTACCAGGTGTGGCAGTGGACGATCTCGGGCGCGTCCACCGCGCCGGCCATGGCCAGGTCGCGCACGAGCGCGTCGAGCAGCCGCGCGTGGCGGGGGTCCTGCGCCGGGAAGCGCACCGCGGGCGCGACGCCGCGGACGCGCAGGTTGCCGTGCGTCTCGTGCTGCTCGCCGAAGCAGAGCACCTCGACGTGGTGCGCGCCGCCGTCGGCGCGCGCCAGCTCGCGCGCCAGGTACTCGATGTGGACGCCCGCCCCGCCGTAGACGTGCGGCGGGTACTCGTTCGTGAATTGCGCGATGCGCATGGGGATGGGCGGCTGGGGGCGCTGAACTACGGCTCTCGGTTGTCTGAACTGCAGCTCTCGGCGCTCGGCGCTCGGCCAGTGCGGCGGTAGGAACCCCTCGGCGTCAGGCGGACGTGCCTAGAGCCGAGCCGTTCCTAATCCCGCCGTAGCCGGGAGCCGAGAGCCGAGCGCCGAGAGCCGCTCTTAGATAACCGTCCCGTCCGGGATCTCGGCGTTCTTCAGGACGACGATGATGCCGTCGCGGATCTGGAAGCCGGGGCCCGAGCCCTCCTGCACCCCGCGCTCGTTGGTGATGACGCACCGGCTCCCGATCGAGACGTTCTTGTCGATGATCGCGCCCTCGATCCGCGTCCCCTCGCCGATGCCGGGCGCCACCGGCCCGTCCACGCGGCTGCGGCTCGACGGGTCCTCCCAGCGGTAGTAGTCCGCCCCCATCAGCACGGCCCGGTGGATGCGCGTCCCCGCGCCGACGTAGGAGCGGATGCCGATCACCGAGTTCGAGATGTCGCTGTCCTCGATCACGCTCGCCTCGCAGATGATCGCGTTCTCGACGCGCGAGCGCGTGATCTTCGCCGGCGGCAGCAGCCGCGCGTTCGTGTACAGCGGCATCTGCTCGTCGAACAGGTTGAACTCCGGCTTCGGCGCGGCGAGCATGATGTTCGTCTCGAAGAACGAGCGCACCGTCCCGATGTCGTTCCAGTACCCCGTGAACGGGTAGGCGACGACGCGCCGCTCCTTGATGGCGCCGGGGATGATCTCCTTCCCGAAGTCGTGGTCGTCCGGGCGCGCGTCGAGCACGTCCTGGAGCACGCGGCAGTCGAAGATGTAGATGCCCATCGACGCGAGGTACGTGCGCCCCGCCGCCTCCATGTCGGGCGTCACGGGGCTCTCCTTCCCCTCCAGCTCGTGCCGGCGCGGCTTCTCGTGGAACTCGGTGATGCGGTGGTCCTGCCCGGTCTTGAGGATGCCGAACCCCGGGGCGTCGTCCGCCGTCACCGGCGTCACGCCGATGGTGATGTCGGCGCCGTGCGCCAGGTGGTGCGCCAGCATCACCCGGTAGTCCATCGTGTAGAGCTGGTCGCCCGAGAGAATGATCACCTGGTCGTGCGGGTAGCTCCGGATGTGCGGGATCGACTGCCGCACGGCGTCCGCCGTCCCCTGGTACCACCGCTCCGACGCCGGCGTCTGCTCGGCGGCGAGCACGGTCACGAAGCCGCCGCGGAAGCGGTCGAACACGTACGACCGGGCGATGTGGTTGTTGAGGCTCGCCGAGTTGTACTGCGTGACGACGAAGATCTGGTTCAGCCCGGAGTTGATGCAGTTGGAGATCGGCACGTCCACCAGCCGGTACTTCCCGGCCAGCGGCACGGCCGGCTTGGCGCGGTGGGCGGTCAGCGGGAAGAGCCGCGTGCCGGCACCGCCGCCGAGGATCACGGAGAGCACTCGGTTCATCGAGAGGAGCGGCGAAGGTCGAGGTCGGGCCGTCGCGTCGAGACCTCCGGCGGCCGGCGGGGCTGGACAGGTAGCGCAGAGCATATGCCGCGGCGCGTGCGGAGGCCAGCCGCCCCGCCCTCGCCGGCGGCGACGCCGGTCAGCGGATCGCGTCCCTGCCGAGCACGGCGAGGTCGTCCCCCCCGTGCCCGTCGGCGAGCAGCGCGTCCATGCGGGCGGCGATCGCGGGAAGCGCCGCCAGCGGGCGCGCCCCCGCCGCCTCGAGCATCAGGCTCACGTCCTTGCGCGCCATGTCGAGCTCGAACTGCGGCGCGAAGCGGCCGTCGGCCATGTTCCGCCCGCGCCCGGCGATCATGCCGGCGGGGTCGAGCATCTCGAGGACGCGGAAGGCGTCGGCGGCCGCCACGCCCGAGCCGGCGGCCACCGTGAGCACGTCGGCGACGAGTGCGCTGATCCCGACGATGAGCGTGTTGCCGGCGAGCTTGTAGACGGCGGCCAGGTCGGGACGCTCGCCCAGGTACTCCACCCGCGGCGCCATGCGCGCCAGCCGCTCCCGCACGGCGTCGAACAGCTCCCGCGGCCCCGACGCGAGGACGATCCCCTTGCCCGCGCGCGCCGCCGCGGGGCCGATGAACACCGGGCAGTGCAGGTAGCGCACGCCCTCCGCGGCCAGCCGCGACGCGCGGGCGGCCGTGAGCGCCGGCTGCGTGGTGGTGTGGTCCACGACCACCGCGTCCCGGCCGAGCGCCGGGCGCAGCGCGGCGACCACCTGCTCCACCGCCGCGTCGTCCTTGAGCACCAGATGGACGTGCGCGGCGCCGCGCACCGCCTCGGCCGGGGTGTCGGCCACGCGCACGCCCAGGGGCTCGAGCGCCCGCGCCTTGTCGGCGGTGCGATTCCACACCGTGACGCGCTCGCCCCGCCCGGCCGCCGCCTCCACGAGGGCGCTGCCCAGGAGCCCCGTGCCCAGGAACGCGACCTGTGTCATGGGCGGAAGCTGCTCGCGGTCACCGCGGGTACTCGCTCGGCAGCTCCCACCGCGCCGGCTCGGGAAAGAGCGCCGCGTACTTCACGCTCCGCCGCGGCTCGGCCATCATCGGCTCGACCGCGTCGCGCCAGGCCAGGTAGTGCGCCGTCTCCTTGTGCCGCGCCGGGTCCTCCGCCGTGCGGTAGATCTCCACGAGCACGAAGCGCGTCGGGTCGTCCGCCTGCCGCACGACGTCGAAGCGCACCACGCCGGGCTCCCGCACGCTCTGGCGCGCGTTCTCGCGCGTGGCGGCCGCGAACGCGTCGGCGGCGTCGGGCTTCACGTGAACGTGGACGTGGACGATGAGCATCGAACCTCCGGGGGCGGGACGTGGCGGCGGGCGGTCGGCGCGGGCGGCGCTCGTCAGGCGAGCAGGGCGCGCGCCTCGCGCGCGGTGATCGTCCGGTTGTAGACGGCGGTGCCCGGCTCCTGCTTCCTCCCGCCCTCGCGCAGCGAGCCGGTGTCCACGGCGGCGAAGCCGAGCTCCTCGATCAGCGCGGTCACCACCCCCTTCGCGCCCGCGTCGTCGCCGGCGACGAAGATGGCGCGACGCTCGTCGAGCGGGAGGTCGGAGCGCCCCTGGCTGGCGAGGTGCTCGAAGTAGATCGTGTTGAACGCCTTGACGAGCCGCGCGCCGGGGAGGCGCCGCGCCGTCTCCTCGCTCGACGACGAGCCGCCGAGGTCCTGGATCCCGCCGCTCGCCGTGTACGGGTTCATCGCGTCGACGACGATCTTGCCGGCCACCGCCTCCGGCGCCGGCAGCGCCTCGGGGGAGCGCCAGGGCACGGCGAGCAGCACCACCTCGCCGAACGCCGCCGCCTCGGCGGCCGTGACGGCGCGCGCGCGCGCCGCGCCGGCCTCGCCGTTGATCTCGGCGACGAGCGGCTCCAGCGATGCCGGGCCGCGCGAGTTGCTCACCGCCACCTCGTGCCCCGCCCGCGCGAACAGGCGCGCCGCCGTCCCGCCGATCATGCCCGAGCCGATGATCCCGATGCGCATGGTGTCTCCGGTGCCCTGTGACTGCGCGCCCGAGCGCGCGCGGAGCGGTGGCCGCGGGGCGCCGCGCTAGGCGCCTGCGCGCAGCCGCTCGAGGAAGGTGCGGATGCGGCGCGCGTTCGTCCCCACGTCGCTCCCGCCGACGCGCGAGAGCGAGCGCACGTCCACCCGCGCGCCGCCGTCGGCCGGCCGCACGCGCACGACCACGTCGTCGTAGAAGCCGAACCAGCGCGTGCGGTCGGTGGCCTCCACGCGGCCGGCGGCGGTGTCCACCGCCACCACCTCCCAGCCGAGGTCGCGCGCGACGTCCGCGGCGCGCGCGACCGCCTGCGCGGGCGGCACGCGCAGCACCGCCGGCGCGAGGTCCGGATAGCCGGCCCGCTGCTGGGCGGCGACCTCGGGGCCGCCGTACTCCACCGGGTTCGTCGCCCCGGTGCGCCGGTCGCGCAGCGCGACGAAGGGAGGCGGGTCCTCGGTGTCGGTGGTGACGTCGTGGATCGGCGGCACCGCGCGCGCCGTGCGCCGCCACTGCCACGGGACGGACACGGTGACCAGCGCGAGCGCGACGAGCGGCAGCGCCAGCGCCAGGGCGCGGCCGCGCCCCGACGGGCGCGTGAGGGCGCCGGCGAGCGCGAGCAGCGCGCCGGCGAGCGCCATGTAGCTCCCCCAGCGCAGGATCGTGAACCCGGTGCGGAAGTGCCACCACCCCCACCGGCTGCCGAGCCCCGCGAGCGCGATGGCGGCGACGGAGAGGACGACGACGAGCGCCCCCTGCCGGAGCGCACTTGTCGCGCGACGGCTGCGGGCGGCGTGATCGGCGGCAGGGCTCATGCGACGAGGGCTCCGGAGGGGGGCAGGCGGGGCGCGCGTGATGGCGGGAAGATAACGCGGGCACGCCGGCATGGCCGCATCGCCCGCGGCGCCGTACTTTGGGCACGCCGCGCAGCGCCCACGCCCAGCAGCGCCGGAGATCGCCATGCCGTCCGCGCCCCAACCCAAGCCCCGCGACGAGGACATCGACGTCTTCGGCCTGACGCACGTCGGCCTCACGCGCTCCTCGAACCAGGATCACTTTCTCATCTGCTCGCTCCAGGAGCAGGTGGTCGTGCACGGCACCAGCCTGCCGAACGCCGGCGAGCTGAGCCGGTGCGGCGGCCGCGTCGCCTTCGTCGCCCTGGTCGCGGACGGCGCCGGCGGGGGCGCCGGCGGGGAGGAGGCGAGCCGGCTGGCGGCTGCGGCGGTGCTCCGGTACGTGACCGAGAGCGTGCGCTGCTACTACGCGTCGGCGGCCGGCGACGAGGACTTCGCGCAGGCGCTGCAGCACGCCGCCATGCGCTGCCACACCGACCTCCTCGAGCGCGTGCGCGAGGACCCCGACCTGCGCGGCATGGCGACGACGCTCACGCTCTGGATCGGCGTCTGGCCCGACTCCTACCTGCTGCAGGTGGGCGACAGCCGCTGCTACCTGCTGCGCGGCGGCGAGCTGCAGCAGGTCTCGCGGGACCAGACGATGGCCCAGGAGCTCGTGGACCTGGGCGCGCTGCCGCGCGTGGAGGCCGCGAACCCGCGGCTGGCGCACACGCTCTCCAGCGCCATCGGCGGCCCGCAGACGGAGCCGCGCGTGACGCGCTTCCAGCAGCAGTGGGGCGACGTCGGCCTCCTCTGCAGCGACGGCCTCTCGCGGCACGTGCGCCCGGAGCGCATCCGCGAGCGGCTGCTCGGCATGCGCTCCGCCCGCGAGGCGTGCGAGGGGCTGCTGCAGGACGCCCTCGACGCCGGCGGCACCGACAACATCACCGTGCTGGTCGGCCGCACGCGCACCCCGGCGGGCTAGCGGCCGCACCCGTTCCCGCGCTACTTCACCACCCGCAGGCCCCCACCCACACGGAGGTCGGACCATGTGGCAGGACTTCAAGGCGTTCGTCATGCGCGGCAACGTCATGGACCTCGCCGTCGGCGTCATCATCGGCGCCGCCTTCGGCGCGGTGGTGAAGTCGCTGGTGGACGACGTCATCATGCCGCCGATCGGCCTGGCGACGGGCGGGGTGGACTTCAGCGAGAAGTACGTCCTCCTCAAGGAGGGCGCGACGGCGGCGGCGCCCTACGCCTCGCTCGCGGCGGCCAGGGAGGCGGGCGCGGTCACGCTGAACTACGGGATGTTCATCAACACGATCATCACTTTCCTGATCGTCGCGCTCGCCGTCTTCATGCTCGTTCGCGCGGTGAACCGGCTGTACAAGAAGCCGGCCGAGGCGACGCCCGAGACGCGCCCCTGCCCGTACTGCACGATGACCGTGGCGCGCGCCGCCACGCGCTGCCCGAACTGCACCTCGCAGCTCACGGCCCAACCCGCCTGACGCCGTCGCCCGGGCGCTCGGCGGCGGTCGCGTCGAGCGTCGCCGCGTCCAGGCGCGACCAGAACTCCATCCGCTCGCCGGCGGGCAGCCGCCGGCGCCGCTCGGCGCCGGCGCGGAGCGCGCGGCGGTAGCGGTCGTACAGCGCCGGGACGCGCCCCCAGAAGCACCCCGGCACCTCCATCAGCCCGCGCAGGAGGTCGCCGCGAAAGCAGCCGGCGGTCGCCAGCGGGTCACGCTCGACGACGTCGAGCGCCGCCGCGACCGCCGCGTCGAGACCCGCGCCGTGCACCAGCGCCACGAGCAGGTCGCGCCGCGACGGCCCGGCCGCGTGCGCGCCGGCCGGGGGGCTCTCCTCAGGCTCGGCCATGCGCTCCGCGCGCGACGCGGCGCGCCATCGCGCCGCCGCTCACGCCGCCGGGAGCGGCGGCGCACTCCACTCGCGGCCGGCGTCGCCGCCCCCGAGGTGTGCGCGGAGCGCGCTCCCCACGAACTGGGCGACCGCGATCGCCGCCCCCTCCGACGTGTACGACGGCAGCACGAGCTCCACCGCGAACGTCCCCGCCGCCCGGTCGGCGGCCGGGCGATGGAGGCGCGCGAGCGGCACGCGCCCGTCGGTCACCCACTCGTACGCCCCGTCGTGCGCCAGGCGGAGCCGGTCGAGCGCCGCCTCGTCGCGCGGGCGCCCGGCGTACTGGCGCCGCAGCGACGCCTGCAGCGGGTTCCACGCCGCGCCGACCGCCGAGATCGCCGCCGCCTCGCTCGGCATTCCCTGGAAGCCGATGGCGCGGCCGCGAATCCAGCCGACCTGCGCGCCCGTGGCGTCCTCCAGCCGGTACCGGCCGTCGCCGTCCGCGATCACCGTGAACATGTCGTCACCTCCGAGCTTCGATGTGGGGCGCGGCGTGCGCTCGCGCGCCGCGACGTTCGTGAGCCGTGCGGTCGGGCGCGCGCCCCCCCGAGCGCGGGGCGCGGGTTGGGTGCGGGGGGGGGGGGCCGGCGCCCCCGGGGGGGGGGGGCCCGCGGCCGGAGCCGCCCGCTCGACCTGCGTGGGGGCGTGCTCGTGGAGTGGTGTGCTGTCACCTCCGGGGTGCGCGTGGACGGAGGAGAGGCGCACGCGCGGTCGTGCCGATCGGCCGGGAGAGTCGCGTATGTTGGTGGCCGTCGGTCGCCGCGGGCGTCGCCCCGGAAACGCGAACCGCCCCACCTGCGGGACAGCGGCAGGTGGGGCGGTCGGGCGGCGACGCGGTGCGTCGCCGTGTGGCCCGGAACCGGGCTTCGGCGCTACCCGCCGGGAAGCGGGTGCTCCGAGAGCCTCCTGCGCTGCGCGGTGGCGGCGCCCGCGTCGCCCGACACGCCCCGGCGAGGGCGCGCGGCGGCGCGGGCGGCCGCATCCCGCATCTCGGACACGCGCGACTTGCGCGTCCCCGCGGTCACGAGGCGGGAGAGGGCGCTGTCCGTGGCGAGCGACATGGCCGAGCGGCCGGTCCACGACGGCGAGAGCCCCGCCGGCACGCGGCACGCCGCGTGGCGGAAGCTGACGGGTCGCTCGGTTCGGGTGGTCGCGGTCGCTGCCATCTCTCTCACGGTCGAGTTGGTCGCCCTGAAGCACGAAATCGCGCCGCCGACGTCTGCGGCGAGTGCATACCACTCGCCGTGGCGACGGCGCGCGTGCTGCGCGCTCGGCACCAGTGACATCGGGACGCGACTCCCTGACGGCAAGCTAACCCTGGGCCCCGCACTGTCAACCATCGCGCGCTGCGCGCCGCGCCGTTTGACCGCGCGCGCCCCGACCACGAAGTTGAGCGCGACCGAGTGGTCGTCGACGCGGCGACCAGCGTTCTGCCGGCCACCGACGCGAACCGAGGTGGAATCATGAGCGAAGAGCGCGCAGAGCTGACCGGCCCCGACCTCGCGCAGGGCGTGGCGCTCGCGGAGCTCGCCGACGGCGGCATGCTCCTGGGGCACGCGCAGGGGAAGCCGGTGCTCGTCGTGCGCCGCGGCGACGAGCTGTTCGCCGTGGGCGCCCAGTGCACACACTACAGCGGGCCGCTCGGCGAGGGGATCGTCGTCGGCGACACGGTGCGCTGCCCCTGGCACCACGCCTGCTTCAGCCTGCGCACCGGCGAGGCCCTCGCCGCCCCCGCGCTGAACCCGGTGGCGCGCTGGGAGGTGGAGCGTCGCGACGGGAAGGCGTACGTCACGCGCGAGCTCCCCGCGCCCGACGGCGCCACCCCGCTCGCGCGGCCACGGGCGGCCGCCGCGCCGCCGCCCTCGGTCGTGATCGTCGGCGCCGGCGCGGCGGGGGGCGCGGCGGCGGAGATGCTGCGCCGCGAGGGGTACGAGGGACCGGTCACGCTCGTCGGCGCCGACGACGCGGCGCCGTACGACCGGCCGAACCTCTCGAAGGACTACCTGGCCGGGAGCGCCCCCGAGGAGTGGATCCCGCTCCGGCCGCCCGGGTTCTACGCGGAGCACGGCATTCGCCTGATCACGGGCCGCCGCGCCACGGCGCTCGACGTCGCGCGCCGCCGGCTCACGCTCGACGACGGCGCCACGCTCGACTTCGGCGCGCTGCTCCTGGCGACCGGCGCGGACCCGGTGCGCCTGCCCGACCACATGCACGCGGGGCTCCCCGTGCACTACCTGCGCACGCTCGCCGACAGCCGCGCGCTCATCGCCGCGGCCGGCGGGGCGCGCCGCGCCGTGGTGCTCGGCGCGAGCTTCATCGGGCTGGAGGTCGCCGCGTCGCTGCGGGCGCGCGGGCTCGAGGTGCACGTCGTCGCGCCCGAGCAGCGCCCGCTGGAGCGCGTCGTCGGCGCGCAGCTCGGCGACTTCGTCCGCGGCGTGCACGAGGCGAACGGCGTGCGCTTCCACCTGACGCGGACGGCGCGCGAGATCGGCGCCGACGGCGTGACGCTCGACGACGGCGAGCGGATCGGGGCGGAGCTCGTCGTCGCCGGCATCGGCGTGCGGCCGGCGGTGGCGCTCGCCGAGGGCGCGGGGCTCGCGACGGACCGCGGCGTGCTCGTGAACGAGCACCTGGAGACGAGCGCCCCCGGCGTCCTCGCCGCCGGCGACATCGCGCGCTACCCCGACCCGTACACCGGCGAGCAGATCCGCGTGGAGCACTGGGTCGTCGCCCAGCGGCAGGGGCAGGCGGCCGCGCGCAGCATCCTCGGCCGGCGCGAGCGGTTCGCCGAGGTCCCGTTCTTCTGGAGCCGGCACTACGACGTGACGATCAACTACGTGGGCCACGCCGAGCGGTGGGACGACGTCCGGCTGGACGGCGATCCGCGCGACGGCGAGTGCACCGCCGTCTTCACGCTGCAGGGGCGCACGCTCGCCGTCGTCACCGTCGGCCGCGACCGGGCGAGCCTCGAGGCGGAGGCGGCCCTCGAGCGCGGCGACCGGCGGGGGCTGGAGGTTCTCGCGGGGGGGTAGCGGGCTCTCGGCTCTCGGCTCTCGGCTCTCGGCTCTCGGCTCCTTCACCCCGTCATCCCGCAGGAGCCGGCCGCAGGCCGGCGAGTGTCGGGATCTCCTGTCCTCGGGTCGGAGCCGGCCACGCTGCACGGGCAGTAGATCCCGACACTCGCTCGCGGCGCTCCGCGCCGCTCCCTCCTGCGGGATGACACAGTCCCCGCCGAGCGCCGCCGCTCAACGCGCCTCACGCTCTCCCCCCGCGCCCTCGCGGAGGACGAACACGACGCTCGGGTCCACCGGGTAGCGGCCGAAGCGCGCGCCGTAGATGGCGAGCCCGCCGGGGAGCGCGTCGCTCACCTCGAGCCGCACCGTCACCGCGCCCGCCTTCGCGGCGGCGTCGAGCGCCGCGGCGGGGAGCGCGACGCGCAGGAGCTGGCCGTAGGAGCCGGCCTCGCGCAGGTACCGGTCGCGCTTCTGCGCGTGCCACGAGAGGATGCCGCGGTGGTCCGCCGGGTCGTCGTCGAGCTCGTGGCGCCCGGCGAGCACGCCGTTCGCGCGCACCGTCACGGCGCTCGGGTACGGCGTCTCGTCGGTCATCGGGTAGGCGTTGCGGTTGCGGCTCGGGTCCTGGAGCCCGCCGCCGCGCATGTAGTCGCCGTCGTCGCGCGCCGTGGTGTCGCGGTCCTTGCCGAAGAGCTGCTTCGCCCCCGCCTCCACCAGGAACGACGCCTCCGCCACGTCGGCCCGGCGCAGCCCCGCCGGCCAGGGAATGCGATACTCGACGAAGCCGGCGCCCGCACCGTTCACCTTGAGCCCCTCGAGCACCGTCCACGACTTCTGCGACCAGCGCGCGTCGGCGACGTCGCCCGCCGCCACCCGCGCCACGCGCGCGCGGCGGCCGTCGGCGAGCCGCACGTCGGCGGGCATCGGGCCCTCGACCACGAACGTCGTGAAGTTGCGGTGCAGCACGCCGCCGGCCGCGTCCTCGAGCCGCGCGGCGAGCACCACCACCGCCGGCTCGCCCGGCATCGTCGCCGCGACCGGCGCCAGCTCCGCCGTCATGAACGGCCGGAAGGGGACGCGGCGCACGGTGGTGTCGTACGTGCGCCGCTCGCCGAGCGAGTTCCAGCCGTACAGCTCCGTGCGCAGCGTGAGCGAGTCGCCCAGCCCGGGGCCGTCGCTCAGGAAGGAGGCGTAGAGCGGCACCTGCACCGTCTCGCCGGGTCGCGCGCGCTCGCTGCCGGCGCGCCCCACCGCCACGTAGAGCGGCGAGTGGAAGTCGCGCAGCGTCATCCCCTCCACCACGGCACCGACGCCGGTCTCCTTCGTGGTGCGGTCGAACTTCCAGTAGCCGTTCCACTCGTTGACCACGTCGTGGTGCTCGGTGTAGAGCCAGCCGGCGAGCTTCGGGTGGCGGCGGAACGCGTCCACCGCCATGTGGTAGTCCCAGCTCCAGTCCACGTCGCCGGTGCTCCCCTCGTAGCCCCACACGTTGCCGAACTCCGAGTTGAGCATCGGCTGGCGCCCCTGCGCGTACCCCTCCTCGAAGTTGAAGCCCGACCCCGGGAAGGTGCTGTCGCTGATCATCCGCACGTGCTCCGCCCACTGCCAGCCGGGGAGGTAGTTGTGCCACGTGTTGAGGTCCGTGACCGTGTGGCCGCGGCCGCAGCAGATGGAGTTGTCCTCCACGAGGCGCGTGGAGTCGAGCGACTTGGCGAGCCGCACGGCCTCCACCACGCGCCGCTGCGTCGCCGGCAGGTACTCCTCCCTGTCTCCGCGCTTCGTGGTGAGCCCCCACGTCTCGTTGAAGGGGATCCAGGAGAACACCGAGGGGTGGTTGTAGTCGCGCTCGATCATCCCGCGCATGGCGTGGGCGTGCTCGCGGAACGCCGTGTCGGTGGGCGGCCCCCACCAGTTCGGCACGTCGGCCATGATCAGCACGCCGAGCCGGTCGGCCCAGTACAGCTTGCGCGGCGTCTCGATCTTGATGTGCTCGCGCAGCCCGTTGAGGCCGATCTGCCGCGCGCGCAGGATCTCCATGCGCGTGAAGGAATCCGTCGGGAACGTGTAGTACCCCTGCGGATGGTAGGCCTGGTCGAGGGCGAGCTGGAGGTAGACGGGCTTGCCGTTGAGGGCGACGTAGGGGAAGCTCGTCCCCGGCAGGTTCGCGACGGAGATGGTCCGCATGCCGAAGTAGCTGCGCACCGAGTCGGTGGCCACGCCGGCGCCGCTCACGCTCGCCGCCACCTCGTGCAGGAACGGGTCGTCGAGCGACCAGAGCCGCGCGTTCGGCAGCGGCACGTCGAAGCGGAGCTCCCGCGCGCCGCGGGCGATGCGCCGCGTGACCACCGGCGCTCCGGCGCGGTTGGTGAACGCGAGCCGCAGCGTGAGCTCCGCCGGCGCGGGCTCGGCGAGGCGGGCGTCCACCCGCACCGAGCGCAGCGCCGCGCCCGGCGTGAAGTGCAGCCGCTCGATCGGGGCGGTGCCGCGCGCCTCGAGGTAGACCGTCTGCCAGACGCCGCGCGCCTTCCCGTACCCCTGCTTCCCCTCGAGCTTGAACGGGTGGTCGCGGTCGTCCACGCGCAGCGTGAGCCGCTGCGGCGCGCCGGCCGCGAGGTGCGGCGTGAGCTCGAGCGAGAAGGGGGTGTAGCCGCCCTGGTGCTCGCCGAGCTTCACGCCGTCGAGCCACGCCGCGGTGCGCCAGTCCGAGGCGCCGACGACGAGGAAGACGCGCCGGCCGCGCCACGCCGCCGGCACCTCGATCGTGCGCTCGTACCAGCCGATCCCCGCCGAGTCGGGGACGCCGGAGAGCGGCGCGCCCCACGGGAAGGGGACGAGGATGGTGCGCGGTCGGGCGAGCGGCGCCGCGTACCACCGCGCGCGCTCCCCCTCGTCCCCGGCGTCGAACTTGAATCGCCAGCGGCCGTTCAGGTTCTGCCAGCTCGCGCGCTCGAAGTCGGGGCGCGGGTGCTCGGGCAGGGGGATGGAGTCGGCGGGCGTGGCGTCGGGCGCGCGCTGGGCGTGCGCCGGCGCGTTGGCGGCGAGCGCGAGCAGCGCGGCGACGGCGGCGCGCGCGAAGGTGGAGCGCGGCGTGAAGGGCATCGATGGCGGGACCTCGTCAGGGTCGCTGAACTTGCCCCCGCGCGGCGCCCTCCGGTAGCCCGCCGCGCGACGCCGGCGACGGTGCCCGTCCAGCTCGCCGCACGGGCCGCCGTGACGCACCGCGGCGGACGGTGCCACTCCCGGTGGCGATCCGGAGAACCGACGTGGCTCGACTTGGTGATGGGCTGCGCCTAGGGAAGCGCACCCATCTCACCGCAGGAGACAGCCATGCTTCGATTCGCCACGCGAGCCGGCCGCTGGCCGCTCGCCCTAACGCTCGCCGCACTCGGCGCGCTCACCGCCTGTACCGACCAACCCACC
>Ga0307414_10001010_pt1 | contig 14378 bp, 16 predicted proteins | sample DK1Ometagenome_FD_203804 | JGI IMG/M metagenome (GOLD analysis project Ga0307414, IMG submission 203804) | Maize rhizosphere microbial communities from greenhouse at UC Davis, California, United States - DK15-O-3 | ecosystem: Host-associated > Plants > Roots > Rhizosphere > Soil | place: USA... | reverse complement strand
TGGAAAGCCAACTTGACAGAGTTGACACTGTGCGGTGTTGAATTTGCAGGATAATTTACCTGTTGGATAGGAAATTGTTGGATCGGGATTTTCCAACATTTCTCGTAGGTTACGAAAGTTCACATTTGGAAAGAGCCGGAAGCATCATAGCCTGGGGACAAGGCTGTAGGACAGGGGTTTTTGATGTCCGGTCAGCGCAACGTTACGGTCGTTGGTTCGCCAAAGACTCGCTCCTGATTCCAGACCGTCCGCTTTCTGGCAGTCGGCGGGAACGGCTATGGCAGATATGTTGTGAGAGCGGACGTTACACGTTGAAGCAGGACAAAGCGGATCTGCCGCCATATTCCCCAACCTCAATGCTCAACCCCATTGCCCCTGCATCGCGATATGCAGTCCCGGATGATGGTAGAGCGAAGCCCGCCTCGTTTGCAGCTTGGACTACTCGCTGCCTCGGCTCATCGAAGACAAGGTAAAAACCGCCTTCGCTTTCGAATGTCTCTATCACCACGAGCCGGTTCAGCCGTGCGCCATGCCAAGTGCCTTCCACCGGTATCTCTACTGTGTAGGTGCTTTGGTCCACTCTAAGTGCCGGACTGCCAAAACGGTTACGGAACTCACCCGGAACAGCGAGTTCCCCGATGCGGCCCCGGAAGATCTCATTGGCATTATTGTGTTCCGGCAATTCTTCGAAGACCAGTGCGCTTTCGAGCAATGCTCTGAATTGCGCGCTCTCATAGCAATTGTAGCCGTCCTCGAACGATATGAGTGGATCGAGAGCCATGCTGGGAGGCTGCGCCGAACAACCCGAGATTAGGCTTACGAAGAGGATGCATCGAGTAAGCATTGACGGCTATTGTCGCATCGAACAGGTATGTCCGCAATGGTCGTGTGCGGCCATTGCCGATTTCGATGAATGTAGGGCAATTTCGCCTCGTCGCGCTTCAAAACCGGACTGACCGCACCCGGCAACAATGTTGACCTCCCCTAATCTCCCCCTTTCCTACACCCCAACCCCGCAAGCGGCACCCCGCCGCTCCCTGTTTTCCGGCTGATTTCCGCCAGAAAGGACGCCGCTACATCTCGCCCCGGGCGCGGCGGATGGCGAACCATTTCTTTACGTTGGCATTATGCTCTTCCAGCGTTTCGGCAAAGATATGCCCGCCTTTGCCGTCCGCCACGAAGTAGAGCGCGTCCGTTTTTTCCGGGTTCAGCACCGCCTCGATCGACGCGCGGCTGGGGTTGGCGATCGGGCCGGCGGGCAGCCCTGCCATGGAATAGGTGTTGTAGCCGTTGACCGCCTCGATTTCCGACCGGCGAATCCGGCGGCCAAGCGGCTTGCCCCTGGTCAGGGGATAGATGATGGTGGGGTCGGCCTGCAGCCGCATGCCCTTTACCAGCCGGTTGCTGTACACGCCCGCGACCATGCGCCGCTCTGACGGAACGCCGGTTTCCTTCTCGACAATGCTGGCAAGCGTCAGCGCCTCCTGCGGTGTCTTTACGACCGTCGTCTTGCTGCGCTTGGGCCAGAGTTGGGCCATCGTGTCCTTCATGGCGCGCTGCATGCGGTCCAGCACCGCCTGGCGGCTCTCCCCCCGTTCAAAGCTGTAGCTGTCGGGCAGGACCGTTCCTTCCAGCGGCACGTCCACCGGCCCGGTCAGATATGTCTCCGCCATCAGCTTTTCATGGACCAGGATGGACGGCATCCCCTCCGGAACTGTCACCAGCCGCGCGATCACCTTGCCGCTTTGCAGGATGTTGAGGATCTCGCGGTTGCTGGCGCGGGCGGGGATCCGATATTCGCCCGCCCTGATCGGCGCGTCCGATCCGAAGATCTTCGCGCGCGACAGGAAGGTTTTCGCGGAGTCGATCACCCCGTCCTTTTCCAAATCGCGGGCCGCCGCCGTCAGCGTCGTGCCCTGCGATATGATGACGGTCGTATCCTTTGCCGCCGGCCCGTCGCCCGTCCACCCGCGCACGAAGCCGAGCGCCAGCAAGGCGGCGATGGCAAGACCGGCGATCAGGACAAGGCAGCCTAGCCGCCGCATGGGAATCAGATCGCCTTCATCACCAGGCTGGCGTTGGTGCCGCCAAAGCCGAAGCTGTTGTTGAGCACGGCCTTGACCTTCCGCTCCTTCGCCTTGTGCGGGACAAGGTCGACGCCCGCGCAATTTTCGCTGGGGTTATCGAGGTTGAGCGTCGGCGGCACGATCTGGTCGCGGAGCGCCAGCACGCAGAAGATCGATTCGACCGCGCCCGCGCCGCCGAGCAGGTGGCCGATGGCGGACTTGGTCGAGGACATCGACATGGTGCTGATGGCGTCGCCGAACAGCCGCCGCACCGCGCCCAGCTCCAGCTCATCGCCCAGCGGCGTCGAGGTGCCATGCGCGTTGACATAGTCGATGTCGGACAGCGACAGGCCGGACTTGCGCATCGCCATTTCCATCGCCCGGTACGCGCCCGACCCTTCGGGATGCGGCGCGGTCACATGATAGGCGTCGCCCGACAGACCATAGCCGATGACTTCGGCATAGATTTTCGCGCCGCGCGCCTTGGCCCGCTCATATTCCTCCAGCACCACGACGCCAGCGCCCTCGCCCATGACGAAGCCGTCGCGATCGATGTCATAGGGCCGCGAGGCGCGCTCCGGCGTGTCGTTGAAATTGGTGGACAGCGCCCGCGCCTGTGCAAAGCCGGCAATGCCAAGCGGGCAGATCGCGCCTTCCGCGCCGCCCGCCAGCATCACGTCGGCATCGTCCATCGCGATCATCCGCGCAGCGTCGCCGATGCTGTGCGCGCCAGTCGAGCAGGCGGTGACGACTGCGTGGTTGGGACCCATCAGGCCGTACTTGATGCTGACCTGGCCAGAGATCAGGTTGATGAGGCGGCCATGGACGAAGTGCGGGGACACGCGGCGCGGCCCCTTTTCGTGCAGCACGATGGATTCGCTGGCAATGCCAGGCAAGCCGCCGATGCCCGAACCGATGGAGCAGCCCGCGCGCAGGCGTTCGGCCTCGCTCATGTCGGTCAGGCCAGCATCTTCCAGCGCCTGTCCGGCGGCGTCGATGCCGAAGACGATGAACGGATCGACCTGCCGCTGGACCTTGTGATCCACGCGCTTGTTCGGGTCGAAGCCATATTCATGGTCGGCGGGCTTTACCTCGCAGGCGATCTTGCAGGCATAATCGCTGGCATCGAAGCGCGTGATGGTGGCGGCGCCCGATTTGGCGGCCAAGATGTTTTTCCAGCTGGTTTCAACGTCCGCCCCCAAAGGCGAGACCATGCCCAGACCGGTTACAACCACACGACGCATATCATGCTCCAATTCAGTTCCACTACGCGAAACGGCCCTCCTTCCACGGGATAGCCCGGGCCGGAGAGCCGCTTGTCAAGATCATCGGCCCGCTATCGGGTTCACCGTGACTGGAATCAGCCCTTGTTGGCCTCGATATAATCGATGGCATCCTTGACGGTTGCAATCTTTTCCGCCGCATCGTCGGGGATTTCTACGCCGAATTCTTCTTCGAACGCCATGACCAGCTCAACAATGTCGAGGCTGTCTGCGCCCAGATCGTCGATGAAGCTGGCTTCCTCGTTCACCTTTTCGGCTTCGACGCCAAGATGTTCAACGACGATTTTCTTTACGCGGTCGGCAGTCTCGCTCATGTGAAATCCTTCTGGTTGGGATATGAATTTGATCGGCAATTGCCCTAGTGGCTCCTAAAGGCGTGCGCAAGCCCATTTGCAAGCCCGCGCCTCCGGTCAACCTGGCGATGGCGTTAAAGCATTGCCATGCCGCCGTTGACGTGCACCGTCTGGCCCGTGACATATCCGGCTTCCCGGCTCGCCAGATAAGCGACCGCAGCGCCGATATCCTCACCATCGCCCAGCTTGCCCGCCGGAATCTTGGTGAGCAGCGCGTCCTTCTGCGCATCGGGCAGAACGTCGGTCATCGCCGATTTGATGAAGCCGGGGGCAACGCAGTTTACGGTAATGCCCCGGCTGGCCAGTTCCTGCGCCAATGCCTTCGACATGCCGACCAGGCCCGCCTTTGATGCCGCATAGTTCGCCTGCCCCGGATTACCCGTCGCACCCACGACGGACGTGATCGAGATGATGCGGCCGAAGCGCGCCTTCATCATCGGCTTGCACGCGGCGCGCATGAGGCGGAACGCCGCCTCAAGGTTCACCCGGATCACCTGATCCCACTCCTCGTCCTTCATCCGCATGGCAAGATTGTCGCGGGTCACGCCGGCATTGTTGACCAGAATGTCGAGCTTCCCCAGCTTTTCGACGGCAGCCGGGACCAGCGCATCCACGGCCGCGGCATCGGACAGGTTGCACGGCAGAATGACGTGGTCGCCGCCCAATTCCGCCTTGAAGGCCGCAAGCTTCTCCTCGCTGGTGCCCGACAGCGCCAGGGTAGCGCCCTGCCCTGCCAGCGCCTTTGCAATTGCCGAGCCGATACCGCCAGTGGAACCGGTGACGAGTGCGGTCATTCCCGTAAGATCGAACATTCTTTTCTCCCTAAATTGGTTCGCGCAGAGGCGCAGAGGACGCAGAGTCTCCCACGCTATTTGTCTGCTTTTGATTCACGCGGAGAAGCGAAGACGCGGAGGGGGCGTGGCCGTTGACAACACGCTTGAGCCCCTCCTTCAACGTCGCACCTCCGAAATTGATCAGCAGCCCGACGGGCTGCTCCGTCAGTCTGAGATAGGTGAGCAATTGCTTGGCATGCACCGCAGTCAATCGTTCGACCGATTTGATTTCGACCAACAGCCGGTCTTCAACGAGGATGTCTATCCTGAAGGCCGAAGGGAAATGAAGACCGGCATAATCGATGTCTATCGGCCGCTGCCGTTCGACCCGATACCCCCGCTGGGCGAGCATTCCCGCCAAAACCATTTCGTAAACGCTCTCGAGGAGGCCGGGACCAAGGTCTCGATGCAGCTTCAATGCCGCGTCGATCACATCCCCGCTGATCTCCTCTATATCTCTCAAATTCTTCTCCGCGTCTCCGCGTCTCCGCGTGATTAACTCAAAGCCCCGCTATCAAAGCCTCGATATCGTCCATCGAAACCACGCTCACAATCTTCGCGTCCGGCGCGATGCGTTTGACCATTGCGCCCAGCACCTTGCCGCCGATCTCGACGAACTCCCCGACGCCCGCCTGCTCCATCGCCGCGACGGATTCGCGCCAGCGGACCATGCCCGTTACCTGTTCCACCAACCGCGCGCGGATGTCGTTCGGGTCCGCGATCGGCGCGGCGAGGACATTGGCGTAGACAGGGACCAGCGGAGCGCGCAGGTCCGCCCCCGCCAAGGCCTCCGCCATCGCATCGGCGGCGGGCTGCATCAGCGGGCAGTGGAAGGGCGCGGAGACGGGCAGCAGCACGGCGCGCTTGGCCCCCATTTCCTTGGCCAGCGGCACGGCGCGCTCGACGGCGGTCCGATGCCCGGAAATCACCACCTGCGAAGGGTCATTGTCGTTGGCGACCGTGCAGACCTCGCCCTGCGCCGCCGCATCGGCAATCGCCTGCGCCTTTTCCAGGTCCGCGCCAAGCAGCGCCGCCATCGCGCCTTCACCTACCGGCACGGCCGCCTGCATCGCTTGTCCGCGCAGCTTCAGCAGGCGGGCCGTGGTCGCCAAATCCAGCGCCTCGGCCGCGCAAAGCGCCGTATATTCGCCCAGGCTATGCCCGGCCACGAAATCGGCCTTGTCTGCGAGGCGAATGCCGCCTTCCTTTTCCAGCACCCGCAGCGTTGCAATGGCGTTGGCCATGATCGCGGGCTGGGCGTTTTCGGTCAGCGTCAGGTCGCTTTCGGGTCCCTCGCACATGATGCGGAACAGATGCTGCCCCAGTGCGTCATCCACTTCCTGAAACACTTCGCGCGCAACCGCACTCGCGTCGGCAAGCGCCTTGCCCATGCCGACCGACTGGCTGCCCTGCCCCGGAAAGATAAAAGCTCTCATTGCGATGCTGCTCCCTGGCTGCCCATGCTATTACACTTTGCGACAGTAAATTCATTGTGGTGAAAGGTGATTTTGGGCAGGAACTAGATAGCCAATGGCCGTGGCGCAAGCGCGACGTGCCGAAAATTCGTTGAACCTGCCCCGGAGCATTCCCCTACGTGCCAAGACCCATGATCCTGACGCTCGGACTAGCGCTGATGGCGGGGGGCTGCGCCGCCGGCCCCGACTATCGGGAGCCGGGTAGCGCCGCACTGGGCGTGCCCGGCCAATATTATGGGACGCAGGGGCAGGCGGTCACGGAGGAACAGCTGGCCGACTGGTGGACCCAGCTCGATGATCCGACGCTCAACACGCTGATCGACCAGGCCATTGCCGCCAATCTGGACATCGCACAGGCCAAGGCCCGCCTGCGTCAGGCGCGGGCAGCCTGGGCCGGATCTCGCGCAGCCTATTTTCCATCCGTTACCGGCTCGGCGGGTGCGGGCCGGAATTTCGACAGCGATGCAAAGGACAACAGCCGTTTCACCCTTGGCGCTGACGCCGCTTGGGAAATCGACCTGTTCGGTGGCATCGGCCGCTCGGTCGAAGCAGCGCGGGCCGGTGCGGAAGCCAGCTATTACGACCTCGCCAGCGTCCGCACCGCAATCATCGCGGAACTGGCCACCAATTATATTCAGGCCCGGCTGGCGCAGGAGCGGTTGGGGATCGCGCGCAACACGCTGGATATCCAGACCGAAAATCTCGACATCGCCGGATGGCGCGTTCAGGCCGGACTGGTGTCCTCGCTGGATGAGGAAAGCGCCCGCGCGCAACGCGCGCAGACGGCCGCCACCATTCCGGCGCTGGAAAGCAATTATCGCGGCTCGTTGAACCGCATTGCCGTTCTCATCGGGCAGGCGCCGGGGCAATCCACCAAGGTGCTGGAACAGGGCGGCCCCATTCCGGCAGCCCCTGCCACGCTCGTAACCGGCATTCCCGGCGACACGCTGCGCCAACGCCCCGATGTGCGCAGCGCCGAACGCACGCTTGCGGCCGAAACGGCGCGGATCGGCGTGGCCCAGGCGCAATTGCTGCCCTCGCTTCAGATCAGCGGCGATGTCGGCACCAGCGCCCTGTCGCTCGGCAAGCTCACCGATGTCATTACCGGCGGCCTGTTCGCCAGCATCGCCCAGGTGATTTTCGACGGCGGCCGGCACGCCTCCGACGTGCGCGCTCAACGCGCGGCGGCCGAAGGCGCCTTCGCGGGATACCAGCAAACGGTGCTGACCGCGCTGGAGGATGTCGAGAACGCCCTGTCCGCCGTGCAGTCGGCAAAGGGCCGGACCGATCAATTCACGATTGCGCTGGAAGCGGCCAGAAACAGCGCCATTCTCGCCCGCAGCCAGTATCAGGCAGGGCTTACCGATTTTCAAACCTTGTTGACCGCAGAGCAGACGCTGCTCTCGGCGCGCGACGGGCTGGCCAGCGCCCGGGCCGATCAGGCCTTGGCGGTGGTGCAATTGTACAGCGCGCTGGGCGGCGGGTGGCAGACGATGGACGGACAGACGTAATGAACGATGAAAGCAGAACCATAACGGACGCACAGGATGGCATCGACCTCCATGATTTTCTGGGCGTAAAGCCGGAAAAGCCGTGGAAGAAATGGGCGGTGCGCGGGGGCATCGGCGCGCTGCTCGTCATCCTGCTGCTGCTGCTGTCGCGCTGCTTTTCCAGCGGCGATGCCGTGCAATATGCGACACAGGAGCTTGAGCGCGGCAATCTGACCGTCACCGTCTCGGCTACCGGCAATCTGAAGCCGATCAATCAGGTCGATGTCGGCTCCGAACAGTCGGGCCTGATCACTGCCGTCTATGTCGATGTCAACGACCGCGTCGTGAAGGGGCAGGTGCTTGCCAGCCTTGACCAGTCCCGCCTGATCGACACGGTGAACCAGAGCAAGGCTTCGGTGGCGGCGGCGGAGGCCGGTGTGGGAGAAGCACAGGCGACAGCGGCGCAAACCCAGTCCAATCTTGAGCGGCTGGAACAGGTTTACAGGCTTTCGGGCGGCAAGGTGCCCTCAAAGACCGAAATGGACAGCGGCCGCGCCGACTATCGCCGCGCCGCCGCCGCCGTCTTGTCTGCGCGCGCTCAGGTGCTGCAGGCGCGCGCGCAGCTCGCCACCGCCGAAACCAACCTTCGCAAGGCACGGATTTTTTCCCCTGTTACTGGCGTCGTGCTCTCGCGCAGCATCGAGCCGGGACAAACCGTGGCTGCCTCGCTGAATGCCCCGGTGCTCTTCACCATTGCCGAGGATCTCGCGCAGATGGAGCTGGAGGTTTCGGTGGACGAAGCCGATGTGGGTGAAGTGAAGGACGGCCAGCGCGCCACCTTCACGGTGGACGCCTTCCCCGGTCAGGCTTTCCCCGCGCGGATCGAACGGGTCAATGTCGGCGCCAATTCGACGGACAGCGAATCCTCTTCCAGCAGCGCGGCGGGGAATGTCGTCGCCTACACGGCCGTGCTCTCGGTGGACAATGCCAGGCTCAACCTTCGGCCCGGCATGACGGCCACCGCCGAAATCGTCACTCGAGAGGCGAAGAATGTGCTGCTGGTGCCCAACGCGGCGCTGCGCTTCTCGCCCGACAGGGCCGCAGTCCGCGCGGGACGGCAGGATGGCGGCGTCACCAGCGTGCTCATGCCGCCGCGCCGCCGCAATCGCCCCAATCAGGAAGTCGCCATCGGTCGCGGCAGCAAGCAGACCGTCTATATCCTGGGGGAGAACGGCCAGCCCGAACCGGTCGAAGTGCGGGTCGGCCAGACCGACGGCAGCCAGACCCAGGTGACGGGCAAGGCCCTGAAACCCGGCATGAAGGTCATCACCGGCCAGCTCGCGGGCAGGGAGAGGTAAGCGCAATGGTCCGCCCGCCCCTCATCTCCCTGCGTGGGGTCACCAAGACCTTCGGCGAAGGGCCAGCCGCGTTCCAGGCGCTCAAGGGCGTGGACTTGGACGTCGAGCAGGGCGACTTCGTTGCGGTCATGGGTCCGTCGGGCTCCGGCAAGTCGACGACGATGAACATTCTTGGCTGCCTTGACGTGCCGACCAGCGGCGCATTCACTTTCCACGGCGTCCATGTCGAACAGCTCGACCGGGACCAGAGGGCGCTACTGCGGCGCAAATATCTTGGCTTCGTGTTTCAGGGCTTCAACCTGCTGGCGCGCACCACGGCGCTTGAAAATGTGGAACTGCCGCTGCTTTATCGCGGGGAGAGCAAGAGCGCGCGGCATGAGGCGGCGCTGGAGGCCCTGGACCAGGTGGGCCTCAAGGATTGGTGGGACCACACCCCGGCCGAACTGTCGGGCGGACAGCAGCAGCGCGTCGCCATCGCCCGCGCCATCGTCACCCGCCCCGACGTTCTGCTCGCCGATGAGCCGACGGGCAATCTCGACACCGAACGGTCGATAGAGATCATGCAATTGCTGACCGACCTCAACCGCAAGAGCGGCATCACCATCCTCATGGTGACGCACGAACAGGAAATGGCCGCCTTTGCGCGCACCGTGATCCACTTCCGCGACGGACTGGTCGAGCAGCACATCCGGAACGGACTGCCGCACGGATCGGAACCTGCCCCATGCTAGGCACCACCATCGTCCTTGCCATCCGCGAGATCAGGCGGCACATCCTGCGCTCTTTCCTGACCATCCTCGGCATCGTCATCGGCGTGTCCGCCGTCGTCACCATGGTGACGCTCGGCAATGGCGCGACCGCCGCCGTGCAGGAACAGATCAGCAGCCTTGGCGCGAACATCCTGCAGATCCGTCCGGGGCAAGGCTTTGGCCGTGGCGGCGGCGGGCCGCGTCCACCCGATTTCAAGATGGCCGACGTCAACGCCATCGCGCAGCAGATCGCCGGCGTGAAGGCGGTCGCACCGCAAGTCCAGTCCTCCACCATCGCCGTACGCAACGCGGCCAACTGGAGCACGACGGTCAACGGCACCACCTCGGCCTATTTTGCCGCCCAGCAATGGGAATTGACCGCCGGGCGCATCTTCAACGCCGCCGAGGAGCAGGCGGGCAAATCGGTCTGCATCATCGGCAACACCGTCCGCACCAATCTTTTCAGCCGGGACGACCCGGTGGGTGAGCGCTTCCGCATCAATGATTTCAGTTGCGAGGTCATCGGCGTCCTTTCCGCGCGCGGCCAGGGCGGCTTCGGCAATGATCAGGACGATGTCGTCATCGCCCCGATCAAGCTGGCGCAGCGCCGCCTGGAGGGCAATCAGGACGTCGAAAGCATCACCGTCGCGGTCGATGACCATTTCGAAACCTCCGCCGTCCAGTCGTCGATCGAAAAGCTGCTTCGCGAACGGCGGCATATCAGCGGGGGGAAGCAGGACGATTTCAACATTTTCGACACCAAGCAGATCAGCGACACATTGCAGGGCACGACGCAGATACTGACCGCGCTGCTCGGCGCGGTGGCGGCGGTCAGCCTGCTCGTCGGCGGCATCGGCATCATGAACATCATGCTCGTGTCGGTGACCGAGCGCACGCGAGAGATCGGCATCCGCCTCGCCATCGGCGCGGTGGCGCGGGAGGTGCTGCTGCAGTTCCTGGTGGAGGCGGTGGTGCTTGCCTGTCTGGGCGGCCTGCTCGGCATCCTGATCGCGCTGGTCGCCAGCATCGTCGTCGCGCCGATCATCCAGGTACCCTTTGCCTTCGACTGGCAGATCAACCTGCTGGCCTTTGTCTTTTCGGCGGCCATCGGGGTTATCTTCGGCTTCTTCCCCGCCCAGCGCGCGGCCTCGCTCAATCCCATCGATGCGTTGCGGCATGAGTAATCCCCCTCCCGCAGGCGGGAGGGGCTAGGGGAGGGCATGTCACCGCCATTTCCCTAACAGCCCCGCCCCCTCCCGCAAGCGGGAGGGGAGTAAGCCCCTTGCCTTTCCCCCCGAATTCCGCCATAGGCCCTCGCTTCCCGGAGTGAAGGGTCCGACTCTTCGCCCGTGAAATATTGAGACGACAGCCGGAGGGGCGTCCGCATGGGGCGGCGTCAGCAATCGGCCAAACAAAGAAAGCATGAAACCATGCCGCAGTACGAGCATGTATTTCTTGCGCGTCAGGACCTGGCCCAGGCCCAGGTGGACGCGCTCGCCCAGCAGGCGACCCAGATTATCGAAAGCAATGACGGCAAGGTCATCAAGACCGAAAATTGGGGCCTGCGCAGTCTTGCCTACAAGATCGCGAAGAACCGCAAGGCGCATTATGTGATGCTCAACATCGACGCCCCCGCCGGCGTGGTGGCGGAGCTGGAGCGCCAGACTGCGATCAACGAAGACGTCATCCGCTACATGACCGTCAAGGTTGACGAGCTGGAAGCCGGCCCGTCGGTCATGATGCGCAAGAGCGAACGCAGCGAGCGCCGCCCACGTGGCGACGGCGAAGGCCGTGGTCGCGATGGCGACCGTGAAGGTCGCGGCCGTCCTCGCGACGACGCGGAATAAGGAGAGACATCATCATGGCACGCCCATTTTTCCGCCGCCGCAAGAGCTGCCCCTTCGCCGCCAAGGATGCGCCGAAGATCGATTTCAAGGACGTCCGTCTGCTCCAGGGTTTCGTATCCGAGCGCGGCAAGATCGTCCCCAGCCGCATCACCGCGGTATCCGCCAAGAAGCAGCGCGAACTGGCCAAGGCCATCAAGCGCGCCCGCCACATCGGCCTGCTTCCCTATATCGTGAAGTAAGGAGCAAAAATCATGGAAATCATTTTGCTCGAACGCATCGAGAAGCTGGGCAGCATCGGCGACGTCGTCACCGTGAAGAACGGCTATGCCCGCAACTTCCTGCTTCCCAACAAGAAGGCCCTGCGCGCCAACGCCGCCAACCGCAAGGTGTTTGAGGCCAACCGCGCCCAGATCGAAGCCGACAACGCTGCCAAGCGCGCCGACGCGCAGGCTGCGTCCAAGGATGTCGAAGGCAAGCAGATCGTCCTTATCCGTCAGGCGTCGAACGCGGGCCACCTGTACGGTTCCGTGTCGGTCCGCGACATTGTCGAGGCGCTGGAAGCCGACGGCGTGACCGCAGTCAGCAAGTCGATGGTGGTCCTGGAACGTCCGATCAAGTCGCTGGGCCTGGCCGATGTTCGCATCGCGCTGCACCCCGAAGTCGCCGTGACCATCCAGGTCAACGTCGCCCGTTCGCCGGAAGAAGCCGAACTTCAGAAGGCCGGCGTCAATGTGATGGCCGACCTGTTCGAAAAGGACGAGGCTGGCTTCACCGAGGAATATGACCCCAATGCCGAACCCGGTGAAATCACCGCAGAAGTGTTCGAGGAACCCACCGAAGAGGCTTGAGCCTTTTTGAGGTCGCTGAAAGCCGCCCGTCTCGCAACGGGCGGCTTTTTTGTGGGTAACAGGTGCGGCATGTATGGCCTGTATGGGTGGTGAGCTGCCATTATCCTCCCCGGCACGGGGAGGAACCGACGGCAGCAAGACCAAAATCCGTCATGCCTAACGCATAACGATACCCGCTTCACGATCCTGCCCGATGACAGCCTCAGGGCGAAGCCGGGGCAACAGACTCACGCCCCTCCGGTCCCAGGAACATGACGTCGCGCGGCTGTTTGATGAAACGCTCTCCGCCATCCACCCAGATGCACTGGCCATTGATGCCGGGACATTCGATCAGAAACCGCACAGCATCAGCGACATAGGATGCAGACGACGGCCGCCGCAGCAGATTTTTCCCCGCTATGGCGTCGAAAACCTCGTCGGACTGCCCCGCACTGGGCAGGGTAAGGCCTGGGGCGACGGCGTTGACGCGGCACCGCCCCCCAAAATCCTGCGCCATCAGCGTTGTCGCACCGGCCAGGGCATAACGGCTGAGCGAATAGCTGAAAAAGTCGGGATTGGGGTTGGCGAGCTTCTGGTCGAGCAGGTTGACCACGGCGCCCTGCCGGCCTTTCGGGAGCTGCAGGAACAGCTGCCTGGCAAGAATGGCCGGCGCTATGGCATTGGTCCGGTAGTGCCTGTCCAGATTCTCCCGCGTGGTGCTGCGGGCGCGATCGAAATCGAACAGGGATGCATTGTTGACGAGTGCATCAAGCGGCTCGCCGAGTAGAATGGCGGCCCGTTTGACCAATGTTTCCGCATCGGCTGGGTCGGCCAGATCCGCGTCGCACAGGACCGCGCGGCCGCCATTGGCCGCAATTTCCGCCTGCAAAGCCTGTGCCGCATCGGCGGACCGCCGATAGTGAATGACAACGCAATAGCCGTGCGCCGCCAGCGTCCGCGCCACGGCCGCGCCGATCCGCTGCCCGGCGCCCGTGACCAGCACATTGCCGAGCGGTGCGTCCGCTCCCGTCATGGGTCAGCCTATGCCCATCAGCGCCAGAACTTCCTCCCGGCTCTTCTGGTCGTCGCGGAAAAGGCCCATCATCCGGCTCGTCTTCATCGTGACCCCCGGGGTACGGACCCCGCGCGCGGTCATGCAGGCGTGGGTCGCCTCGATGACGACGGCAACCCCCAGGGGTTTCAAATGCTCCCAGATGCAGTCGGCGACTTCAGCGGTCAGCCGCTCCTGCACCTGCAGCCTTCTGGCGAAGGCGTGAAGGACACGCGCGAGCTTGGAGATGCCCACCACATGGTCGCGCGGCAGATAGGCGATATGCGCGACGCCAATGATCGGCGCCATATGATGCTCGCAATGGGACTGAAAGGGGATGTCCTTGAGGAGAACGATTTCATCATAGCCGCCCACTTCTTCGAAAACGCGGCTCAGATGGTGCGAGGGATCTTCGGTATAGCCCTGGCAATATTCCTTCCAGGCGCGGGCCACGCGCTTGGGTGTGTCCAGCAGACCTTCGCGGGAAGGATCGTCGCCCGACCAGCGGATCAGGGTCCGGATGGCCTCTTGTACCTCATCAGGGACCGGGATCTTCGGGGGGGGCGCAACGATGTCGCCGTCTTCATCCTTGTCTTGATAAGCCAAAATACGCCCCTCTGTCTCGATCCGTTTCCTCTCGTCCGGGACCATATGGGAGCGAAAGGCGGAAAAGGCCAGTGCGTCCCGCCGGAAATCGCAGACAGGATGGATGGGGGATTAGGTCGCGTGGACAAATTCCAGTCCTGAATGATCGTCTGCTTTCAGATAGCCTCGATGGCCAGTCCGATGGACAAATGTTGTGGGGAGCGGACACTAGCGCTGGTCGTAAATCTCTACAGTTGGGTGACCGGTTTCGGCTATTTGGCTCGACTGATCGCGGTATCGACATCGTTAAACTGCGCCGTATAACAATTGGACTGGGACTGTCAGTAATTTTGTGCGCGAGGCCGATTTTCGTCATCAGATGACGAACCTGTCGCCGAAGATTACGGCGAACTGGGTTTTTGCCTCGAACCACTCGCGCGGCGGCCGTTTCCAGTCCTGCG
>Ga0307414_10001009_pt1 | contig 14382 bp, 1 predicted proteins | sample DK1Ometagenome_FD_203804 | JGI IMG/M metagenome (GOLD analysis project Ga0307414, IMG submission 203804) | Maize rhizosphere microbial communities from greenhouse at UC Davis, California, United States - DK15-O-3 | ecosystem: Host-associated > Plants > Roots > Rhizosphere > Soil | place: USA... | reverse complement strand
TTAAACATTCCATTCCCAATAAAGGGAGTGCAAAATTAAACAATTTATTTTACTATACAAATTTGTGCGGGTTATTTTTGAGTATATCATATTTATAACTAAAGTTAAGAAATAGAGAGCAATAGAAATAATTAAGATAAAAAGTTGTATTATATAGATTTACATTTATTTAAGATTTACCTTTTTTAAATCTTCTGCTAAAGCAAGATTTTTATACCTTCATAGTAATTCAAATTTTAATATTTAAAAAAACTGTGTTAAAAAAAATAATTTTACCTCAACTATTTAAAATTTTTTTTAAGTTTATCGCATAATTGACTAATTATAAATATATAATTCATGAAAAAAATTACACATTTTTTTGTGGCAATGTTACTACTCTTATTTGGGTACGGTGCGCGGGCACAAACTCCGTCGTATTCTTTTACTCATTTAACAGGAACATTTACGCCCAATTCAACTACAGCAACAAATGTAGCGACAGTTGAAGCTGATTTTGCAATCAGTGCTGTCATTCCTATTGGATTTACCTTTAATTACGGGGGGGTAAATTATACGGATTTTAAGATGGCTTCTGACGGATATATTTCCTTTAATGCATCAGCAACTAACACGGCAACAAATAATTTAGCCACGGCTAATACAGGTATTAGACCTATTATCGCTCCTCTATGGGATGATTTAGATGGAAATGCTACTGTTGCGGGAACAAAAGTTTCTAAGGCGTCCTACCAACTTACAGGAACAGCCCCTAACCGCGTATTAACCATAGAATGGTTAAATTGGGAATGGATGTGGAACAGTACTGATCCAACAATATCTTTTCAGGTAAAACTTTACGAAACAACAAATGTTATTGAGTTTGTTTACAGAAATGAAGCTGGAACACAAATTAGTACGTCTACAGCTACAATAGGTATAAATGATGCTACAGGTACTGGTTTTCTAAATGTTGATGCAAATGCAACAACGCCAATAGCTTCAAGTTCTACGGGATATAATTCAATTAATACACGTCCAGGAAATAATAAAGTTTACAGGTTTACACCTCCTGCATGTTTTTATACTGGTACCGTAACAGCTACAGCTATTACACAAACAAGTGCTACAATTAATATTAGTACAGCGGCGGCATTTCCTATAGATATTTTTGTTGGTTCAACACCACCAACCGCATCTTCTACACCAACCGCAACTATTGCAACTGGTGCTACTTCTACACCAGTTAGTGGGTTAAGTGCATCTGCTAATAATGATGTATACATAAGATATACATGCCCAAGTACAACCACTCCTACTGTTTGGATTTATAAAATATCATTTTATAGTTTATGTGGTATAGCAAATAATTTTTATGAAGGTTTTGAAGTTCCGGCAAATGGTAGTTCAACAAATCCATCTTTACCAAATTGTTGGAGCTATGTTAATACAGTTAGTCCTACAACTTCAGGTTATGGTTACACTACTACTACTGCTGTAAGAACGGGGTCTAAAGGTTTTTATACTTACAGAACTAGTACAGCTTCTGCAAATGGAGATTTATTGTTAATTTCTCCAGAGACAAATAATTTAGGAAGCGGTACAAAACAAGTACGTTTTTGGGCTAAAAAATCTGCTGCAACGTATGTTCCTAAATTTGAAATTTATACAATGAATGGAACTACAGCAACATCTACAAAAACATTGGTTCAAGCAATTACTCTTTCAGACCAATGGCAAGAGTATATTGTGTTTTTACCAAACACCACAGATGATTATTTTGCCTTTTCGTTTGATCGTGTTGGTACTATATCTTACGTTTATTTAGATGATATATATTATGAAGATTTAACACCGTGTGCTTTTCCTTTAAATATTACAGCGAGTAATGTAACAGGAAATTCAGCTACAATAACATGGTCTGCTTCTATAGGAACCGGTGTGACAGGGTACGAATATGAAGTGCGTAGTTCAGGTGCGCCAGGCTCAGGTGCTTCAGGACTTGGGGCTTCAGGAAATACTACAGCGACAACTGCAAATGTTACAGGGTTAGATCCTTCAACAGTTTATTTAGTGTATGTGCGTAGTGTATGTGGAACATCTTCAGGAATATGGACTGTTTACCCTGCTCCATTACAAACACTTTGTGGGGTTGTAACAAATGGGTTTTATGAAAATTTTGATAATACAGCAACAGGAAGTAGTACTAATAATACGGTTCCTTATTGTTGGAGTTATTTAAACAATACAGGTAGTACAAGTGTTTATGGGTATGTGACTAGTTCCGCTGCAAGAACAGGGAAAGGCTTCTATACTTATAGAACTTCAATTGCTGCGGCAACAGGTGATTTGTTTTTAATATCACCAGAAACAAATAATTTAGGAAACGGTACTAAACAAATTCGTTTTTGGGCAAAATTGTCCTCAACTTACGACTATCCTAAATTTGAAGTATATTCATTGAATAGTAATACGGGAACTCCAACGAAAACCTTGTTACAGGGTAATATCAATTTAACAACTACTTGGCAGGAATTTATTATTCCGTTGCCAGCAGGATTAACTGATGATTATTTTGCTTTTTCATTTGATAGAGCTAGTAGTAGTTCATATGCTTATGTTTATGTAGATGATGTATATTATGAAAATATTTCACCATGTATTTTTCCTGGTAACATTAAAGCAAATAATATTACTATAACAGGGGCAACAGTTTCATGGGATGCTTCTTTAGCCGCAGGTGTTACAGGATATGAATATGAAGTTCGTACATCTGGCGCAGCAGGATCTGGTGCTACAGGATTGGTTCAAAGCGGAAGCACAACAGGTGCTACAACAGCAAATGTAACTGGTTTAACAGGAGCAACAACTTATACTGTTTACGTTCGTAGTGTATGTGGTACATCAAAAGGTATTTGGACAATGTTTCCAGTGAATTTCACTACACTTTGCCCTATTTTTGTAAATAACTTTTTCGAAGGATTTGAGACAACTCCAAATGGTGGCAGCACCAATACTACTCAAACAGTACCTAACTGTTGGACTATCCTAAACACTACAGCAAATACATACACATATGGGACAGTAACAAGTAGTTACCCTAAAACAGGAAGCAGAAACTACTATTTTTATCGTTATCCACTAGTGCAAACCGACGGGCAATTAATTTTGATCTCTCCTGAAACCAATAATTTAGGTAACGGTACAAAACAAATTCGTTTTTCTGCTAGGCTACCTTACACAGGAAGTGTACCAAAATTGGTGATTTACACCATGAATGGTAATACTATTGCTGCTACAAGAACTTTAATACAGAGTATAAACATCACAAGTACTACTTACACAGAGTATATTGTACCGTTACCACCAACTACGGATGATTATTTCGGTATTTCGTTTGAGCATACAGATCCTACACAATACCCTGTAGTTGCTATTGATGACATTTACTACGAAGACATGGCAGCATGTATCTTCCCATTAAATATAAAAACTGCAAATACAACCACAACAGGAACAACTATTTCATGGGATGCTTCATTAGGAACAGGTGTAACAGGTTACGAATATGAAATTCGTACTTCTGGTGCAGCGGGTTCTGGCCCAACAGGTTTGGTACAAACAGGCGTTGTTAATGCACCTGCTACCTCTGTTAACATTACAGGTTTAAACCACTCTACCGTTTATACAGTACATGTTCGCAGTAAATGTGGTACATCTAACGGTATGTGGACAAAATTCCCTCTGAAATTTAATACATTATGTGGCGTAATGACCGGTAATTTCTTTGAAGGATTTGAAACTACTGACATTGGAGCCTCTGGTAATCAGAATGCACCTATATGTTGGACAAATTTAAATACAACAGGATATCAGTATAATTACGGCTATGTTTACAATTACAATGCAAGAACTGGTACGAATTGTTTTTACTCATATCGCTACCCTTTAAGTACTGCGCCAAATGGCGACATGTTACTTATTTCTCCTGAAACAGATAATTTAGGAAATGGTATGAAACGTTTGCGTTTCTGGGTAAGATCAGGATATACAGGAATTACTCCTAATTTAAAAATTTACACAATGAATGGTAATACTGCAGCAGCAGCATCTACAAAAACATTGGTAAAAACAATTCCTTTAACACATGACACTTACAAAGAGTATATTGTTTATTTCCCAATAACTACCGATGATTATTTTGCATTCTCATTCGAGCACACAGATCCAAGTCAATATCCTTATTTATATTTGGATGATATTTACTATGAAGACGCACCTTCTTGTAAACCAATTGAAGACAGTACTATTAAGGTTACCAATATTAGCAAAAACAGTCTTACTGTTTCTTGGCAAGATCTTTACAATACTAGTCCAATGGCTTATGAGGTTGAAGTACGTACAACAGGTAACCCAGGTACACTAGGAGCAGTATTTAACGGAACCACAGCTGTTGGCGTTACCAACTTGCTTGCAACAGGACTAAACCCTTCTACAGATTATAAAGTGTATGTACGTTCGGTTTGTTCTGCAACAGATCAAAGTATATGGTCAGGTGCAATTGCGGCTACTACATTATGTAACTATTCAGATTTTGTGTCTTATACACCGTCTTTGGCATTATGCGGACCACAAAAAGCTGAATTATCTGCTGTATTGGTAGATCCTACTGCAATGGCAGCATGGTATGATGCAGAAAATGATGCAGTCCCTTTATTTGAAGGCCCAGATTTTATATCTGATACTGATGTAACCCAAGATAGAAGCTTTTGGTTACGTAGTAGAAAGGTAACACCAAATACTCCTGTTCAAATTGGAACAGGAACATCTACAGCATCAAATATGGCTCATTTTATTTATAATTGGTATGATGGATTTAAGCACCAATATATTTTTACTGCAGCCGAATTAAATGCTGCAGGTTTAACGGCCGGATCTATCTCAGCCTTAAAATTTGATGTTGTCAATACTGGAGGAATTAATCCTAAATTAGATTTTAGTATATCGTTGGGTACAACTACAAATACTACTGCTACAACTACGTTAATAGATAATAATCTCCTAACTGAAGTTTATAGTAGTTCGAGTGAATCATTCCCTGTAGGTATAAAAACTTTAACTTTTACTACGCCTTACACATGGGATGGCACAAGTAATTTAGTTGTACAAATTATAAATAATAATGGTGCATATTCAAGTGATTATGGTATATTAAAGTCACATACAACGACCACTAACCAATCTTCTTATTTATATGGAGATGGATTAACTACTTCTTTTATTAAATCCCAAGTTACTGCTTCTGGATCGTCGCCGTACATTTATGCAGGATCTTCAAACAATCGTCCAAACACCATATTTGTAGGAGTTGCTGGTTGTGTATCACCAGCGATAGAGATACCGGTAACGGTATCTGCTAAACCTGCATTTGATATTTCAAGTACAAGCACAACATCTTGTGAGGGCGGTGTATCAACAACACCTGTAACAATTACAACGAATTTAGGTGGATACGATACTTTTGTATGGACACCAAGCACCGGTGTAACAGGAGATGCAGTAAACGGATGGACTTTTAGCACTACGCAAGAGCAAGATTATACTTTGGTTGCCACACAGTCAACAGGTATTTGTAAGGTAGAAAAAACAGTTCGCGTTTTTGCAGGTAAAAAACCGGAAGCAAATGCAGCTTTAGCAAGTACTTACGATTTATGTAAAGATCAAGTTCAAGAACTTAAAGCATTAGAAGCTTTACCAGCAGCAGTTACTATTGGTGCAGGTTTAACAACAACCGCATCAACTAGTGAAGTGTCTGCTTTTGTTCAAAGTGGTGTTTATTCTAAACAACAGTACATTTATAGTGCTGCAGAATTATTAGCACAAGGTTTAACAACTTCGGGTTACATTACAAACTTATCTTTTGAGACGATAAATTCAGGAGCTAGTTTAAGTAATCCAAAGTACACCATCAAGATGAAGTTAACCCCAAATACATCATTTGGAACAACGAATTTTGAGACAGGAAATTTATCAACGGTATATTCAAAAGTAAATCATACACATACGTTCCAAGGAACACAGACAATGATTTTTGACAGTCCTTTCTATTGGGATGGTCAATCGAACGTATTAGTTGAAATAACACAAGAAGGTGCAGGTGCAGGTAATAATGCAGAAACGTATTTTACTGCTGTAACCGGAACAAACGTGGGAATGTATGCAACAAGTGCTACAGAGCCAGACCCTACTGCAGGAGCAAGAACAACAGATCGTTTAAATGCTAAATTTGGCTTACAACAATCTACTGTAACATGGTCACCTGCTTCTAATTTATATTTAGACGCTGCTACAACAACACCTTATACATCAGGAACAAATGCTTTAAAAGTATATGTAGTATCAAGTGTTGGTATGAACCAAGTTTACAATGCAGCATTAACAGCACCATTCTCTGGATGTACATTAGATAAAGCAATAACAGTTAATGTTACTGATGTTACAACACCAGTGGTACAAAATCAAACATTCTGTCAGGCAAGCCCGGTTACAGATGTAGTGGTAACAGGTGCAGCAACAGCAACGTTTAATTTCTATAACTCGGCAACAGCAACTACACCAATAACAACAATCTCACAAACGGGAACTTATTATGTAGAAGCAGTTCAGGGATTATGTAGATCTACACGTGTACCATTTACAGCTACCATTACACCATTAAGCTTACCAACAGCACAATTTACACAAGTAGTTTGTGGCGGAGGTACTGTATCGTCATTAATGGCATCTGGAGTAAGTGGATCGCAAATAAGATGGTACGATTCTGCAACAGCTACAACACCTTTAGCTAGTACGCAGGCATTAGTAGATAATACTACTTACTACGCATCGCAAGCGTTAGGAACATGTGAATCAGGTCGTATTTCTGTATTGGTTGATATTAATCCAGCACCCGCTGCATTAACACCACAAACAATTTCAATTTGTGGAACGTTAACTTATGGCAGTGTTAATTTAAATCAAATAGCCGGTTCAGAACTAGTTTGGTATCCTTCTGCTACCTCGCAGACTCCGATACCTAACACAGGTCAAATCTTAAGTGGTACTTATTATGTTTCACAAAAAGTAAATGGTTGTGAATCGTTACGTGTGCAAATTATAGCAAGTTCACAAGGAAGTGTAGCAGCACCAACAGCTGGTATTCAGAATATTTGTGGAAGTGGAACAGTAGCACAGTTGGTTGCGCAAATTTTACCAGGAGCAACAGCAGAATGGTACAGCAATGCAACTTCAACTACACCATTAGCTTCTACAGCTGCATTGATTAACGGAACCTATTACTTATCACAAAGAGTAGGAAATTGTGTATCTGTAAAAGTACCGGTAGCAGTTCGCGTAATCAGTACAAGTGCACCTGCAATTAGCCCAATATCTATGTGTGCCGGTTCTATGGTTGGAGATTTAAGTATCCCAGCAACAACAGGAACGTCATTTAAATGGTATTTAAATAGTACATCAACTACACCGTTACCATTAACGGATGTGTTGCAGTCAGGATATTACTTTGTAACACGTGTAGAAAACGGATGTGAATCACTACGTACGCAGGTACAAATTACTATAAACAGCAGACCTAACAGTCCTGTAGGTAATACACCACAGACATTTACAGATTATGCAGAAATTAGTAATTTGATAATGACCCAATCAAATGTGGTTTGGTATGCAACTTATGATGATGCAATGAAAGGCATCAATCCATTAGCTCAAAATATGCCGTTGGTTGATAAAACAACTTACTACGCAGTTATTATAGGCGCTAACGGATGTCCAAGTTTACCAACGCCAATTGAAACAATTATTGTTTTAGGTGTAAATGACTTTGATTTAAGCAAGTTGAAATATTACCCTAACCCTGTTAATGATCTGTTAACAATTACATACACCGATGCAATTACAAATGTAGAAGTGTTTGATTTAAACGGACGTTTAGTAATAACACGCAATTTTGATAACCAAACTGTTCAGTTAGATTTTAGCAACTTAAGTGCAGGTACTTATATGCTGAACATTAAAACTAAAGAAAACAGCCAATTTGTAAAAATTGTGAAAAAATAGTTATAATTTATTTAGTTAAGTTAAAAGCCGTTCGTAATGAACGGCTTTTTCTTTTACAGAATAAATTATAGATTAAAAGATTGTAAATATCTAATATGATAATAAATCAATAATAATTCGCTAGAATCAATTAAAAAGCCCAGCCTAGAGCATATCAAAGAATTATCATAAAATCAATAAAAATCATTTTTTAGATGTTAAAATTCAAAACAATAGAGTTTTAACAGAGTTTTATTAAATATAATGTTGTATTTTTATGGATTATGAACAACATATAATCTATACAATGAAAGAGAAAATCAACCTTTTTCAACGTCAAATTAGTTGGCTTCTGCCCAAAGCTTTCTTAATTTTGATGTTACTTGCGTTTAATGAAACGTATTCTCAGCCCCCCTGTACAGCAATTGCAACAAATTTCAGTGAAAATTTTGACACAACATCTACTGGCGGCACAACCAATCCTTCTGTCCCCGATTGCTGGAGTTACATTGACAATATGTCTACAACAGGTTACGGATACACTGCTACTTCTGCAACAACCGTAACATCATCTCCAAATTTTTTCAGGTTTTACAGAATGTGCTCTACAGCAAACGTAAATGAAGACTTAACACTTGTATCACCCGAAACAGTTAATCTTGGTAATGGAACAAAACAATTACGTTTTTATGCCACAGGAAATTCGGCAACTGTAACAAGTATTTTAGAAGTTGTAAGCTTAAACGGAAATACTTCAGCAGCAACTGCAACTGTTTTAGCCACTTTTAATATTACAGGAACATCATATACCGAATATATAGTTCCCTTACCTACTACAACTGATGATTATTTTGGTTTTAGAGTACCTCACAACGGATCTGCTACAACAAACTATCCTTATGCTTTTATTGATGATGTTTTTTATGAGGATTTAGAAAATTGTTTTTTTCCTACAAATGTTACTGTTTCTGCAATTACCCAAAATACAGCTACAATATCGTGGACCGCTTCGATAGACCCAAATGTAACAACCTATGATTACGAAGTACGTTCAAGCGGTACTCCTGGTTCTGGAACAACCGGCTTAGCAGCGTCTGGTAATACCGCTGGGGTTACAGCAAACATTACAGGCTTATCTCCGTCTGCAAATTATACAGTTTATGTGCGCAGTGTTTGCGGACCTGCTTCAACAGGCAGGTGGAATCCTGTTTCGGTTTCATTTTTTACCTTGTGCGGTGTGGTTACAGGTAATTTTTATGAAGGATTTGACACAACACCTACAGGAACAACATCTAACAACAATTTCCCAAATTGCTGGAGTTACGTTGATGATGTAACCACCACAGGTTACGGTTATGTAAATGCAGCAAACGCACAATCGGGCAGTAATTCGTATCGTTTATATAAAACCAATACTACAGCAAATCAAGGACAGAATTTAATTTTAATTTCTCCCGAAACCGATAATTTAGGCAACGGAACAAAACAATTACGTTTTTCTGTTCGTGCAGGCACAGCTACGAATGTGAACAATTTAGAGATAGTAACTGCAAACGGCGACGATGCAAATGCTACCTTTACAGTGATACGAACTATTAATGTTGATTATCTTACCTATCAAGAATATATTATTCCGTTACCTGCGACTACCAACGATTATTTCGGTTTTAGATTGGCGCATAACGGAACAACAACGCTATCTACCATTCATCTAGATGATATTTATTACGAAGATTTGGCAGACTGTTTTTTCCCTACTGCTTTAACGGTAGGTAATATAACACAGACAGGTGCCGATTTGTCTTGGACAACATCTGTTTCAACCAGCGTAACCGGTTATGAATACGAAGTTCGATCTTCTGGTGCACCAGGATCAGGAGCTGTTGGATTAGATGCTACAGGTATAGTTAAGAGTACTTCAACAACAGTAACCGGCTTATCACCTTCGATAGAATATACAGTCTACATTCGCAGTATTTGTGGAACTACAGAAGGAATTTGGAATCCGGTTTCGCAGACTTTTAATACCTTATGTGGAGTAGTTACCGGAAATTTATATGAAAATTTCGATACAACAGCTGCAGGATCAACATCTAATGCTACGTATCCTAATTGTTGGAGTTATATAGATGATGTTACTTCAACAGGATACGGATATGTTTTGAATAGTACTACTTATGCACAATCACCAACACAATCGTTCAGGTTGTACAGAACAAACTCTACTACAAATGCCGCAGAAGATCTTGTTTTAATTTCGCCTGAAACAGATAATCTTGGAAACGGCACAAAACAGTTACGTTTTTCGGTTAGATCGTACTTAACAAGCTACACAAACAAATTAGAAATAATATCGTTAGCAGATAATACCACAACTGCAAATGCTACGGTAATAGCAACGATATATAAAGACGATACTGCTTATCAGGAATACATTGTTCCGTTACCTGCAACAACCGATGATTATTTTGCTTTTAGAATGGCATACAACGGTGTTACCGCTGCATCATCGGTAGTAATAGATGATGTTTACTACGAAGATTTATCTCCTTGTATTTTTCCAATGAACATAACAACAAGTGCAATCACCGGAAATACAGCAACTATATCGTGGAATACTTCATTAGCAACAGGCGTAATTAGTTACGAATACGAGATACGTACTTCTGGCGATGCCGGTTCGGGAACTGTTGGTTTAGAAACTAGTGGTACCGTTACAGGAACATCTGTAAACATTACTGGTTTAGATCCCGCAACACAATATTTTGTTTATGTTCGAAGTATTTGTGGATCAACCAATGGCATCTGGACAACATTTCCTGTTAACTTTTACACTTTATGCGGAATAGTTACCGGAAATTTCTACGAAAGTTTTGATACTACTGAAACAGGCACTACAACAAACAATAATTTCCCTTATTGCTGGAGTTATGTTGATGAAGTAGTTTCAACAGGATATGGCTATGTAAATGCTGTAAATTCACAATCACCAAGCAACTCCTATAGAATGTATCGTACCAATACCGTTGCTAATCAAGGTCAGAACTTAAGGTTAATTTCACCTGAAACAGATAATCTTGGAAATGGTAATTGGGTAAAACAGGTACGTTTTTCTGTAAGAGGAACAAGTACTTCACCTCAAATTTTAGAGGTATTTACTGCCAATGGTACTACATCGGCAGCTAACTTTACCGTATTAGATACTATTATTATAAACAGTACTACTTATCAAGAATACACGGTGTATCTTCCACAAACAACAGATGATTTCTTTGGCTTTAACTTACCGCATAACGGCACAACTATAGCAGGAACTGTTCATATCGATGATGTATATTATGAAAACACCCCATCATGTAAACCTATTTTATCTAAAGATATCATCATAAGCAATGTATCTAAAAATGGAGCAGCGATTAGTTGGATAGACAATATGAACCTTAGCAGTGTTTCTTATATGGTTGAAGTACGTGAAACCGGTAATCCGGGCGATCCTGGTGCATCTTTCATTGGCACAACTGCTCCTGGTGTAACAACTATAAATGCTACAGCATTAAACCCTAGTACCAAATACAGCGTGTATGTAAAAGTACTATGTTCTGCTACCGATGAAAGTATCTGGACTTATGGAGGAGATTTGCAAACATTATGTGACTATCCAGATTTTGTATCTTACACTACTTCGTTGGATCTATGTGGTTCTCAAAAAGCAGTTTTAGATGCAGTACTAACAGATCAAACAGCAGAGGCAGCTTGGTACGATGCAGAAAATGATATTGTTCCATTATATGTAGGTCAAAATTTTGTTTCAGACAACGACGTAACTCAAGATAGGAGTTTTTGGTTAAGAAGCAGAAAGTTAGTACCAGATTCTGATGTACAAATTGGAGACGGAACATTAACTGCAATTGGTAACCAAACTTTTCTTTATCATTTATGGGGAGGCTACAAACATCAGTATATTTTTACTGCTGCCGAGTTAAGTGCAACAGGTTTAACAGCAGGACCTATTACAGCTCTAAAATTTGATGTTGTAACTGTTGGAACACCTAACAGAAATGACTTAAGTATTTCATTAGGCACAACCACACAAACTGCAGCTACAACAACTCATATTGATAATACCAATTTATCACAAGTTTACAGTAATGCTTCAGAAACTTTCGCTGTAGGTATTAAAACATTTACTTTCACAACTCCATACTTGTGGGACGGTGTAAGTAATATAGTTGTACAAACCGTATGGAGTAACCAAAACACAGGTGGTGGCAGCACCGGCGGTAGTGGTGCTTTAAGGTATCATACAACAGATATAAACATGAATACCTATACTTGGGCGGACAATAGAACTGCTGCTGAATTTATAAGCACACTTACAGGGAACGTTAACGGCAGTGGAGGAACATCTACTAATAGCGGCAGACCAAATACAGTATTTGTTGGAGTTTCAGGCTGTATTTCTCCAGCTATAGAAATTCCTGTTACAGTGGTACCTAAACCTGCGTTTGAACTATCTACAGATAAAGTTATTTCTTGTGATAGTGATATTTCGTCTCCTGTAACTATTACGACTAATCTTGGAGGATACGATACCTTTATATGGACACCAAGTATAGGAGTTACTGGCGATGAAGTAAACGGATGGACATTCAACACCAATCAAGAGCAGGAATATACTTTAACAGCAAGCCAATCGAACGGAATTTGCGAGCAGATAAAAACAGTTTTAGTAACTGCGGGAATCAAACCAGAGCCAAACCCTAATTTAGCAACTGTTCATGATGTATGTAAAAACACCGTTACAGAACTTAATGTATTGGAAAGTTTACCCAATAGCGCTACAATTGGTAACTTAACAACAACTACAGCGCCAACAAGCGAAGTATCGGCTTTTGTGCAAAGTTCAGCGCATTCTAAGCAGCAATACATTTACAGCGCGGCTGAATTACAAACACAAGGCTTAACAACCGCAGGATATATTACCGAGTTGGCTTTTGAAACCATAAATTCAGGATCAAGCATGACAAATGATAATTATGCTGTAAAAATGATGTTAAGCCCAAACACAACTTTTTCTGACAATAATTTTGTTGATGGAAACTTCCATACAGTATATTCAGCGACTACACATACACATACTTTTCAAGGTGCACAAAACATTGTGTTAGATCATCCTTTTTATTGGGACGGTCAATCGAACGTCATAGTACAGATTACACAACAAGGTACAGGTGGTGGTAACAATGCAGAAACGTACTTTACTTCAGCAACAGGTAATGTAGGTCTTTATAGTTCAGGCGCAACCGATGCAGATCCTATAAGCGGTACAGCAACTACAGACCGTCTTGATTTAAAATTTAGCTTTGAACAGTCAACCGCTACATGGTCGCCAGCATCAAATTTGTATGTAGATGCTGCAACTACAATTCCTTATACTGCAGGCACAAATGCTTTAACGGTTTATAGCATATCAAGCTTAGGTGGAACACAGGTTTACACCGCATTGCTTACTGCTCCAAGTGGCTGCTCAACAAGTATAGATTATACTATTAATGTTGCAGATGTAGGAACACCAATAGTTCAAAACCAAACATTTTGTGAGGCGACACCTGTAACAGATGTTGTTGCAACAGGACATCAAGGTGCCACATTAATTTTTTATGATACTGCAACGGGAACTACACCAATAACTACTATTTCACAGACAGGTACTTATTACGTAGAAGCAGTTTTAGGTTCATGTAAATCGGCACGTATTTCGTTTACTGCTACCATTACACCATTAGACTTACCTACAGCATCATTTACCCAGGTAATTTGTGGTACAGGTACAATCGCCGATTTAACCGCAACCGGTGTAAGCGGATCGCAAATAAACTGGTATGATTCTGCAACTTCTACAACTGTTTTGCCAAGTACACATCCTTTAGTAGATAATACTACCTATTATGCAGCACAACAATTAGGAAATTGCGAATCGGGAAGAATCGCTGTATTGGTAAATATCAACACAACACCTCTTCCTGCGTTAACAACGCAAACAATTACCGTATGTGGAGATTTAACTTATGGAAGTATCGATCTAAATCAAATAAGTGGTTCAGAACTATTATGGTATCCATCAGCAACATCGCAAACACCAATACCTAATACCGATGCTATTATCAGCGGAACTTATTATGTATCACAGAAATTAAACAATTGTGAATCGGCTCGTGTGCAAATAACCGTAACCAGCGCTCAAAGTACTGTTCCAGCACCAACGGCGGGTGTTCAAAACATTTGTGGTAGTGGTACAGTAGCACAATT
>Ga0307414_10001008_pt1 | contig 14393 bp, 8 predicted proteins | sample DK1Ometagenome_FD_203804 | JGI IMG/M metagenome (GOLD analysis project Ga0307414, IMG submission 203804) | Maize rhizosphere microbial communities from greenhouse at UC Davis, California, United States - DK15-O-3 | ecosystem: Host-associated > Plants > Roots > Rhizosphere > Soil | place: USA... | reverse complement strand
ACGACCATTGCCCAGGATTTCCTTTACCAGGATGCAGATCGTAATGTGATCTTCCTGGACAACCATGATATGAGCCGCTTTTATTCCATGGTAAATGAAGATTTGAATAAATACAAATCAGGAATGGCGCTGTTACTTACCCTTCGCGGAATCCCTCAGGTCTATTATGGGACAGAAATTCTGATGAAAAATTATTCCAATCCCGACGGACTGGTCCGTTCCGATTTCCCTGGAGGATGGGCTGGTGATAAATCCGATAAGTTTACTCCAGCAGGGCGTACTCCACAAGAGAATGATGCCTGGAACTACTTCCGTACTCTGGCAAATTATAGAAAAAACAGTCCTGCATTACAAAGTGGGAAAATGATGCAATACGTACCTGAAAATGGCCTGTATACTTATTTCAGGTATCTGCCTGAAGGTGGCAAGACCATAATGGTCATCGTCAACGGAGATGATCAGGCCAAAAGCCTGGAAACAGCAAGGTTTGCCGAACGTATGTCTGGCGCAACGACTGCCATCAATATCATTACAAAAGAACAATTGAATACACTAAAAACCATTGCTGTACCTGCAAAAGGCACATTGGTACTTGAATTAAACTAAATGCAAGAAATCAAACAACATATCGCCTGCATATTTGACCTGGATGGGGTACTGGTAGACACTGCAGTGTATCACTATAAGGCCTGGAAACAACTGGCCAATTCCATGGGCTTCGACTTCACTGAACACCAAAATGAACAGTTAAAAGGCGTAAACCGGATGCGTTCATTAGACATGATCCTCCAATGGGGAGGAGTAGAGAAATCTGCTGAAGAAAAAGAAGTGCTGGCAGCCAGAAAAAATGAATGGTATGTGGCTATGATCAGTAAAATGACCGAAGCAGAAGTATTACCGGGGTCTTTGCAGCTTTTGCAGGAGCTCAAACTACAAGGGATAAAGATTGCATTGGGTTCTGCCAGCAGGAACTCTTCCCTCATTCTGGAACGTACCGCACTAGCCGATTTCTTTGATGCTATTGTAGATGGAAATTCCGTAACTACTTCCAAACCGGACCCGGAGGTTTTCTTAAAAGCTGCGGAATTGTTAAATACCCCGCAGGAAGATTGCGTGGTTTTTGAAGATGCTGCCGCCGGAGTACAAGCCGCAATTGCAGCAGGAATGAAAGTCGTAGGGATAGGAACAATAGAAAATCTTCCCGGATCAGACATCGTCATCAAAGACCTATCAGAAATTACCGTAACAGAAATTGAAAGACTGAAAAGTCTGACCACAGATAAAGGATAACGTAAACCGGTTTAATCACCCCCGGGATACCAGAGCAGTATATAAGATGAAGAATTACATAAAAGCAGACGAGTGGAATATTATTGAGGAAGGTTTTGATCCTCATTTGAATAAGATATCAGAGAGTTTATTTAGCATTGGTAATGGCCGCATGGGTCAACGTGCCAATTTTGAGGAAAGCTATTCCGGAGAAACTTTGCAGGGAAACTATGTAGCCGGTGTATATTATCCGGACAAAACAAGAGTGGGCTGGTGGAAGAACGGCTATCCGGAATATTTTGCAAAAGTTCTGAATGCTACCAACTGGATTGGAATTGATATCAGGATTGGAGAAGAAATCTTAGACCTGAATACCTGTAAGGTAACCGAATTTAAGCGGGTCCTGAACATGAAAGAAGGGACACTGAGCCGGAGTTTCAGGGCTGAACTGAAAAGCGGAAAAATCATCACAGTAGAAGCCATTCGTTTTTGCAGCATTGCCGATGATGAGGTTGGGGCTTTACATTACCGTCTTTCTGCTTTTAATTTTGATGCAACTGTTCAGCTGACATCCTTTCTGGATGGAGATGTGAAAAATCAGGATTCCAATTACGACGAGAAGTTCTGGGACCAGGTGAGTCAACAGCAAGACAACGATACCGACTACCTGGTATTGCGGACTAAAAAAACGGCGTTTGAAGTTTGTACGGTTAGCCGCACCAGCATTTTGCACAACGGAGCAGTGCAGGAATTGAAACAGGTAAGCAAAGACAAATACCTGGGACAAACTGCAACGATCAATCTAACACAAGGCGGGCATATCGACCTTTATAAAATTGTCGCGAACCTTTCTTCGGAGAATTATGATAAAGAACAATTGCTAAGCGAAGCAAAGCTGAGGATTGACATGGCATCGGCTAAAGGTTTTTCACAATTGTGGAAAGAACAGGCGGAAGCATGGGCAAAGAAATGGGAGGAAGGCGATATCATTATCGAAGGTGATGTTGCCGCTCAACAAGCCATCCGTTTCAATATTTTCCAGCTGAACCAAACCTATACCGGAAAAGATGCCCGTTTAAATATCGGACCTAAAGGCTTTACCGGTGAAAAATACGGAGGTTCTACTTATTGGGATACAGAAGCCTATTGCATTCCTTTTTACCTGTCTGTAGCACCGGAAGAAGTAGCTAAAAATCTATTGGTTTACCGCTATAAACACTTGGATAAAGCGATAGAAAATGCAGCTAAACTAGGATTTAAAGATGGGGCTGCCCTGTATCCAATGGTGACCATGAATGGCGAAGAGTGCCATAACGAGTGGGAAATCACCTTTGAAGAAATTCATAGAAACGGAGCCATCGCTTTTGCCATTTTTAACTATATCAGATATACCGGTGATGAAAGCTACCTGGCACAATACGGACTGGAAGTTCTGGTCGGCATTGCCCGTTTCTGGAAACAAAGGGTGAACTGGAGTGCGGATAAAAACAAATTTGTGATGCTCGGTGTAACCGGTCCAAATGAGTACGAGAACAACATTAACAACAACTGGTACACCAACAAACTGGCGGCCTGGTGTTTAAAATATACGATTACCGCTGCGGCGAAGGTAAAAGAACAGGCTCCGGAACAATACTTGAAGATCCTCCAAAAAACTGGTCTTCAGGAAGCACAGGAGTTTCAGGACTGGACTTCAGTAGCTGAACAAATGTATTACCCTTTTGATGAGAAGACTGGTGTTTTCCTACAGCAGGATGGCTTCCTGGATAAGGAACAAATCCTGGTCAAAGACTTACCGGCAGCAGAGCGCCCGCTAAACCAGAAATGGAGCTGGGACAGGATCTTACGTTCTTGCTTTATTAAACAAGCTGATGTATTACAGGGCATGTACTTCTTTGAAGAAGAATATGACCTGGAGACGCTTCGTAAGAATTTCAATTTCTATGAAAGCAGAACGGTGCATGAGAGTTCCTTATCACCCTGTGTACACAGCATTTTAGCCGCAAAGCTGAATGACGAGGAGAAAGCCTATGAGTTTTACCTGCGCACTGCCCGTTTGGATCTTGACGACTACAATAACGATACAGAAGATGGATTACACATTACTTCTATGGCAGGCACCTGGATGAGTGTAGTAGAAGGTTTTGCAGGAATGCGTGTGCGTAACGGACAATTGGTATTTCAGCCGTTTTTACCTAAAAACTGGAATGCTTTTTCTTTCAGCATCGGCTTTAGAGGAGTACAGTTAAAAGTAAGCATAACAGCAGATCAGATCAGTATCCGGAACAATTCAGATCAGGAACTACAGGTTGTGGTCTTTAATCAGGCTTATCCTGTTCCTCATGGAGAAAAAGTGATTTCCTATAAAGGAGCGCTGTCATGAACAAAAGTTTCAGAAATATTACTTTGATCGTATTGATGTATATAGGATCTTCCGATATGAGCATGGCACAAAGCAAACCCATCATTTATCAATTGCTGCCCCGTTTATTCGGTAATCAGCAAAGCAATAACATCGCCTATGGGACCATCGAGCAGAATGGAACGGGCAAGTTTAACGACATCAGCTTTAAGGCTTTGGACGGACTGAAAGAGTTGAGCGTCACTCACGTTTGGTATACCGGGGTCGTGGCCCATGCGAGCCTGACAGATTATAGTGCTTTTGGCATTAAGCCCGATGATGCCGATGTGGTGAAAGGACGTGCCGGCTCTCCCTATGCGATCAGAGATTATTATGATGTAGATCCTGATCTGGCGGTTGATGTTAAAAACCGAATGGCAGAGTTTGAAGCCCTGATCTCCCGCACACATCAAAAGGAGCTTAAAGTGCTCATTGATTTTGTGCCCAACCATGTGGCCCGTCATTACCATTCCCTGGCGAAACCTGCGGGAGTAGAAGACTTCGGCTTCCGTGATGACGTAAAACAGGCTTTCAGCCCTTCAAATGATTACTATTATGTTCCCGGAAAGCCTTTTGTCGTTCCGGCAAATGAAGGTCAGCCAAATCCTTTAACGGCTTTAAAAGACGGTCAGTTTGAGGAGAATCCGGCTAAGGCAACTGGAAACAATGTGTTTTCTCAAAGCCCTTCAAATGGCGATTGGTATGAAACGGTAAAGCTAAACTATGGCGTCGATTATGGGAACGGAGAAAAGAAATACTTTGACCCTATTCCTCCCGTATGGACAAAAATGCGCGACATCCTGGTTTACTGGGCAGGAAAAGGCGTAGATGGCTTTCGCTGCGATATGGCAGAAATGGTCCCTGTAGCCTTTTGGGTATGGGTAATTCCAGAGGTTAAAAAACAGTATCCTAACCTGATTTTTATAGGAGAAGCTTACAATCCGGCAGTATATAAAGAATACCTCTACACGGGCCATTTTGATTACTTATATGATAAAGTCGGATTATATGATGGCTTAAAAAAACTGATCAGGAATGAGCCAGGGGCAAGTGTTAAAGACATTAGTAAAGTCTGGCAGGTAGAAAGTGCTGGCTTTGGCGATAAGATGCTGCGCTTTCTGGAAAACCATGATGAAGAAAGAATTGCTTCAGCTGGTTTCGCTGGAAATGCCGCTTATGCCATTCCGGCGATGGTGGTTTCGGCTACTTTATCTGCCGGTCCGGTGATGCTTTATTTCGGACAGGAAGTTGGAGAACCTGGCAAAGGGGTGGAAGGTTTTGGTGGCGAGGATAACCGAACAACCATTTTTGATTACTGGGGTGTTCCCGAACATCAGAAATGGATGAACAAAGGGGCATTTGACGGCGGACTGCTAAACCCGGAACAACAAAAATTAAGGGCTTTCTATCAGCAACTGATGAAAGTTTCAGGTACGGCCGAAGCAGTGCTGAAAGGCGGTATCCTGGAAGTTCCCTTGCCTATAGAAAGGGCCTATGCCTTTATCCGGTATTCCGGCAATCAACGCTTGCTGGTTGTAGCCAATTTTGATCGTAATCAATCGATCATCCAGGAACTAAATGTTCCCGAAGACCTGTTGAAAGGACGTAACATCACTCAGGCTGTTGATTTATTAACCGGAACTAAGAACGCCCATACCAATCTATCTATATCTTTAAAGGTCTTGCCGGGAACGGCACAAATCATAGAATTTTAAAAAAAATTGCCCGATGGAAAAGAAAATTGCTGTAAGTAAACCAAGACTATCATCCTTACAAATATTTAACCTGAGCGCCGGATTCTTCGGAATTCAGTTTGGATTTGCCTTACAGAATGGAAATGCCTCCAGAATCCTGCAAACCTATGGAGCGGATGTAGAACACCTTTCTTTGTTCTGGCTGGCAGCACCGCTGACCGGGATGATCGTTCAACCGATCATTGGCTATTATAGTGACCGGACCTGGAACAGGTTCGGAAGGAGAAGACCTTACTTTCTGATCGGTGCTGTATTAACGGCTCTTGCTTTAATCCTCATGCCCAATTCGGCGGCTATGGCGAGTCTTTTGCCGCCAATCATCATTGGTGCAGGAATGTTGATGATCATGGATGCTTCGATTAACGTGGCCATGGAACCTTTTCGCGCACTGGTTGGAGATAAGCTTCCGGAAGAGCAAAGGAGTTTCGGTTTTTCCATGCAGACTTTTCTGATTGGTGCCGGAGCTATTGCCGGTTCCTGGTTGCCTTATATCCTTTCAGAATACGTAGGGGTGTCTAAAGTTGCAGCACAGGGACAAATCCCAAATAATGTGATCTATTCCTTTTATGTAGGTGCGGCGGTATTGGTGCTGACCATCCTGTGGACTGTAGTTACGACAAAAGAATATCCGCCGGAAGAGATGGAACGCTACCATGGTGAATCGCCTGAAGGAGAAAATAAAGGGATCATGTCTATTTTTACAGATTTCTCCAAAATGCCACTAACGATGAAGCAACTGGGGCTGGTACAGTTTTTCTCCTGGTTTGCCCTGTTTTCGATGTGGGTCTTTACGACTCCGGCAATTGCACAACACATTTATAAAGTAGCTCCCGGTGATACCTCTTCTGTGAAATTTGCAGATGCAGGAAACTGGGTGGGGATCCTCTTTGGGATTTACAATGGGGTATCTGCGATCTATGCCTTATTATTACCCTCCATCGCCAAAGCAACCAGCAAAAAGATTGCACATGCTTTCTCTTTAACCGCAGGGGGGATCGGTTTGCTGTCTATTTATTTCATTAGCAATCCTCAATACCTGATCTTCTCTATGATTGGAATTGGGCTGGCCTGGGGAAGTATCCTATCCATGCCTTATGCCATCTTATCGAGCTCTATCCCTGCACGTAAAATGGGTGTGTATATGGGGATCTTTAATTTCTTTATCACGATGCCACAAATTGTCAATGGCTTCTTCGGAGGAATGATCGTTGAAAAATTTTATGATGGCAAGGCCATTTATGCCATTGTAATGGCTGGGGTATTTATGATCCTGGGTGCCATCTCCGTTCTATATATCCGAAATAAAAAAGAATTATAATACTAACCGCTGAAACGAATACCATGAGAAAAATATATACCCTCTTATTGATTTTTATGGTATTCGCTGCAGCATGCAGGAAGTCGGATCCAGTAATTAAAGATCCTGGAACAGCGCCGCCAATAGTGGTTTCACAGACCGGCTTACTGACCACTTCCACTGACTTTCCTACAGCAGACGAAACTTTTACCCTTACTTTTGATGCCGCTAAAGGAAATGCTGCTTTACAAAACACTTCCGCAGATGTATACATTTATACCGGAGTCATCACCGATAAAAGTACAGGAGCTGCCGACTGGAAGTATGTTAAAAGTGCTTCTTTCAGCAGCCCGGACCCTGCGGCAAAAATGACTGCCATTGGAAACGGAAAGTTTCAGATCAGTCTAAGCCCCCGAAGTTTTTATGGTGTTCCGCCGGGAGAGAAGATCCTCCAGCTGGTGATGTTGTTCCGCACCGCTGATGGAAAGATTGTTGGGCGAAACAAGGACCAAAGCGATTTGTACCTGCCCATTTATGAAGCTAATCAACTTGGCATCCGGTTTAAACTGCCTGAATTTGAACCCACCTTCAACCCTGTTCCGGTGATCAGCATTCAAATGATCGGAGAGGAACTAAACATTAGTGCCGCTGCCTCAAAAGCAGCTACACTGAACCTTTCTCTCGATGGCGTTGGTTTTGCTTCGGCAACAAATGCTAAAGAGATCAATGGAAAGGTTAAAGTGAACGCTGCGGGAAGACATGAGCTGAAACTAACCGGAACAGATGGTACAACTACCATAGAACGATCATTTACTTTCCTTTTAAACGGAACTGTGGAGACGGCTGAATTGCCGGCAGGTGCGAAAGAAGGAGTGGTCTTTATCAATGGAGGAAAATCAGCGATTCTTACGCTATATGCCCCTTTCAAACAATATGTTTATGCCATCGGGGATTTTAACGACTGGCAGTCTGGTCTTCCTTATTTCATGAAAAGGACACCCGATGGTAACAAATGGTGGGTTCAGATTGATAATTTACAGCCTGGTAAGGAATATGCCTATCAATATTTAGTAGACGGTAAATTAAGAATTGCGGATCCTTATACAGAAAAGGTGATCGATCCTCAGTATGACAAGAGCATTCCTTTTGCCAGTTATCCCTCCATCATGCCTTATCCAATAGGAAAAACTTTGGGTATCCTGAGCGTAATGCAGAGCAGTCAACCTGCTTATTCCTGGAAATATAAAGACTTTAAAAGACCGGAAAAGAACGATCTGGTGATCTACGAACTGCACCTTCGCGATTTTCTTAAAAATGCAAATTACAATACCCTGAGGGATACACTGGACTACCTCAGTAAGCTTCATGTGAATGCCATTGAACTGATGCCGGTCAATGAATTTGAGGGGAATTCCAGTTGGGGATATAACCCTTCCTTCTATTTCGCTCCTGATAAATATTATGGAACAAAGACTGCATTACAACAATTTATAGATGAGTGTCATGGACGTGGGATTGCGGTAATCATGGATATGGTGCTGAACCACTCTTTTGGGCAGTCGCCGATGGTGCAATTGTACTTTGATGAAGCTTCAGGAAAACCTGCAACAAATAGTCCCTGGTTTAATGTAACGCCTACCCATCCTTTTAATGTCGGGTACGACTTTAACCATGAAAGTCCGGCGACGAAAAGCTTTGTTAAGCAGGTGCTTAAATTCTGGATGGATACTTATCAGGTAGACGGCTTCAGGTTTGACCTTTCCAAGGGTTTTACTCAAAAGAACTCCGGAACTGCTGATGCAGGCGTTTCTGCATGGAGTGCTTATGATCCAGGCAGGGTAGCGATCTGGAAAGATTATAATTCATTTATTAAAACGAATAATCCGGATAACTTTTACGTCATTCTGGAACATTTTGCTGCAGATGCAGAAGAAAAAGAACTTTCTCAGGAAGGGATGATGTTCTGGAACAATGTGAATGCAAGTTTTAACCAGGCAACGATGGGTTATCAGGAAAACTCCGATTTTTCCCGCGCTTTCTCCGGAACGCATGGTTTTAGCAGGCCGGAAAATCTGGTCAGCTATATGGAGAGCCATGATGAAGAACGGCTCATGTTTAAAAACCTGGCTTATGGCAATTCCTCGGGAAGTTATAATGTGAAAAACCTGGCTACTGCATTGAAGCGTCAGGAGATGGCGGCAGCATTTTTCTTCTCCATTCCGGGGCCGAAGATGTTGTGGCAGTTTGGAGAACTGGGCTATGAGGTATCGATAGAACAAAACGGAAGAACGGGAGAAAAACCAATCCATTGGGACTACCTCGGGCAGGCTGCACGTTGGTCTTTGAAGGCAACCTATGCCAGGCTGATCAATTATAAAACGAACAATTCCATTTTCAAAACGGGTATTCCAACTTATAATCTTAGTGGTTCTGCGAAGTATCTGAAGTTAACGAATGCAGACAATACCGTAGTGGTGCTTGGCAATTTTGATGTGAAGGAACAAATGCTTAGTGTTGATTTCGGGCAGCCCGGACAATGGCTGGAATGGCCGGGAGGAAATACGGTGAGCCTTACCGGAAATACCTATACCAAAACATTGAGCCCCGGTGAATACCATATATATAGCAGGAAGCCTTTGTATCTCAGATAAAAAGAGTAACAATTTTAAAGCATAGGATGCATTGATTGGGTTTAGTTTGATATTTATATTCATAAACCAACCTAAACCACTAATGAGAACAAAAGTATTTACCCTTGCATTGGCTTGTGTATGCTGTTTTAGCATTTCATATGCACAAAAAGCGCCTTCAGCGAAAGCTGAGCCAGCTGCAAAGAGCGAACCGGTAAGCCCTTCAAGAACCATCGTTCCTGAAAGTTCAGTCGTAACTCAACATCAGGCCACCATCAACGGACAGCGCATTGCTTATAAGGCAACTGCCGGAACCCTGCCGGTATGGGATGAAGAGGGAAAAGCAATTGCAGGTCTGTTTTACACTTATTATGAACGCTCCGATGTTCAAAACCGGGACAGCAGGCCATTGGTGATCTCCTTTAACGGAGGCCCGGGTTCTGCTTCTGTATGGATGCACATTGCCTATACCGGACCTGTGGTCTTAAAGATCGACGATGAAGGGTATCCCGTACAACCTTATGGGTATAAAGAAAATCCGACCTCGATCCTTGATGTTGCGGATATCATTTACATCGATCCGGTCAATACCGGTTACTCAAGACCAACAAACAAAGATGTTCCCGGAGCTAAGTTTTTTGGCGTTAACGCCGATATCAAATACCTCGCAGAATGGATCAATACTTTTGTGACGAGGAGCAACCGATGGGCATCTCCTAAATTCCTCATTGGAGAGAGCTATGGAACTACCCGCGTTTCGGGACTGGCCCTGGAGCTTCAGAATTCACAGTGGATGTATTTAAACGGGGTGATTCTGGTGTCCCCTACAGAACTGGGAATTGAGCGCAGCGGACCTGTTGAAGCAGCTTTACGCTGGCCGTATTATGCTGCTACTGCCTGGTATCACAAGGCGCTTCCAGCAGATTTACAGTCGAAAACACTTGCGGCTTTTTTACCCGAAGTGGAAGAGTTTACCATCAATGAACTTTTGCCAGCTATGGCGAGGGGTAATTTCCTGACGGAACAAAAAAAGAAAGAGATTGCGGCAAAGATGGCGCGCTATTCCGGAATTTCAGAAAAGGTGATCCTGCAATATAACCTGGATGTTTCTACCAATTTTTTCTGGAAAGAGCTGCTGCGGGACAAAGGTTTTACTGTTGGCCGTTTAGATTCCAGGTATAAAGGGATCGATAAAAATGATGGGGGAGATAGTCCTGATTACAATGCTGAGCTGACTTCATGGTTGCACTCTTTCACCCCTGCCATCAATATGTACCTTAGAAATGAGCTGAATTATAAAACTGACCTGAAGTACAATATGTTCGGCTCGGTAAGGCCATGGGACAATAGTAACGATAGAACCGGAGAGAACTTACGACAGGCAATGGCACAAAATCCATATCTGAATGTGATGGTGCAGTCGGGATATTTTGATGGTGCATGTGATTATTTTAATGCAAAATATAGCATGTGGCAATTAGATCCCGGAGGCAGATTAAAAGACAGATTAAGCTTTGAGGGCTATGAAAGCGGTCATATGATGTATTTAAGGAAGGAAGATCTCTCTAAAGGAAACCGCCATATCCGTGAATTTATATTAAAATCTTTACCTAAACCCGGGGTGCCTGCGAAGTTTTAAATAAAATGTCTATTTTTACAGCCCACTTATGGAACAGATAAAAACATCATTTGATTTCGAAAAACCTTTAGCTGAATTGGCGCAGCAAATTGAAAAGGTTAAACAGGTTGCCGATAAAACCAAAGTAGATATGTCTGCGACACTAGCTGAACTGGAAGAGAAGTTAGCTGAGACTCAGCTGACGCTTTATAGCCACCTTAGCGGATGGCAGAAAGTTCAGATGTCACGTCATCCTGAAAGGCCTCAAACCCTGGATTACATCAGCATGATCTGCGATGATTTCATAGAAATGCATGGCGACAGGACTGTAAAGGACGATAAAGCTATTATTGGTGGTTTCGCAAGTATTGCTGGCCAGACCGTAATGGTGATCGGACACCAGAAAGGTAAAAACACGAAAGAACGCCAGTACCGTAATTTCGGAATGGCCAATCCTGAAGGATATAGAAAAGCATTGCGCTTAATGCGTCTTGCAGAGAAGTTCAATAAACCGGTTATTTCTTTTATTGATACGATGGGTGCTTATCCCGGATTGGAAGCGGAAGAACGCGGACAGGGAGAAGCAATTGCACGTAACTTGTTAGAAATGTCTGTGCTGAAAGTACCGATCCTATGTTTTGTAGTGGGTGAAGGCGCTTCAGGCGGTGCATTGGGAATTGGAATCGGCGACCGTGTCTATATGTTGGAGCATACCTGGTATTCTGTAATTTCTCCGGAATCCTGCTCTTCTATTTTATGGCGCAGCTGGGATTATAAGGAAAGAGCAGCAGAGTGTCTGAAACTGACTTCCGATGATATGTACAAAAATCAACTGATTGATGGCATCATTAAAGAGCCACTGGGAGGCGCACACCAGAATCCGGAGGCAATGGGTGAAACAGTGAAAGAACAGATCTTAAAAGACCTGGCAGAACTAAAAAAATTAAAAACGGATGTCATGATCACCAAAAGAATTGATAAATTCTGTGCAATGGGTGTGGTAAACGAATAAATCATTATAAAGAAATCAATAGAAAAGGCTGCAATTCAACACTGCGGCCTTTTCCTTTTTAATATTTTCCATAAAAGCGTATGATAAAGAAAATCGGATATGGCCTTGCCTTAATGCTCTCCCTTATTGTATTGGCCCTTTGTATACTCTTCATCCGGAGGCCGGAGCTGATCCGCGTTTTACGCTACCAGACACCTGCGGCGGAAACCTATAAGATATATCCACAATCGTTGGTAAGTCCGGCAGATACACCCTTTCATTTTGCAAAAGCGGAACGCATGAGGGATGACCTGGACACGATCATGGTCTTTGACCGGGATAAAAAAAGTATGCCTTTCAAAGATTATCTGGAAACAGGAAAGATCAACCTTTTTATGGTGATCAGGAATGATACGGTGATTTACCAGAAGTTTAAGCCTGGTTATAGTGATACCAGTTTAACCACACTTTTTTCGGTAGCTAAGTCTATGGTCTCTATGATGCTGGGACAGGCAATTGAAGAAGGAAAGATTAAAAGTCTGGACGACCGCCTGCTGGTCTATATTCCTGAATTGAAAAAGAATCCGGTATTTAACCAGATTACTTTAAGAAACCTGATGGAGATGAAATCAGGCCTGGAGTTCAGCGGCATTGAGGGAGGACTGATTGCTGCTTTTTTATCAGATGAGGCCAAATACTATTATACCGAAGACCTAAAAAAAGAGTTGTCAAGGCTTAAAGCAGATCATCCTCCGGGAAAGGTCTGGAAATATAAAAGCGTTGATGTCATGCTACTCAGCTGGGCATTGGAGCAGGCAACGGGAAAAAAGATCGCTGCTTATTTTCAGGATAACATCTGGAAAAAAATAGGAGCTGCACATCCGGCAAGCTGGGGCCTGGACCATGTTGATGGGTTGGCCAATACGGCAAGCAGATTTCAGGCTACAGCCATAGATCTGGCTAAAATTGGGAGGTTGTACCTGAATAAGGGTAATTATAACGGCCATCAGGTGGTTCCTGAAGAATGGGTAGCACATTCGGTCCATGCAAATACAGATCTTGCTGTTCCTGTAAAAGGTTGGCAGAAGACACGGCAAAACTATTTGTGGTGGCTTCCCCAGGAAGGGATCAATGGTGACTTCGCTGCAGAGGGAATGCGTGGACAGCGTTTATATGTCGATCCCTTAACACATACCATTATCATTCAGCTTGCCCTTAGGGGAGCCGGAGATTATCCCTATCGTAAGATCAGCCGTTACCTATCAGGATTGCCTTTTACCTATCCTAAATAGCGCAAATAGAAAAGACAGGCATAAAAAAAGAGCATCCCAACTGGAATGCTCTTTTTTTATGGATTTGAAATCTTATTGTTGCGGTGGAAAGAAAGCAGAGAATCTTGCTTCTAACATTGCAAACTTATCATTCAGGTCTTTACTAAGTTTCGTTTGTTTGTATTCAGCAGCAGTTCTTGCCATCTGGTTCAGGAAGGACATGCCCAGCTGAACGTTTTGTCCGCCTACAAACTTTTTCTTGCTTTGAGAAACATCAGCAAGATAAATCAGTTCTTTTTCAATATAGGCAGCTGATTTTTCGATCAGTGCATTTGCTCTTTTCGGATCATTCAGCAAGTATAGGTTTTCTGCCATAAAATAAGCACCCATCATAGAACGCATGCCATAGAATTTCTCCGGCATCACTTCGAAATAACGGTTCACTACTTTTTTAGCATCTTCTGTTTTACCTTCTTTAAGTAATCCTGAAATGGTATTGTTAAACACATTAGTGAAGATCGAAATGTCATCACCTGATTGTGTATCCAGATACCTGGCATTTTTAACATTACCCCATACAAACTTGTTCATCACATTGTTGTATAATGGTGCAATATTAAGCTGCTCATTTTTAGCCGATGCAGTATCTGGTTTGAAAGGCATCAGACGTAAAGCCAGACCTTCATTATACAGATATTTATCCAATCCGTTGTATTGATCAGAAGGAACAGTACTTGCAAAGTAAATTGGTCTCTTCCAGTCGTTATGTACCAGAATGTCGAACATCGCCAAAGTTCCTTTAGTTACATAACCTTTATTGAAGGTCCATTCCAGTGCAGGAGCGATCCTTGCTGAATCCGCTGCGGTTGCAGCCCCGTTTTTGATGGCGTCTGCTTTATTGATCGTTAGTTTAAAGTTCTTTGTTGGAATGAAGTTTACTTTTCTTCCATCGTTCAATGGAACTTTATCCTCATTATTTTCAGAAAGCAGGAGCTCCACAATGGTTTTTAACTCTACATTTCCTGCAATATCTTTATCCTGATAGTACATCACGTCTCTTTCTCCCTGAACATACTGAGATTCTTTCATGGTAATCGGAAGCGGCGCAGACTCATTTTGTTTGCGTTTCATTCCATTGATGTACCAATCGGTATCAAATAAG
>Ga0307414_10001007_pt1 | contig 14394 bp, 10 predicted proteins | sample DK1Ometagenome_FD_203804 | JGI IMG/M metagenome (GOLD analysis project Ga0307414, IMG submission 203804) | Maize rhizosphere microbial communities from greenhouse at UC Davis, California, United States - DK15-O-3 | ecosystem: Host-associated > Plants > Roots > Rhizosphere > Soil | place: USA... | reverse complement strand
TCATCAACATATTGAGTAATGGCAGAAGTCATATCATCATATAAATTCATATATCTGCGTAAAAACCGTGGGTGAAATTCATGGGTCATTCCTAACATATCATGCAACACCAAGACTTGTCCGTCCACATCACGTCCGGCACCAATTCCTATAATGGGGATACTCACACTTTTAGCTACTTCTTTGGCAAGTTTAGCAGGGATTTTTTCCAATACAATTCCGAAGCAACCAATACGTTCCAACATTTTTGCATCTTCAATTAAATCCATGGCTTCTTGTTCTTCTTTTGCCCGAACGGTATAGGTTCCGAATTTATAGATAGATTGCGGTGTTAGACCCAAGTGCCCCATCACTGGAATTCCGGCATTCAAAATACGCTTTATGGACTCCTTTATTTCTTTACCGCCTTCCATTTTTACGGCATGTCCACCACTTTCTTTCATAATTCTAATCGCAGAACGCAACGCTTCTTTGGGGTCGCTTTGATAACTTCCAAAAGGTAAATCAACCACTACTAAAGCCCTGTTTATGGCACGAATTACGGAAGACGCATGATATATCATTTGGTCAAGTGTAATGGGCAATGTTGTTTCGTGTCCAGCCATTACATTACTGGCAGAATCACCCACAAGAATCACATCCACACCAGCACCATCCACAATTTTGGCCATACTATAATCATAGGCCGTTAGCATCGATATCTTTTCACCGTTGGCCTTCATATCAATTAAGGTTTTCACAGTAATGCGTTTGTATTCTTTTTTTGCTGTAGACATGTCTTGATATTAAATTTTTTAGAGAATGTAAAAGTAGTAAATAATGCAGATTCGGCTAAACAATTCTTAATTATGAACTATTTGATTTGGAATGCTGACATCATGTCAGCATTTGTTAGTTGGCATAATCATTGACTTTAACACCTTGAAATTTTAAAAAAGAATATTCAAAACAATAAATAAAATATAAGTATTATGAGTAAAATTATTGGAATCGATTTAGGAACAACCAACTCTTGCGTTTCTGTAATGGAAGGTAACGAACCTGTTGTTATCCCAAACGCAGAAGGTAAGCGTACTACGCCATCGGTAATTGCATTTGTAGAAGGCGGCGAAATTAAAGTTGGAGATCCAGCAAAAAGACAAGCAGTTACAAACCCAACAAAAACGGTTTATTCTATAAAGCGTTTTATGGGAAATAAATATTCTGAATCCAAAAAAGAAGCAGAACGCGTACCATACAAAGTTGTAAAAGGCGATAACGACACACCAAGAGTTGATATTGACGGACGTTTATATACGCCACAAGAATTATCGGCTATGATTCTTCAAAAAATGAAGAAAACAGCAGAAGATTATTTAGGAACTACAGTAACCGAGGCGGTTATTACAGTGCCTGCGTATTTTAATGACTCACAACGTCAGGCAACGAAAGAAGCTGGCGAGATTGCTGGTTTGAAAGTTCGTAGAATCATAAACGAACCTACAGCGGCAGCTTTGGCTTACGGATTGGATAAAAAAGGAAAAGACCAAAAAATTGTAGTATTTGATTTTGGTGGTGGAACACATGACGTATCTATATTAGAGTTAGGAGATGGTGTATTTGAAGTATTATCAACAGATGGTGATACCCATTTAGGTGGTGATGATGTGGATGAAAAAATCATAGGTTGGTTAGCAGACGAGTTTAATTCGGAAGAAGGCATCGATTTACGTAAAGACCCAATGTCTCTTCAACGTTTAAAAGAAGCTGCGGAAAAAGCTAAGATTGAATTATCATCTTCTGCACAAACTGAAATCAACTTGCCATATATTACTGCTACTGCAAGCGGGCCAAAACACTTAGTACGTTCATTAACACGTTCAAAATTCGAACAATTAATAGACGACTTAGTAAAACGTACTATTGCGCCATGTGAATCTGCTTTAAAAGCTGCGGGTTTATCAAAAACCGATATTGATGAAATCATTTTGGTAGGTGGTTCTACACGTATTCCTGCGGTTCAAGCTGCGGTTGAGAAATTCTTCGGAAAAGTACCAAGTAAAGGTGTAAATCCAGATGAAGTAGTAGCTTTAGGCGCTGGTATTCAAGGCGGTGTGCTATCAGGTGATGTAAAAGATGTATTATTATTGGACGTGACTCCATTATCACTTGGTATTGAAACTATGGGTAATGTGATGACGAAGCTGATTGAAGCCAATACAACGATTCCGACTAAGAAATCACAAGTATTCTCAACAGCGGCAGATAATCAACCTTCGGTAGAAATACATGTATTACAAGGAGAACGTGCTATGGCAGCGGATAACAAAACAATCGGACGTTTTCACTTAGATGGTATTCCACCAGCAAGACGTGGAACGCCTCAAATTGAAGTAACTTTTGATATTGATGCGAACGGTATCATTCATGTAACTGCGGGAGATAAAGCTACAGGAAAAACACAAAATATCCGTATTGAAGCATCTTCTGGTTTAACTGAAGAAGAAATTAAAAGAATGAAAGCAGATGCAGAAGCAAATGCTGAATCAGATAAAAAAGCAAGAGAAACTGCAGAAAAACTGAATGCAGCTGATGCGATGATTTTCCAAACGGAAAGTCAGTTAAAAGAATTTGGTGATAAATTATCTGATGATAAGAAAAAACCAATCGAAGACGCTTTAGAAGAACTTAAAAAAGCTTTTGAAACTAAAGATTTAGCGGTTATAGATCCAGCTTTAGATAAAATAAATGAAGCTTGGAAAGTGGCTAGCGAGGAAATGTACAAAGCACAAGCTGATGCTCAGCAAGGTGGTGCAGCTCCAGGGCCAGACGCAGGCAACAAAGGTCAATCATCTGAAAGCAGCGATGTAGAAGATGTGGACTTTGAAGAAGTGAAATAAATGTCATGCTGAACTTGTTTCAGTATCTCATTAATAATATAAAAAACGCAATCAGAAATGGTTGCGTTTTTTTATTTACTATTCGAAAAAAAATTATAATTTAAAAAATAGATGTTGAACTTAACTTTTAAGATATTTCATTAATTTATCATTAAGTGTAGCTCCGTTACAATTAACCACTTGCAAGCGTGGTATTTGAAGAGGTGAAGAATATCTTGTAATGATGCCTTCAGCTGTAGTGAAACCTAAGGCTATTTTATTTTGTTTAGTACATTCTAAAGTGTCATTATTACAATTACCATAAGGATATGCTATAGCATTGATTTTTGAAGTATAACTTTTTAGATAATGTTTGTTATTTTCTATTTCATTCAATTGATACTCGATAGAATGACTAGCCAAAGCAGGGTGGGTATGCGTATGCATTCCTAAAGAGAAAAGTTTATTGTTTGACAACTCATGAAGTTGTTCAGGATTCATAGGAAAATTTTCAGCTGTTTTTGGTGGTTCAAAATTAGCCCATTTAATTATGTAGTTCAACGTATCCATTATTTTATCTAATGGAAGCGGTTTTAAAAGTTCCCATATTTCAAGATATAACTTACAACGATTTGTTGGTGGAGGAGAAGGCCAGTACCATGTTTCCTGCTTGTATTGAATTTCATCAGTTAATGTTTCTATTTCAAACTCAAAATTGGAAGATTGATTATCAATACTCAATGTGAGTTGATTTGGTAATACTTTAGAATGAAGAATAATTTTTTCTAATGCGTCCCACCAAAACAAGTGTTCTTGTCCAATAAAATAACTAGGAACAAAGATCGTTGCTGGGCAATTATATTTTTCCAAAATAGGTTTCGCATAAAAATAATTATCTTGGTAAGCATCATCAAATGTGATATATACGGAATTTCGTTTTATTTTTCTATTTTTAAATTGTTCAATAAGGTCATTAACAGGTAAGACATTAAATTTTTTTTTAATCGTTTTAATTTGATTTTCAAAATTATTAGGATTTACCGCTAATTGCCAAGGATCTGTATCTATGTTACATACTCTATGGTACATTAATACAATTGCCTTAGGCTCTGACGGACTCAAATAATTTTTTATACGATTAAACATCAATCGAGTATTTATTTAGTAGCACTCACAGTAATTATTACTTGATAGTGAGGGTCATGATAATCCATTTGCTCTTTCTTTATTTCAGGCAAACCCATGCCGTATAAAAAGGCACTAGCTACCAACACATTACCATAGGTTTTTATTGTAATTTTTTCTTCCGAAAAATGTTCTTGCATGATTCTTTCCATGGATGCATTTGTAAATGACCAAAGCCAATATTTGCTCCATTGATCTTGTGCAATATGACTGATACCAGGAACAGTTAAAAATAAAGTCCCGCCAGTTTTTAAAACTCTATAGCAAGTTTGTATAGCTGCTTTATAATCATAAATAAGTTGTAATGTTTGAGTAAGTATGATGCAATCAAAACTATCTGAAGGTAATTGAGGTACATTGCTTAAATCTCCAATAAATGTTGCTTGCTTGTTAGAATCATCAATATGTAAAATATCGCTTTTTTCCACTTTAGCTCCACCAAATCTTAATGTATATTCATTATCTCCTATTTCTAAAACACGCCCTTTAATTAATGAAGCATTTTCATTAAGAAAATTTTCCATATAGTATCTATCTACAGGGCCACCTCGATCATAGCCAAATTGAGTGCTAAATGGGGTTGTTCTGTTAAAATCACCTAATTTTATTTTACCAATTTTAGGGATTTTTGTACGCTTATTAATTTTGTGATATATTTTTCTTAGTATATTTTTCATAAAGTTTTTTAAATTTTTCCCTTTACCGTCATAAGTTTTAAAAGGTTGATTGCTAAAATCTTTGTAAAGTTTTTTGTTGTTTTTTTTTAATACCCTGAGTTCATTTTTATCAAATTTAACTTCTCCAGCGTACAATTTACCCATCAAGTTCTCATAAATTTTCGTTGAGTAATAAGTTTTCCAATAAATAAGCCCTTTTTCATAGGATTTCTTTTCATTCTGGTTTTTTATATTTTTCTTTTGAGAAGACAGTACCATTAATGCAGACTTCATCATGCCGGCATAATTTGCAGATGAATTATAGTCATGTTTTCTATAGACAGCGATTAATTTCGTATGGTGAATAATTGGATATAATCTTGTTATTTGAAGATATAAAACATAATCCTCGCAATACGATAAAGATTCATTGTATGCAAATTTTTCAAATACCCAGCTGCGATACATCACCGTGGCATGCATGCCAATAAAATTCTTTTCTAAGAGTTTACAATAAGGATCATCTGTTATTTCCTGTTGAATAGTCCACGTTTTATCTTCAGGTTCATAATATAGTTCATATCCACCAGATACAAATGCAGCATCAGCATTGTTTAACAAATAATCAACATTGGTTTTAATAGCATTATTTAAAAACCAATCGTCAGCATCCAAAAAAACCAAGAACTCTCCAGTAGCGTGTTTTATACCTGTATTTCTAGCAGCCGATACGCCAGAATTTATTTGATATATGTATTTTACTTCAGGATATTCTAAACAAACTGTTTTTGTATTATCAACAGAACCATCATCAACAACAATAATTTCAATTGATGGATAGTTTTGAGACAAAATACTTTGAATAGCATTTGCTAAATATTTTCCATGGTTGTAACATGGAATAATTACCGAAACCATTGGTATTTTAGAAATTGAATCTTTAACCATAGAGCTCTTATAAAGTTAATGGCGGTTGTTTTCTATTCTTATAATAAAATATAATTCCAGAAATGAGTCCTTTTATTTCGCTCCAAAGGGTTTGGTAACGAAATTTGTAATTGGGAAATCCTTGGCGAATTAAAAAGAAATAATAACGAGGAATTTCGAAATACAAATATTTTTTATAACCAGCTTTTTTATTTTGATCATGTTGTATTAGAACAGAAGCGGAATGACCACGCATGTAGCCAAAAAGCTGTTTGTGTAGTTGCTTTATTTCCTTTCGATGTTCATGATATACGACCGCCCTAGGATTGTAATGAATGGACATGTTTTTTGATAAAATCCGAAACCATATTTCAGAATCGCCACTACAACCTGCAGCACCAACATCCAATCTATCATCAAAATAATTAACTTCCTCAATAGCACTTTTCCTAAAAGCCATATTGGCACCTGCTCCAATATCCCATACTCTTGGGACAGAAGAAGGATTATTAACAAAATCTTTATTAAAGTAAATATCTTGATAACCCTTATTAAATCCCCATTTCTTTTCAAATATTTGCTGACTTTCAGTCTCAAGGGAAGATGCTATCACTAAGCCTGTCATTGCATGGATATTTTCTTCTAAAAAAGTTTCCCATATTCGGTAAGACCACATGGCGTCTACCATGACATCATCATCTGTATATGCTACTACAGGATATTTTGCCGCTCGAGCTCCGCTGTTTCTAGCGATATCTAATCCTGGACGTGGTTCTTTATAGTAATTTACATTTTCATATGATTCTACAACCAATTTAGTACTATCATCTGTAGGAGCATTATCTACTACGATTATTTCCCCCGGCTTACATACTTGACTGTTCAAACTTTCAAGAGTATTTTTTAAGCTTTCACTACGATTACGAGTACATATTACAACAGAAATATCAACGTTTTCGGGTATTTCATTTAACAAGTAAGGTGAAACTGTTTTTTCAATTAACATTGAAAATTTTAAAAAATCCTTATTTTTATAGGCGTTTATTATATCATTTATATGTTGATCATTATCATAATACTTTTTTAAAGTAGGAACAATCACTTCAAACATTTTCTTTGTAAAATCAACATGATCTCCTTTCTCAACATACAAATGACCTAATGGTATATTTAACCACCAAAAAACAAAATAATAACTCTTATCTACTTCTAATGTAGTAATTATAGAAATGTCCTGTGTTTTTAATTGAACATGGCGTATTAAGTAGGGGTTTATTTTATGCATACAAATGAATTCATTTAAATATTTTTTTAAATTTTTTCCGATAGGGGTCACTCCACATGTAAAGTAATAAATACAATATCCTTGATATGACATATTTATCTCTGTAAGTGACCAAAATACTCTTAATTTGATTATAAACCGTTTTATTGTTTTTATTGATTAACCAAACTCTAAACGTTTCATTCAATACCCAATAAACATAATTCTTTTTTGCATTCTTTAGACTTGCCCGTTGAGTTTTTTTAGGAAGATAACTGCCTATTTTTGTAATAACTTTTTCAATATCCTTAACATTTTGTCCTGATTGGTAACTACGCCATGTAATGGAATTTTCATGCTCTCTGTATTCCGCTAAGAATTCAGGTATGTAAGCTGTGTCATAATCTTTAGCTATACGGGCCCACATTTCCCAATCTTCTCCATAATGTGTCAAATAAAAGCTTCCTAATCTTTCATAAACTTCCCTTTTAACTGTCATGGCTGCATACTGCAAACGCGGATGTTCTGCAAGTTTATATAACCAATTTTCTAATATACAAGGTATTTTACTTTCTAAACGAGATTGATGTGAAAAATCACCATTACTTTTTATGTGTTCCCAAGCGCAGAAAGCAGCTCCTGCATTGGTAAAACGTTCAAACAATTCAGTGATGGCCGCATAGTAGCCATTTTTTACACGGTCATCACCATGTAATAAGTGAATGTATTTTCCTCTTGATCTATTTATGCAAGTTTCAAAATTTCTAAGACTGCCAACATTTTGTTTCTGCCTAAAATAGCTAACACGGCCTTTACCAACTTTTTTTACCAATTCTTCAACATTACTATCTGTACTACCATCATCTACAACTTCTATTTGCATGATGTCTATTCCCATATCTTGTTGTAATACACTTAGTATAGTTTCGGGCAGATATTGGGAACAGTTATAGGCGGGAATCATCACCGACCACAGGGGACGGTGTAATTCATCATCTATTGGAGAGATAAGGGGAGGTGATGTAGGTGTTCTTTGCACTATTATAAGTTTTTTAAATCATTTTCCATAGGGTTTAGTAACAAAGGAAAATCTGGTCGTACATATCCCCACCATTTGTCATACCAGTTAATACTCTCACGATAATCTGCAATATCAAACATTAAACACTCTTCATATGAAAATAGCTCAGACGAAGTGTCTTTTGCAAAATATAGTGTAAAATAATAAGATCCATCATTAAGAAAATTTCCAGGAATTTTACATTCTCCTTCAATGATTCCTTTTTTATAGATAGCAGGTTTTGAAGGAATATCAAAGATACATTCACCGGCTAATGTAAAAAGTAACAAATCGGTAGATAAAACTATGTTGTCGCTTGCATTATAAAATCTAAATTTTACCGTTAAGGGGGTTCTAATATCCATGACTTCATCATCCTTTATAAGATCAGGAATAAGTTCTATATACATCACTCTGATAAAATCATTACCTGGTGCTTCATGAATGCTAGGATATTCCTTTATCCAACTTTTTTTGTGCAAGGTGCTCAAATAATCATTGACAACAAATTTTGTATTTCCTCTTGCACGAATACTTCCTTTATCCAACCATAAGGCTTGTGAACAAAGATTATTTACTGCTTGTAAGTTGTGACTAACAAATATAACTGTTCGCCCACTTTTGGAAGAAGCATCATTCATTTTTCCTAAGCATTTTTTTTGAAAATCAGCATCGCCTACAGCTAAAACTTCATCTACAATTAAAATATCGGGCTCTAAATGTGCCGCCACAGCAAAAGCTAACCGAACGTACATTCCAGAAGAATATCTTTTTACAGGGGTGTCAATAAACGCTTCTACTCCAGAAAAGTCAACAATTTCATCAAACTTCTTCAATATTTCTGCTTTTTTCATTCCTAGAATATGACCACTAATAAAAATATTCTCCCTACCGGTTAATTCTGCATGAAATCCTGTTCCTACTTCGAGCAGGCTACTTATACGGCCTCGGCCCCGAACTATGCCTTCGGTAGGTTTGACAATACGGGATAATATTTTTAATAATGTTGATTTTCCGGCTCCATTGTGACCAATGATGCCTAGAGAGTCACCTTGTTTTATTTCAAATTCAATATTTTTTAATGCCCAAACAACATCTCTACTGTCAATCTTTTCTCCACCCATGATATATTTGTTGGGATCTTCTTTATTTAAAATTTTACGATCCCATATAGATTGCAGGTCGCGACGTAGTGATCCAGAGCCTATGGTACCTAGATTATATAATTTTGAAATATTTTCAGCCTGGATTACTATATCTGACATAATTTTTTATAATATATCTATTAATTTATCGCTCATTTTATTAAAGAGCATAATTCCAAAACAGGCTATAGCAATCATAAAAATTGTACTATACAGTAGTTGGAAAATATCTAAACTTCCTGTTCCTAAAAAAGCAAATCTGAAATATTCAAAGAGCGACGATAGTGGGTTGATAATGACTATCCATTGCACTTTTTTTGGAACCATACTTAATGTGTAAAATATAGGACATACAAACATTAGCAACCTTATGATAAGCTGCATCAAAGACATAAGATCGCGATATTTTGCCGTGAGAACAGAAAAAATTAATCCACCACCAAAACCAATACCAGCGGTTATCATAATTATTGGAAAAATTATCATAGCGCGTCCTAAATCAAAATCAACTTTGCCCGTTATAAGAAAAAATATATAAGCAATAAAAAGCAACAGAAGGTTGATACTAAATAATTGTAATTGAAGCCAAAATGTAGAAATTGCAACTATTATTCTTGGAAAATATACTTTACTGAAAATATCAGCATTCAAGGAAAATGTTTTTGAAGTTTGAAGAAAAATTTCCGAAAAGAGATTCCATAAAGTGATACCTATCAGGTTAAAGAGAAAAGGTGGTACGGAACCCGTAGAGATGCCAATTACATTATTAAATACTAATACATAAACAACTACAGAAAGTATAGGCTGTATCAAGGCCCAAAAAGGTCCCAAAAGGGTTTGTTGATATTGGCCTAAAAAATCTTTTCTGGCTAATTGTAATATTAAATCTTTATATGAAAAAAGCTCACTTAAGCTAATGCTCCACCAAGAAGTCTTAGGTTTAATTTCCCATTCCCAATTTGCTGCATCAAGATTATTTGATTTTTCTTTCATTTTACAGATAGTTATACAGAATAAAATTATTTAAATTTATTTTTTCTTTTATTCTGCAGCATATTTTGAATTTGTTTATATTTTAATAAATACATACCATAAAATCGAATTATCCAATAAAAAGTATTAAAATCTTTATGCATACTCCAAGCTCCATGAATTTGCTTAAATGCAGCATCACTATTTTTCAGTAATAAACTATTGGCAACTTTAATACAATATTTTGCATAATATTTTAAAGATGCTTTTTTTATTTTTAAACGTTTATTTTCAGGTAAATAATTTTGGATAATATCTATTACTAATCTTATGTCTGTAATATTTTGACCAGTTCTAAAGTAATTATGGCTTATCCCAATAGAATGGCTAACTCTATAAGAAGCCAAATATTTTGGTGAATAAGCTACTGGATATTTAGAAGCTATTCTTGTCCACATCTCCCAATCTTCCCCAAAATGAACAGCAAAAAAACTCCCTAAAGCCTCATAAGTTGTTCGCTTCACAACCATTGCAGGTGGTTGGAGAAGTTGTTTTACGGCAATTTTATCAATGAAATTTGGTATTACCCCAGGATAATCTATAATACTTTTATTTTCACTCGGTTCTATGATGCTTTTACTATTAATATAATTATAATTGGTAAAAGCTGCCCCAGATTCGGGATTTTCCTTAAACAATCTTCCAATTTCTTCATAAAAGCCTAGTTCTACTCTGTCGTCACCATGTAAAATATGTATATATTCTCCTTTTGAACGATTGATACAAGTTTCAAAATTTCTTAAACTTCCTGAATTTTCTTTTTGTCTGTAATAACTAATCCGCCCTTTACCAATTTCATTAACCAATTTTTCAACATCACCATCAGTACTATAATCATCAATAACTTCAATTTGCATAAACTCATTACCAATGCCTTGCTTAAGTACACTTTCTAAAGTCTCTTGAAGATAATTAATACAATTGTAAACAGGAATCATAACAGACCAAACTGGACGATCATTACCAAGATAGGGTTTTATGAGAGGAGGAGAATCGGGTATACGTAGCAACAAACTCTTTGATTTTTTAATATGGGATAAATGTAATATTTAAAATACATTATAGAAAAATTACTTAGCTAAATAACTCAATTAAACGATATTAAACATTAAATCAGTTTCCTACAATAAAAATTGTTATAATCTAGCAAGATTAATATACCCAAATCTTATTTAAAAACTATCATATTTTTTATTTTTTTCTAATATTATTCATTTGTTCAGACGACATCTATTAATTCTTGAATTGTTCATGCTGTTAAACAGTTACTTAAGTGTATAAAAACAACAAGTGACAAACTATCATTACTTTGAAATAAATGCATATATGCACGCATTCTATTTTTGTATATTTGTTTAATTCACATTTAAATTAAATTTATTCCTCCCAGATAGCTATCGGGTTTTACAGGAATGACAAAAGTATGACAACAAAACTCACAGAACTTCTTAACATAAAATACCCCATAATTCAAGCACCCATGTTTTTGGTTTCTAATACGGCTATGGTAATAGAAGCTATGAAAAGTGGTATTGCTGGTTGTATTCCAGCATTGAATTATAGAACCTTAGAGGAATTAAAATCTGCTATCAATGAATTGAAATTAGCAAAAGTAGCGGGTGGTGCATTCGGATTCAATTTGATTGTCAATAAATCCAATTTAAAATTTCAAGATCAATTAAGATTGCTTTGTGAAGAAGGCTGTGATTTTATTATTACATCACTTGGAAGTCCTGAAGAAACTATAAATGAAGCACATAATGTAGGCATAAAATTCTTTTGTGATGTAGTGGATTTACAATTCGCAAAAAAGGTTGAAAACTTAGGTGCCGATGCCATTATTGCGGTTAATAACAAAGCTGGTGGACATAGAGGTGCTATAAGTCCGAAAGATTTAATCACAGAATTAGTGTCACATTGTAACATTCCCATCATATCCGCAGGAGGCGTGGCTTGTAAATCAGATGTAGATAGAATGTTGAGTTATGGTGCTGCCGGGGTTTCCGTTGGGAGTCCGTTTATAGCATCCGTAGAATCTGGTGTTACCAACGAATATAAACAAGCTTGCGTTGATTACGGGGCTAAAGATATTGTTACGACGGAACGTATTTCTGGCACGCCTTGTACCGTGATTAATACACCGTATGTTCAAAAAGTGGGTACTAAAACCACTTGGTTAGAATCCGTTTTAAACAAAAATATAAAACTGAAAAAATGGGTTAAAATGCTTCGGTTTGCCAAAGGTATGCGGGATACCCAAAAAGCAGCAAATGAAGTCACTTATAAAACGGTTTGGGTAGCTGGGCCGAGTATTGAACAGACCAAGGCAATTTTACCTGTTAGAGACATCGTTGGAAAACTAATCAATTAATGTTTTTCTATCCAATACATTTAAATAGTATAAAAACTGAATCTACATATCAATTTCTGGGTATTTTTTAAATAGATTTACGGTTTATGTTAAAATTCTTTATGAAAAAAATCCTCATAGCTTTAGTTGTACTGATTTCAAATGTTGTAGAAGCACAGTTTATCAAAGAAAAATCAATAAATTTACTAGTAGGGTATGGGCTTAGCGTCCCATATTATAGTACAGATGATATTATAAATACTGGGTTTTTTGCTCAAGGAGAATTGGTGATGAAAGTTACATCTTGGATTGAATTTCGACCTTATGCGGGTTTTATTTTTACAAATTCAAATGGTGAAACCTTTCAAGATGGACCCACAAATGAAAAGGCTGAAACAAAAGCTGCTTTATTGGGCGGAAAAGCGAGACTTAGAGCACCCATTCCTTGGGTTGCTCCCTATGCTGAAATCGGAATAGGAGCTTCCATTGGAAAATTTGAAACTTTCACAAGTTTCAGCAATTTTGATAAAAGCGGCATCATTTATCACATACCATTTTCTTTCGGTTTGGAACTAGGGCGAAACAATAATGTAGATTTAGGATTTGTATATTATTTTCAACCATCTGTTGAGCAATACGTTGGAGCTTTTGCGGTTGGAGTAACATTTCCGTTGGAAAACTAACCTATTGGTGTTTATAATTTTCTTAAGCGGTTAATGTTACTAATTGATTTTCAGAATTAAAAAAACTAATTTCGATTACATGTGCTCAACTTCTTTTAGTATAAGAAGATATAGCTGATTAAAATCAAACCATAGCCTAATCGTTATCGATAGTGATAGGAAACCCTAAAACAACAACGAGATTTACTTCATTTTGAATACAAACAACTTCATTTTGGATACAAGTAAACTTTTTAATCGTCTCACCTTTGCGCCTCACAATTCAATTAAATATGATGAAGTACAAAATTTTAGGAAATACAGGCTTAAAGGTTTCAATGATGTGTCTAGGGACGATGAATTATGGTGAAAAAGGGTTTTTTAGCTATATGGGTAATCTTGACCAGCATGCAGTTGATGAACAAATTAAAATTGTAATAGAAGCAGGTGTTAATTTTATAGACACCGCAAACATTTATTCAGAAGGACTTTCGGAAGCTATGATTGGGCAAGCTATTAAAAATCTTTCTATCAACAGAGACGACTTGGTTTTGGCAACAAAAGTGAGAGGTACGATGGGCAATGGACAAAATGATTTAGGACTTTCAAAAAAACATATTATCCAACAAGTGGAAGGAAGTTTGAAAAGGCTTGGTACAGATTATATTGACTTGTACCAAATTCACACAGCAGACCCATTAACGCCCATTGAAGAAACCATCAAGACATTAGATGATTTAGTGCGAAGTGGCAAAATCAGGTATTTTGGTGCCAGTAACATGTCCGCTTGGCAATTGATGAAAGGTTTGGCATATTCGCAATACAATCATTTAGACAGGTTTGCTTCTTTGCAAGCAAATTACTCGTTGGATGTGAGAGATGCAGAACGTGAAATTGTACCTATGCTGCAAGACCAAAAAGTAGGGATGATGGTTTGGAGTCCTTTGAGTGGTGGTTTGCTTACAGGGAAATACAAAAGAAACGGACAAAAGGAAGCAGGCAGACTCAATGCTTTTCCATTTCCGCCTTTTCACGAAGAAAGAGCATACAACGTCTTGGATGTGCTTACACCAATGGCAGAGAAAAAACAAGTTTCAGTTTCTCAATTGGCGCTGGCTTGGTTGCTACATCAGCCAGTAGTAAGCAGTGTTATTATTGGGGCTACAAAATTACATCAGCTTAAGGATAATTTAAAATCTGTTGATGTTGTATTTACGACAGATGAATTGAACCAATTGCATGAAGTAAGCAAATT